>OCGZ01001016.1_pt1 | contig 12253 bp, 8 predicted proteins | sample 1538711 | NCBI WGS metagenome assembly OCGZ01 (sample SAMN04571720, study PRJEB22368) | human gut metagenome | biome: human gut; material: stool | host: Homo sapiens | place: Luxembourg | collected 2012-08-17
AGAAATTCACACCGCCGACAATCTTGTACGGGATATTGGACACGATAAAACGCTCCTCAAACAGACGGGACTGCGCATTCGTGCGGTAAAGCACCGCATAGTCGCCGTAACCGTACTTTCCTTCCCGGACGCCGGACGCAATATCCCTTGCGACATAATCCGCCTCCTCGTAGGCAGTGTCAAACTGCTCAAAGTCGATCTTCTCTCCTTCGCCGTTTGCCGTCCAGAGCGTCTTCGCTTTCCTTCCGACATTGTTCGCAATCACACTGTTCGCCGCGTTTAGGATGTTCTGCGTCGAACGGTAATTCTGTTCCAGCTTGATGGTGACCGCATCCGGAAAATGCTTTTCAAAGTTTAAAATATTGTAGATATTCGCTCCGCGGAACTTGTAGATCGACTGATCGTCATCACCGACCACGCACAGATTTTTGTATTTGCCCGCGAGAAGACGGATCAGTTCAAACTGCGCCGTGTTCGTATCCTGATACTCGTCCACCATGATATAGCGGAAACGCTCCTGATAGTAGGCAAGCACCTCCGGATCCGTCTGCAGCAGCTCCACCGTCTTTACAATGAGGTCGTCAAAATCCAGTGCATTGTTCTTCTGCAGCGCCGCCTGATACTCCTGATAGACCTGCGCCTGCTTTTTCTTCGCAAAATCACTCGATGCCGCCGCCTGCAGGGCAAACTGCGTCGGACTTACAAGCTCGTCCTTTGCAGAGGAGATCGCCGCCAGAAGGCTGCGCTCCTTGTAGATCTTGGTATCGATATTCAGGCGCTTGCAGATCTCCTTCATGACGCTCTTGGAATCATCCGAATCATAGATCGTAAAATTCGTGTCGTATCCGATGCGGTCAATGTGTCTCCTTAAGATGCGCACGCAGGTAGAGTGAAACGTCGACACCCAGATGCTCTCCGAGCCGTATCCGACCAGCGCATCGATTCGCTCCCTCATCTCGCCAGCCGCCTTGTTGGTGAACGTGATCGCCATAATATTGTATGGATTGACGCCCTTTTCCTCGATCAGATATGCCGTCCGGTGTGTCAGCACTCTCGTCTTGCCGGAACCCGCTCCCGCGAGAATCAGCACCGGTCCTTCGGTGGTTATAACGCCGAGCTTCTGCTGCTCGTTTAATGTATCATAAATACTCATGCCTGTTTTTCCTTTTCCGTTTATAGTGATATGAGAAAGTATAACACATTTCTCTCTGTTTTTCGATACCATACAGAACATATTTTCTATTTTTCATGCTGGGACACTGTCATATACATTTCCCAACATTTGTCTCTTGTCATCTGGTTTTGAAAACTATATAATGTGATAAGAGGTGACACATATGGACAACGATACAAAAAAATTTCTGAGTGATCTGTTAGCAGAATTACAGAGAATTGATTATGTCAGACCGGAAGATATTCCGAACATTGATTTATATATGGATCAGATTACCACATTTATGGATTCCCAGTTAGAGACATCCAAGCGACATGCGGATGACAAGATTCTGACCAAGACGATGATCAACAACTACGCCAAGAACAATCTTCTTCCTCCGCCGGAGAAGAAGAAATACACCAAAGAGCACGTTCTGACGCTGATATTCATCTACTATTTCAAAAATATCCTAAGCATCAGCGACATCCAGAGCATCTTAAATCCGATCACGGACAAGTATTTCGGAAAAGACGGCAGCTACAGCCTGGAGGACATCTACCGTGAAGTCTTCGGACTCGAGCATCAGGAGACACAGAATCTCATGAAGGATCTCGCCAGGAAGTTCAACACCTCCTGCCAGACATTCCCGGATGCTGCCCCGGAGGACGCCGAGCTTCTGCGGAACTTCAGTCTGATCTGTATGTTAAGCTACGATGTCTATGTGAAAAAGACCATCATCGAGCGTCTGATCGACACGACCACATCGGACAAGTCCAAGACGGAAAAAAACAAAAAATAATCGAAAAAGCCACAGGCACGGGCAAAAGTTCCCGTTCTCCTGTGGCTTTTTTTATCTGTCTCTACTGCTTGTCCGTATTCTGCATGCGGCTAAATACCATGTCATAGCCGTCATTTCCATAATTCAGGGATCGGTTGACACGGCTGATCGTAGCAGTCGATGCTCCGGTCTTCTCCGCAATATCCAGATAAGTCTTCTGGTCACGCAACATCTTGGCAACCTCGAACCGCTGAGATAAGGAAAGCAGTTCATTTACCGTACATACATCCTCAAAAAATGTGTAGCACTCTTCTCTATTCTGTAAGCTCAAGATGGCATCAAAAAGATGATCCACTGCATCTGTCCTAAGTTTCTTACTCATGTTCTTCTCCTTCTTCCCAAAATGGATTCTTTTGTTATTTTAGCATATTAAAGTTTTAAAGTAAATACCCAAGTTTCTGTCCATGCACGCACTTTTTCCACTGCTTGCATTCATGAAATCCGATTGTTATAATAATAGAAGTATCTGGAAATTGCAAGAACTTTATTTCATACCAACGATAACTGGAGATTATAATAATGAAGAAATTAAAACAATTCCTGTTTATTTTTGTCCCGCTGCTTCTTGTGATTGCGATTCAGTTTCTCGCAACCTACTTTGCCATGGGACTTTCCCTGCTGATCGAGAACGGCTGGTACTCTGTCACCGGCAGCGCGGGGTTCCTCGATATTGTAGATGACGCCTTTTCCCTGTGGAGTTCCCAACGCTTCAACACCGGCGTACTGTTAATCTACAATGCCATGTCGATCGCCGTGTTCGGTCTGTGGTACTACTGCCGGTATGGCGGCAATTACCGCCCCGTTCTGCGTCAGACGTTTCATCCTGCTGCAGTCGCGGGCATCGTCATGCTGATGCCTGGCACACAGTATCTGACAACCTATATCATGAGCTTTGTCGCGTCGCTCTTTCCGCACTGGATGGATGCATACGAATCCCTGCTCGAGACGGCAGGCCTCGATGATCAGATCTCCATTCTGATGGTCATCTGCTCTGTCATCTTCGCCCCGTTCTGCGAGGAGCTGGTCTTCCGCGGTGTCACCATGCATCAGGCAAAGAAATGTCTTCCTTTCTGGGCAGCCAATCTGCTGCAGGCGCTGCTTTTTGGCATCTTCCACATGAACATGATCCAGGGCATCTACGCATTCTGTCTGGGACTTGTTTTAGGCTATGTCTGCAACCGCGGCGGCAGCATCTATTACTCGCTCCTTTTGCACATGCTGTTTAACTTCTGGGGAACCGTGCTCTCCGGGCTCATCCCGTTTGGTGACACGACGTTTGCCTTCATTCGCCGGATCGCCCACGGCCAGAGCCCCATGCATCCGGACCGGAGCCACATCCATCACCGGCTCATCGACATGACGGTTGGCGGTCTGGTCGCCTTTAACTTCGGCATCCAAAGACTTCAGACGGCCGGCCGCGCATCCGCTATGCCTCTTTCAGATATTCCTTCAGGAACCGAATAAACGTCTCCATCTCTTCTCTCGTTCCGATGCTGATACGCAGGTAGTTGTTGATGCGTTCCTTCGTAAAATGGCGCACATAGATATGCTCCCTGCGCAGCGCCTCGAACAGTTCTGTTGCCGGCACGCGCTCGTGCGAATCCCCGAACGTAAATCCCAACGCCCGCAATTCTTTTTTCGTCCACTCTCTCGTCTCGATGATCTTTTTTCTGGTCTCCTCAAAATAAGCACGGTCACGGATCGCCTCCACACCGAGTGCAAGCGCTGTCCGGTTCATCGTATAAGAATTAAACGAATACTTCACGTCATTGATATAACGGATCAGCTTCGCATTTCCCATCGCATATCCGATGCGCATTCCCGCCATGGAACGCGATTTGGAAAATGTCTGCACGATCAGAAGATTGTCATATTTTTCAATCAGCGGCAGCGCCGACACCCCTCCAAAATCAATATACGCCTCGTCCACCACAACGATCACGTCGCGGTTGTGCGCGATGATGTCCTCGATCTTATCAAGCGGCATCAGAATGCCGGTCGGTGCATTCGGGTTCGGGAATATCACTCCGCCGTTTTCCCCGTAATAATCCTCCACCCGGATCTCAAACGCATCATCAAGCGCTTTCGTCTCATACGGAATGCGCAGCATATCTGCCCACACATCATAAAAAGAATACGTAATGTCCGGGAAGAAAACCGGCTTTCCGGAATTAAAGAATGTCAGAAAAATCATCGCCAGCACATCATCCGAACCGACCCCGACAAATACCTGATCGCTGCCCAGTCCATAATATGACGCAATCGCATCCACAAGCACCTTACAGGTCGGTTCCGGATACAGGCGCAGCGTATCCGGGTTAAATCCGGCAAGCGCCCTCTGCACCCCCGGCGCGGGCGGATACGGATTCTCGTTGGTGTTCAGCTTGATCATCCGCTCCGCCTGCGGCTGCTCCCCCGGCACATACGGCACCACTTTTCTCACATATGACTCCCAGTTCTCCATCCTTTTTCCTCCTACTTTTCCAGTCCGTACACTGCCGCCAGCTTCGCAAATGCAGGCAGGGAATGTTCCACGGTCTCATGGGACACACAATATGCGAGACGCACAAATCCCGGACAGCCAAATGCGCTTCCCTTTACCATCAAAAGATTAAATTTCTTTCCCTCGTTTACAAATTCTTCTTCGTTTTCCACCGGTGACTTCACCCACAGGTAAAACGCCCCCTCCGGCTTGATGCAGGTAAATCCGAGCTTTGTCAGTCCTTCGTAGAGTCTGCTGCGGTTCTCATCGTAAAACGTGACATCCGTCTTCTCCTCAAGGCAGCGCGCCACAGCTTTCTGAATCAGGGACGGTGCGTTGACAAATCCGAGTGTCCGGTTTGAGATCTCAATGCCGCGGATCAGCTCTTCGGCGTCCGCCGCTTCATCCGGCACCACGACATAACCGATACGCTCTCCCGGAAGGGAAAGGGATTTGGAGAAAGAATATCCCACCAGGGTATTGCGATAATATTTCGTCAGGAAATCCTCTTTGTTCCCGTCATACACCAGCTCCCGGTACGGCTCGTCCGAGATCAGATAAATGTCTGTTCCAAATTCAGCCTGCTTTTTCTCTAAAATAGCTCCGATCTGCTCCATCGTCTGTGGCTTGTAGATCACGCCGGTCGGGTTGTTCGGCGTATTCACGATAAGCGCCTTCGTCCGCGCGGTAATCTTTGCCTCCAGATCGGCAAGATCCGGCTGAAACGTCTCCAGATTCGGCTGTACAATCACAATCTTTGCGTCAAAATTCGCCGCATACTGGCGATATTCTCCGAAGAATGGTGCAAACACGATGACCTCATCGTCCGGATCGAGAATCGTCTTAAAAATAATGTTGAGCCCGCCTGCGGCGCCGACTGTCATCACCAGATTGTGCGCCGTAAACTTTGTTCCGAAACGTTCGTTCAAATTCTCCGCGATCGCCTGGCGTACTTCCTCGTAGCCCGCATTTGCCATATAACCGTGAATGCCCAGAGAACCTGCCGCTCCCTTTGCATCCGCCTCATCAAGAAGATCGCGGATCGCATCGTTTAACGCCTTCGGCGCCGGGGTTGCCGGATTGCCGAGTGAGAAGTCAAACACATTCTCCTCCCCGTACTTTGCAGCCATCTCCCTGCCCTCGTTGAACATGGCGCGGATTGCCGAATTGCCCTCCAGCGCTTTTTGTATTCTCTTTGATACCATAATACCTATCCTCTTTTCTGCGGTCTGACCCGCATCGTTTTCTCATTCCTTTACTTTATCAAATTACCACGCGAAAGTAAACGGTCATTTTGCAAAAATTTGCTTCATGCACAAGTATAACACATTTATGGGAAATTGAAAAAAGAACGGACAACTTCCCGAGAAAATATCCCCGCCCCGTTATCCGTTCTTTTCTTCTCTCTTCCTATGCGTTCACTGTATCCACAAAGCGCATGAAGGCTGCTCTTCCCTCTTCTGTACACTTGTAGACTCCTGCGTCGGTGAGAACCTCCTTAAATACCAGACCGATCTCTGTCTGAACGATCTCATGTAACCTCTCCGGTGTGATCTCGCCCTCCAGACCGCTGCCGGCGGTAAAGCCGTACTTTGGAAGAAATTCCTCCACCCAGTCTGCATGCTTCGCCAGCTTCTCGTCCGCACGGATGTCAGCGCCGTCTAAGATCGCCTGCTCCAGATCCGCCATCTCATCCTTCAAACGTGCCGGGAGCACTGCCAGACCCATAACCTCGATCAGGCCGATATTCTCCTTCTTGATATGATGAAGCTTTGCATGCGGATGGTATACGCCGAGCGGATGCTCCTCTGTCGTAATGTTGTTGCGCAGCACCAGATCCAGCTCATACGCATCGCCGCGCCGTCTTGCGATCGGTGTGATTGTATTGTGCGGCTCGCCGTCTGTCTCGGCGTAAACGAATGCCGCCTCGTCCGTGTAGCCTCTCCATGCGAGGAGAATCTTGTCTGCCAGATCGATCAGACGATCCTTATCTGCTGCGCTGATACGGATAACGGACATCGGCCATTTTACAATGCCTGCCTTTACATCCTCATATCCTTTGAATGTGATCTCGCGCTCCACCGGTGCCTTTGCCATGGCGAACTCATAATGACCGCCCTGGAAATGATCGTGGCTTAAGATCGAGCCACCGACAATCGGCAGATCGGCGTTGGAGCCGACAAAATAGTGCGGGAACTGCTGCACGAAATCAAGCAGCTTTCCGAAGGTAGCGCGCTCGATCTTCATCGGTGTGTGGTTTGCGTTGAACACAATGCAGTGCTCGTTGTAGTAAACGTATGGAGAATACTGGAAAAACCAGTCGCTCTGGTTGATGGTCACCGGAATGATGCGGTGGTTCTGTCTCGCCGGATGGTTGATACGTCCTGCATATCCTTCGTTCTCCTTGCACAGAAGGCATTTCGGATAGCCGCTCTGCTTTGCTAACTTCGCCGCCGCAATCGCCTTCGGGTCCTTCTCCGGCTTCGACAGGTTGATCGTGATATCCAGCGTTCCAAACTCTGTGTCCGCCGTCCATTTCAGATCCTTCTTCACGCGGTATCTGCGGATATAGTCCGTGTCTCTGGACAGCTTGTAAAAATAATCCGTCGCCGCCTGCGGAGACTCCTTCTCATAAAGATCATAGAAACGGCGTACCACCTCGCTCGGTCTTGGAACCAGCATGCTCATGATCTTTGTGTCAAACAGATCGCGGTATGTAATCGTATTGTCCGGAATCAGCATCTGCTCCGCCGCGTAATCGAGCATCTCTGCAAGGATCTGTGGCAGTGCCTCCTCGGCGCTCTCCTGCGTCATCGGCGTGCGCTTCTCATAAGCCGCCGTGACTTCATCCTCCAGTTCGTCAATGTGAAACAGCTCCAGCAGACGGTTGATCGTAAACCGCTTATCCTGCGGCTCTACGAGTCCCGTCACCAGCCCGTATTCTGTCAGTTCCAATATTCTTTCCTGTATCATGATCCAACCTCGTTTCTAAATATACTCTGCCACTACGCCAATTTTACCGGACCGTCGCCGATCTCTACCACATAGAAATCTGCGGCATAGCCGATCTTGTTCTTATAGGCGGTTCCGACCTTCTCGATAAACGCATCCACTGCGTCATCCTTCACGATGCTGACGGTGCATCCGCCGAAGCCTGCGCCCGTCATACGGGAACCGATCACACCGTCGATCTTCCATGCTTCCTCAACCAGGGTATCCAGCTCGATTCCCGTCACCTCGTAATCATCGCGCAGAGATACGTGGGAGTCATTCATCAGCTTTCCGAACAGTGCGACATCGTTGTTCTGCAGTGCCTCCACCGCCTTGATCGTTCTCTGGTTCTCATATACGGCATGTTTTGCACGCTTTCTACACACCGGACTTGTGATCGCATCCTGATACTGCTCAAACTGCGCTTCTGTCAGATCGCCGAGCGCATTGATCTTTACCACTTTCTGCAGTTCGGCAAGTGCCGTCTCACACTCGCTGCGTCTCTCGTTGTATTTGGAATCGCCGAGTCCGCGCTTTTTGTTGCTGCAGGAGATCACAATCTTCGCATTCTCGAGCCTGATCGGCGCATACTCATACTTTAAGGTCGCCGTATCCAGGAAAATCGCATGTCCTGCCTTGCCCATCGCAATGGCGAACTGATCCATGATACCGCAGTTGACGCCGTTGAACTTGTTCTCGGAATACTGGCCGATCAATGCCAGATCCTGATTCGTCACATCAAAACCGAACATATCGCGCAGGATGAATCCGGTCAGCACTTCCACCGATGCGGAAGAAGACAATCCGGAACCGTTCGGAATATTGCCGAACAGCACGAGATCCATACCGGACTCCACTTTCATGCCCTTCTCGCCGAACGCCCACATCACACCCTTCGGGTAGTTCGTCCAGTCTGCTTCCTTCTCCGGCTTTAAGCCCTCCACGGAAGACTCCAGCACACCGAGATTTTCAAAATTCATGGAATAAAAGCGAAGCTTCTTGTCGTCTCTTTTTCTCGCCACACCGTAGGTACCGATCGTGAGCGCACATGGAAATACATGTCCTCCGTTGTAATCGGTATGCTCACCGATCATATTCACACGTCCCGGTGCGAAATAAACTCCGATCTCTCCCTCATCCCCAAATAATTCTTTAAACTTTGCAAGTACTGGTTCCCAGATCATGCGTTACCTCCTTATACATCATTTTTTCTATGAATGGTTTCTGTTACCGTCCTGTTGTAATTCTATTATAACGTCTCTGTGTTCCTTTGCAATAGACCTTTTTCAAACTGCAACATAATCAAAAAAACATGCAACAAAGTTGCATGTTTTTCTGATCTGTCATTTATCATTTTTCACAATGCCATCGATCACAATCTCCGTTCAAGCGGTAGCCCCGTTTTTTATACTTCCGGTTTAAAATCACGGATCAGTGAAAGTGTCGGCAGTGCGTTGCCATCGTAGTCAAACAGCGCCTGATTTGCCCACTCGTTTCCACATGGTCCCGGATCGTTCATGTATTTTAAGGATGCCGGTGTTGCCCAGCCGGAGCCCGGTACCGGAATCCATGCCGGCTCCCAGTAGAAGAATCCCTTTCCTTTTCCGCCTTTGATGTGGCTGATGCGGTTTAAGAAATCTTCCATGAAATCGTACTGCCCCTGCTTTGTCATCGGATATTCGATCTTTTCCACAAGCGCCGGTCTGGTCGCATATCCCTTGCGCTCTTCATCGGAAAGCTTCTCGTAATTCTTGTAGTCTTCCATCGTATAGCCCATGGAAACCTCGGCAATCACCAGATCCTTGCCGTAGCGCTCTGCAATGTCATTCATGTTGTCGTTTAACATCTGCAGTGATCCGTGCCAGAACGGATAATAGGAAAGTCCGATAATCTCGAAATCCTCCCCCCGCTTTGTAAAATTGTCGAACCACTCGCGGTACAGCGCATTGTTTCCGCCGTTATCCAGATGAATCATCACCGGAATCGCCGCATCCGCTTTCCGCACCGCACGAATTCCCGCATTGACGAATGTCGCAATATTGTCATAGTTCGGGACTTTTCCCTCCGGCCAGAGCAGACCGTTGGAAAGTTCATTTCCCACCTGCACCATGGTAATATTGACGCCGGCATCCAGGAATGTCCGCATGGATTCCAGCGTGTAGTCATAGACCGCCTGCTCCAGCTCCTTCACACCGTAATCTGCCCATGCCTTCGGCTTGATCTGTTTGCCCGGGTCTGCCCAGAAATCGCTATAGTGAAAATTGAGAAGCACGCCGAACCCTGCCGCCGTCACACGCTTTGCAATCTCAAGAGAAGTTTTCAAATCATTCTCCCCTGCGCCGTAAGATTCGCCGGTCTCCGACCACGGATCATTCCACAGACGGATACGGATGGTATCAACGTCATAGCTCTTCATGATCGCAAGGAGATCCCGCTCCTCCCCGTTATCGTAATACTTTGCACCACACCGCTCCAGTTCGAGCAGTGTGGACAGATCCATTCCTTTTACAAACTTCATATGCCTCTTCGCGGGCACAGATCTCATTCCATGCCCGCTCTCTCCTTTCTGTTTTTTTATATTCCACGGAAACCGAACCGCAGTGTTAACGGCTTTGTCACATCAATGTGATATTCCGGATGAACCGGAGCTCCCCAGCTGTCGTCTCCGCCGATGCCCATCTGTGCCAGTGCCACACGGACAACCGTGTAATGTACCTCAGGCAATTCATACGCATGCATTGCATTTTCCAGTTCATGCGGTGTATAAGGCAGTGCGGAAAATGACAGTTCGTCTCCGGTAAAGAGCATGCCTCTTCCTCTCTCATCCGTCACCTTCGCGTAGCGCACGCCTACTTTGTTGCCGCACTCCTGCGGTACCAGATACTGCGCCATATTATCCGCCACGCGGTTCTTATATACACCGAGCTTCGCGCCGCATCTGCGGTCCGCATACGTCTCCTGCGGTCCAAGTCCGTACCACTCCAGTCTGTCGTAATCCGCATTCAGCTTAAAAAGCATTCCAAACTCCGGCATATCGCCCAGCTCCTCCACCGGGTCATAGGTCAGCTCGGTCTGCACATACGCATCCGGCGTCACGGTGTAGGTCACGCGGCATTTTGCCTGCGGCGTGGTCGGAAGCAGGTAGGTATATGTGATGGAGACGCTGTTCTCCGCCTCTCTCACAACCGGTTCCTCATAATCGAACATGCCCTTGCTGCTCATGCCGGCATACATACTCGCGATCTTCCACTGCGCCATCCGCCCCTGCATGCGGCTTCCGCAGTCATTGTCAATCGGCGCACGCCAGAAATTCGGCATCGGTATCTTCTCAATCAGCTCTTTTCCCATGTAGCGGTAGGACACCAGTCCGCAGCTGTTGTAGGAAAACAGTACGTCAAAATTCTCTCCCTTCACCCCCAGATTCCACTTTCCGCGGATGATCTGAAGTCCCGCCTTACGGTTCGTCACGCACTTTCCTTCATATTCTGCCGCGGCATCGCCGATTGTCCCACCATTTGCAGGTGATTTTGCCGCAAAAATCTTCTGTCCGAATGCGATCTCATGCCCCGGCTTTGCCCAGAGCAGTTCTCCGCGCAGTACAAACGATACGGTCAGTGCGTATTCCGCCCCGGCTTCCTTTCCCGCATGTTCCAGTTCATCGGCAAGAGCCATGCAGCCCTCCAGTTCTTCCAGAACAAACGTCTTTTCCGAGAGCGGTGCCACAGACAGCGCTATTTTTCTGCGGCCTGCCGCCACGCCGTTCTTCTCCAGCAGAAGGATGCAGTCATACTCTGCCGTATCGGTAAACAGGTTTTTATTTTTTACCGTAAAACCATCTTCGGTAAAGGATACGCTGATGTTCTGGTAATTGAATTTTACTTCCTGCATCTTCGGGGACTCGGCGCGCCCCTTTGCATAGCAGATGCCGTTGCCGCTGAAATTATAGTCCGTCGGCCGCTCTAAGAAGTCACCGCCGTACGCCTGGAATTCCTTCCCGTAGCGATCCTTTTTCGTGATGGACTGATCGATGTAATCCCAGATAAATCCGCCCTGATAGCGCGGCTCTGTGTCGGTCAGATCGGTGTACTTGTGCATCGCGCCGCAGGAATTGCCCATCGCGTGCGTGTACTCACAGCAGATAAACGGCTTCTCTTTCTGCTCTGCCAGATTTTTCACAATCCGCTCTACCGGCGGGTACATCTGGCTTTCCATATCGCTGCTTCCGTTGTAGCGTCTGTCGTTATAGACTCCCTCGTAGTGAACCAGGCGGTCGGGATCCAGCTCTCTGAACTTCTCGGACATCTGATAAATCACACTTCCGCCGTAGGACTCATTGCCGCAGGACCAGATTAAGACCGCCGGATGGTTCTTATCCCGCTGATAGCAGGAATTCACGCGGTCGAGCATTCTTGCCTCCCACTTCGGATTATCCCCCGGCACAATCGTCCGCGGATCGGCAATCTTACGCATCGCCGCCGCATCCCAGCTTCCGTGCGACTCCATATTATTCTCTGCAATCATGTAGAGTCCGTAGATGTCGCAGAGCTCATACAGTCCGATATTGTCCGGATAATGGCAGGTACGGATGGAATTGATATTGTTCCACTTCATGGTCACGACGTCGGTGAGCGTCTCCTCCATGCTCACCACACGTCCGGTCAGGGAACTGAATTCGTGGCGGTTGACGCCCTTAAACACAATCCGCTTTCCGTTTAAAAGCATCAGTCCGTCCTTCATCTCGAACCGACGGAAGCCGATCTTCGACGCGACGACCTCCTGCAAAGCG
>OCGZ01001017.1_pt1 | contig 12233 bp, 10 predicted proteins | sample 1538711 | NCBI WGS metagenome assembly OCGZ01 (sample SAMN04571720, study PRJEB22368) | human gut metagenome | biome: human gut; material: stool | host: Homo sapiens | place: Luxembourg | collected 2012-08-17
TCGGAGAACGTGGCACACGCCTTTCCGGCGGACAGAAGCAGCGGATCTCCATTGCCCGTGTATTCCTTAAGAATCCTCCGATCCTGATCCTGGATGAGGCCACCAGTGCACTGGATAACGAAAGTGAACGTTGGATCCAGAAGAGTCTGGAGGAACTTTCAAAAAATCGTACTACCATTACGATCGCACACCGATTGTCTACAATACGCGATGCGGATGAGATCATTGTGATCACGGAGGATGGTATCGCCGAGAGAGGCACTCATGCTGAGCTGCTTGAGAAGAATGGATTGTATGCTGCGTATTACAATATGTAAAGATACGAGGGAGGGTCATCTCAGAGTTGCGAAGCCCGAAGACCCTCCCTCGAGCTCCCTCCCTCTTGGGCACGCTTTGTTCATCAATGTGTAACGGGTTGACTGACGAGCAATCACATACGGACGTGGGAGGCGCTTCGCTGTCCCACTGAATATAGCAATATATAAAAACTGCCGCAAACGCTGTGTCTGGATTATGGCACAGAGTCTGCGGCAGTTTTTTTTAATGAACTTTGTGAATATTTCTTCTGTATTACAATTACAGCAGATAAACCGGAAGCTCATCCTTGATTCCTACCGGCTGGTTGTTGTCCGGCTCATCTTTCTTTGGGGTGAGGAACTTGGCCTGAAGTTCATCAGCGTTTCCTCCACTGATCACATTCTGAGCTACGGTTCCTGTTGTGGTTTTTGCGACGGCTGTTTTCTTAGCTGTAGTTTTTCGTGCTGTTGTCTTTCTGGTGGTGGTTTTCTTTGCTGTTGTTTTTGTTGTGGCTGCTTTCCTTGCTGTGGTCTTCTTTGCCGGAGCTTTCGCTGTGGTTTTCTTTTCGACTGTTTTTTCAGCAGCTTTCTCTCCTGTTTCTGTCACTTTTACCTCTGTAACTTTCTCTTCTGTCTTTGCTGTTTTTTCTGCATTTACTGCTCTTGCGATGCTTGCTTTACCTACTGACACGATCCATTACCTCCTCTGCCAATGCTATGTATTCTTTTGCGCTGCGGCTGCTTTTTTTGAATTCCACAACCGGCTCGCTGCTGTCCTGTGACCATTCGATAGAGCTGTCCACACGAATAAAGGATTCGAAAAGATAGATTCCTTCCATCTCTTTCAAAGTCTCCATGGTCTGTTTGAAATAATTCTTTCTGGCATCTGCCTTTGTCACAACGATTCCCAGGACCTGAAGGGCCGGAGCGATCTCACGTACCTCATTCAGGAAATCGAACATATTTGCAAGACCAAACATCCCCCACGGGCTTGCCTCCACCGGAACCAGAACGTAATCCGATGCACACAGGATATTCATCACCCAGCCGCCAAGAGTCGGCGGTGCATCGATGAGAATGTAATCGTACACCCCGGAATCCTTGATCTTCTGCAGACATTTCCGCAGGATAAATTCTCTCTGCCATTTCGTAAAGAGCTCATATTCCACGGAGCTCATCAGCGTAGACGACGGAACCAGATCCAGATTCTCATACTTCGTATGCACGATAAAATCGCTGAGATCCGACTGATGACCAATGGCATAGTAGAGATTTTTCTCCCCGGCAGCCATCTTCAGAACTTCTTCTTCATCAAAAAATGAAAGGGAAAGATTCAGCTGCATATCGCCATCCACAAGAAGAACCTTCTTACCCATACCGGCTAGCGCCGCACCTACATTGGAACAGCTGGTGGACTTTCCGCTGCCGCCCTTATTATTCGCAAAACAAATCGTCACTGTATTTCCCATCACAGCCTCCCGACAACACAAAATCGTAAATCACTAACTTTCCCTTATTATAATATAACGCTCCCCCAAAAACAAGCATATCCCCCATAAAACCACAAAATCTGGCAAAAAACTCTCACATAAAACAACAGTCAAAAAAGAATCCTGTTGCGGAATAATTTCCTATGCAAAAAAAGCAGCAGACTTCAGATCTTTCCGAAAGCCTGCTGCTAAACTTCATTCATTTTTATTATTTTACGATAAAAGATTTTCTCTTACTTACAACATCGAAGATAACGGCTGCAAGAAGAACCATACCTTTGACAACCTTCTGGATATTCTGGTCAATACCCATGATACTCATACCAAGGTTCAGAACACCCATAAGGAGGGCACCAATGATAACACCGGGAACTGTACCGGTACCGCCATAAGCAGAAGCACCACCGATGAAACATGCACCGATCGCATCCATCTCGAAGTTTGTACCTGCCTGTGGGTTGGATGAGTTCAGTCTGGCCATTGTCACCATACCTGCAATAGCTGCCAGAAGGCCCATGTTCAGGTAAGCAAGGAAATAAACCTTGTTTGTATCAATACCGGAAAGCTTTGTTGCCTTCTCATTACCGCCAACTGCATAAAAATAACGACCTGTTGTAGTCTTGGAAGCAATGTATGTATAGATTGCGATGATCACTGCAACCCAGAGAAGGGAATTCGGGATACCTTTGTACTGAGCAAGTCTGAACATGAATGCAAGAACAACTACACAGATCAGAACCATCTTCACTGCAACACCACCGAAAGACTCAACACTGTAGCCTTTTTTTGCACGGTCTGCACGGTTTTTCATAACAAGTGCAACATAGACGATGCAGACAATAATGCCAACTACGAAACATGTTCTGTTAAATCCTTCACCTCCACCAAGGAAGTCCGGAATATAGTTATTGAACAGAGCCAGATAAGCATCCGGCATCGGAGCCAGGGTCTGTCCTTCCAGAACTACGTTGGAAAGGCCACGAAAAGCAAGCATACCTGCCAGAGTAACAATAAATGGAGGAATTCGTACATAAGCGATCCAGAATCCCTGCCATGCACCAATGGCAATACCCACGAGAAGCATCACAATCATAGTGAGATACGGGTTCATACTGTTGAGAACCATCATCTTACCACCGACAGCAGCAACAAAGCATACAACAGAACCAACTGACAGATCGATGTTACCACCTGTTAAAATACAGAACAGCATACCGGTTGCAAGAATAAATACATATGCATTCTGGGCTACCAGGTTATTTACATTCTGTGGAAGAAGCATAACGCCCTTTGTGTTCACAGAAAACATGATCACAACAAATACCAGAACAATGACCATGGTATATTTTTTTAATATTTCTGAAAAACTAATCTTTTTCTCCATCTTCTTACTCTCCTTTACCTGACTTCACGATCCTGGACATGATCAGCTCAGATGTAGCTTCCTCACCGCTTACCTCGCCTACGAATCTGCCCTCGTTCATGATATAGATTCTGTCTGACATTCCAAGCACTTCCGGAAGCTCAGAAGAGATCATGATCACAGATTTTCCTGCTGCGACCAGGTCATTGATGATACAGTAGATCTCATATTTGGCACCTACGTCGATACCTCTTGTAGGTTCATCCAAAATCAGAATATCCGGCTCTGCAAACATCCATTTTGCAAGAAGGACCTTCTGCTGATTACCACCGCTCAGGTTTCCGACATTCTGCTCAACTGTCGGACACTTGGTTTTCAGCTTCTTCCTGTATTCCTCAGCAACTGCATATTCTTTGTCCGTATCAATCACTTTTCCATTACTGATGCCCGACATGTTTGCAAGCGTAGTGTTCATCTTTATGGACTTGGAAAGGATCAGCCCGTTTCCTTTTCGATCCTCTGTAACATAAGCAAGCTTGTTGTCGATGGCTTCCTGAACTGTATTCAGCTTCACTTCTTTTCCGTTCATGAACACCTGTCCGGAAATTTTAGTTCCATAGCTCTTGCCAAAAATACTCATAGCCAGTTCTGTACGTCCTGCTCCCATCAGTCCTGAAATACCGACAACCTCTCCTTTATGTACTTTAAAGGATACGTTATTTACCACCTTACGTTCTGTATACAGCGGATGATAAACATTCCAGTTTTTAATCTCCATGGAAACATCGCCGATCTTTACATTTGGACGTTTCGGGAACCGATCTGTCATCTCACGTCCAACCATTCCCTGAATGATCCTCTGCTCAGAAAAATCGTCTTTCTTTTTATCCAGTGTTTCAATGGTAGATCCATCTCGGATAACTGTGATCTTATCTGCTACATAGGAGATTTCATTTAATTTATGGGAAATGATGATAGAGGTCATTCCCTGCTTCTTGAATTTCAGAAGAAGATCCAGAAGAGCTTTGGAGTCATCTTCATTCAGTGATGCGGTAGGCTCATCCAGAATGAGCAGCTTTGCATTCTTTGCAAGTGCCTTTGCGATCTCAACCAGCTGCTGCTTACCTACACCAATATCCTTGATCAAAGTTCTGGAGGATTCCTCCAGTCCTACTATTTTCAAATATTTATCTGCTTCTCCATAAGTTTCATTCCAGTTGATGGAAAAGCTTTTGCCTCTTTCATTACCCAGATACATGTTCTCCCCGATGGTCATATACGGGATCAGAGCAAGTTCCTGGTGGATGATTACAATTCCTTTATGTTCACTGTCTTTGATAGTGTTAAACTTACAGATCTCACCATCATAAATAATATTTCCTTCATACGAACCGTACGGATAAATACCACTTAATACATTCATTAATGTAGATTTACCGGCACCGTTTTCACCTACCAGTGCGTGGATCTCGCCTTCCTCGACCTGGAGATTAACATTATCCAGTGCCTTTACACCTGGGAAAGTTTTGGTGATATTTTTCATTTCCAGAAGTATCTTAGCCAACTCAATTTCCCTCCCTTTCCACTGTTCATGCAGGCGGTTATATTCCCCGCCTGCATGTGATAAATTTCTTTCTTAAAAATTCTGATTATTTGATCTGATCCTCTGTGTAGTATCCGGAGTCGATCAGGATTTCTTTGTAGTTATCTGTTGTAACAACAACCGGATCGCAAAGGTATGTCGGGATGACACCTGTTCCGTTATCATAGGATTTTGTATCGTTCACTTCCGGCTCCTCACCTTTCATGATGGAGTCAACCATTTTTACTACTGCAGATGCAAGAGCTCTTGTATCTTTGAATACAGACATTGCCTGTTTTCCTGCTACAAGGTTCTTAACGTTTGGTGTGTCACAGTCCTGACCGGTGATGATCGGATATTCTCCTGTGTAGGAAGCTGCCAGTGCATTCTCAACACCAAGTGCCGTGGAATCATTGGAGCAGAGAACTGCGTCAAGGTTTGTTCCGTCAGAGTAGTTACCTGCGATGATGGTATCCATTCTGTCCTGTGCTTTTGCACTATCCCAGTTTGCGGTAGCAACCTGCTCGAACTCTGTCTGTCCGGATTTTACTACCAGCTTACCGTCATCGATGTATTTCTGGAGAACATCCATTGCACCACCGAAGAAGAAGTTACAGTTGTTATCACCAGGATCTCCTGTGAACAGCTCAATATTGAATGGTCCGTCCTGATTGTCAAGATCCAGTGCATCTACCAGGTACTCGCCCTGTTTCTGACCTACTTTGTAGTTATCGAATGTTGCATAATAGGTTACTGCGTCGGAATTCATAAGAAGACGGTCATAGGAGATAACCGGAATTCCTTTTTCTTTGGCCTGTTTCAGTGGCTCGCCAAGGCTGCTTCCGTCGATAGATGCCACAACCAGAAGGTCACATCCGTTTGCTACCTGATTCTCAAGCTGGGAAACCTGTGTACTTACGTCGTTGGATGCGTACTGAAGGTCTACCTCATATCCTGCTGCCTCCAGCTCTTTCTTCATATTCTCGCCATCCTGATTCCATCTCTGGAGATCCTTGGTCGGCATGGTAACACCGATCAGTTTCTTGTCTGCTGCCTGTGTTGTTGCTGCCGGAACTACCACCATACCAGCTACCATTGTTGCGCAAAGAAGTGCAGATACCATTTTTCTTTTCATTGTAAAATCCTCCGTTTCATTATTTGTTTTTAGAATCACGTTTCCTTTGATGATGTTACTATAGCACAGGACTGTCTGGACATAGTTGGCAAGGACAGAGACATTTTTTTGCAAAAGAAAAATGCCCTGCATCAGGCAAGACATTTTTGCACCAAAAATCTGCTATTGATTTTTGTCATAATTGTGTATTATTGCGCATATGGCTACACTGCCACATTACTTGCAGAATTTCACCGCCACATATATGCCGGTATGCAATCTGTTCTGCATTACTCTGTATCGTAATCTATATTGAGATATACTTCATCTCGTCTGTGGAAACCGCCGTCAATGATCACCTCATCAATATTATCCCTTGTAACGGCAACCGGTTCCAGCACCTTCGCCGGGATATCATAGCTTCCATCGCTCATGGTATCTGTCACATCTGACGGAATCTTTCCCTCTTCTGCCATCTTCACCGCATATTCAGCTGCCTGGCGTGCCAGATCTTCGATAGATTTAAATGCTGTCATGTACTGGGTTCCTTCCACAATACGCTGACATGCAGCCAGATCACCATCCTGGCCTACCACGATCACCTGTCCGGCAAGCTGGTTTTCCGCAAGAACCTGTATCACCTGGCTGGCAATATCATCATTTCCGCACATGATTCCCTTTACATCAGGATACTCTTCCAGTGCTTCCTCCACATAATCTGCTGCCAGCTCTGCGATCCAGCCCTCACAGTTGACTTCGTAAACTACTTTCAGATCACTATTTTTCAGAGTGTCTTCAAATCCCTCTTTTACCATGTCTACATTGTTATCTGAAGCAGATCCCTGGATCATAAAAATCTTTCCGCCATCAGGGATCGCTTCCATCATGGACTGTGCCATGACCTCTCCGACTTTCCAGTTATCAAAGGAAATATACATGTCTGTATCCGCATCATTTACCATGCGGTCATAGGAGATCACCCTGATTCCTGCATTGTGGGCACGCTCCACAGCCTCAGATAATGCTTTGCAGTCTCTGGCAATAATCACGATCACGTCCATATGCTTCTTGATAAAATAGTCAATCTGGCTGATCTGCTCTTTTGTATCTGCTCCCGCATCCTGAACATTCACTTCCGCTCCCAGCTCCCTTGCTGTTGCCACGAATACATCCCTGTCACGAATCCACCTCTCAATAACAAAGGAATCCACTGTAAGACCGATCTGAATTTTCTTTTCACCACTGTCTTCCTCTGTATCGTTTTCCTGTGCAGCTGTCTGCTTTGTTTTTTCGGAAGCGCAGCCATTCAGCATCAATGTCAACAGACACAGCAAGATCAACAGCTTCCTGATCATTTTCCCCCCGCTCATATTGTCTACCTCAACCTCTCTCTGAATTCACTTGGTGTCACGCCTTCGTATTTTTTGAATATCCTGCTGAAATAATTGGGGTCGCTGTATCCGGATTCCGCACAGATCTCCTTGATGGAAAGTCCTGAATCCTTGAGAAGTTCTCTTGCATTCCGAAGCCTCACTTCTGTAAGATACTCGATAAAATTTCCTCCGGTCTCCTGCTTAAAAAGCTTGCTGAAATAATAAGGGCTGATATCCACCTCCCGTGACACCTCATCCAGTGAAATATCTTTTTTGTAATTGTCCCGAATATAGGACTTTGCTTTTTCGATAATAGAAACCGCTTCTTTTTCCCTTGCACTTTCCATGTTACTGCAGATTTCTGATGTTTTGCCCAGGAACCATTTTTTCATTCCTTCTATATCTGTATATTCCTGGATCTCATGAATATAATTTCTGCGGCAGCTGATCGCATATTTCACGGTACCTGCAAAAAAAGCCTTTTTTTCCACTCCCATCACAAGCTCCAGAATCTTGATGCGCATGTCCTCCAGATCTACTCCCGGCTGTTTCTCCATCCACCGGATAAATTCCTCGGCACAACTTAAAGCTCCTGCCACATCCTTATCCATCACGCGCTTTTCATAGCGACGTTCCAGATCTCTTGGATATTCGCCGTCATATTTCTGTGCAGCCGGAACATCCTCAATATGTATCACATGGCTGGTGCTTTCCCGAAGTGCGATCATGGCCTCCTTGAAGGATTCTTTCATGGTGCTTCCCATCTCCTTCACCCGGCCGATACCACAACGAAATTTACTGTCGATCCTGCTTTCCAGCTTATGTACCATGTTTCTGGTTCTTGTTACAACTTCCACACGTTCCTCATAGGACTCCCTGGAATTACGGTACGGAACAAGCAGTACAATACGGTTTCCCATAATGGGTCCTACCAGACATTCAAAAAATCCCTGAGCGATTTCCCGGAATGTGGAATAAAATTTGTTTGCCTTCACACTGGCCCCCACCGCATTGGTAAGAACGCCATTTTCCGTGGAATCCCCGAATTCAGCCACGATCATATATCCATATTCTTCCCGGATATCCAGAAGCTCCCTGTAATTATCCTGATATGTCTGAAAATCATCCTGCAGAAGAATATTATTGATATATCCGCTTTCGATCATGGGCACAACTGTCTCCAGCTTTTCACGGATACGGAGATCATCGCTTCGCTTCTGTCTTGTGTAATCTACCTTTTCCATAGCTTTGGAGCATGTTTCCAGAATCACCTTTTTGTTTACCGGCTTGGTAAGAAATTCCATAACTCCAAGATTTACCGCTTCCTTGGCATAATTAAATTTATCATAGGCTGTAATGATCACAAAGACCACAGATCTGTTAAATTTCTGAATTTCCCGGATTGCCTGGATTCCACTTAAGCCCGGCATCTGAATGTCCATAAAGCAGATATCCGGCGGATATTTCTCCGCCTCCTCCACAACCACACGGCCTGTCTTGGCTGTATGGATCTCACATTCATTTCCATAGTTGGAACTTATAATATTTTTCAGGGATTCCAGCATGATCCCCTCATCATCAGCAATCAGGATTCTGTACATTTTTTTCGCTCCTCTCCAGAGGAATATTGATCACTACCTCTGTTCCCATTCCTTCACCTTCACTGTATATTTCCATTAATCCGTCCCGCTCATAATACAGTTCCAGACGGCTGATCACATTATTCATTCCGATTCCCGTGGAATCACCCTCGCCTGAACTGCTGTGGACTTTTTTTGACAGTACTCTTTGTATCTGTTCTCCGGTCATGCCCAGTCCGTTATCCCGAACACTAATCTCAATATGGTCGTTCCATTTCTCCACACTGAGATCAATATGTCCTTCCCAATCTATATTCCGGATTCCATGATTGACTGCGTTTTCCACAACCGGCTGCAGGATCATACTGGGAACACGTACATTTTCCACATCACATTCCACTTTTTTTGAAAAATGGATGTCCCCGGCAAACCGTACATTCAGAATATAAATGTAATTGTCCACAGCCTCCATTTCTTCCTCCAGTGTGGCATCTTCCTCACCCTTCTTTACATTGTAGCGAAAAAAATCTGCCATCTTTTCCACAAAGATACTGGTTTTTTCTGCATCCTCCATCATTGCAAGCTGTACTCCTGCATTCAGGGAATTAAAAAGGAAATGCGGGTTGATCTGAGACTGGAGATACTTAAGCTGTGCCTCCTTGAGATGTGTTTCCATCAAAAGCTCCCTCTCTATCATTTGCTGTTCTTTTTCCATGCTGGCCTTTGTCCTGGCAATGTAAAGACCAAGATTATCCACCATGGTATTAAAGGCTCTTGTTACCGTTCCAAGCTCATCCCTGGAATCTGCTGGGGGCATCTTTACATTAAAATTCCCCTGACCTACCAGCTGTGCAGTTTCCGCCATATTGGTCAGCGGCAGGAACATCTCCCTTGTTGCTGTGATCAGAAGGAACATTCCACAGACCACCACCAGAAGCATGATCACCATATTACTGATCTCCAGATATCTCATAACCGCCCGGAGAGCTGCATAGGTCTGGGAATTTTCTTTAAAAAGCTGCTTGTTCAGCTCATCCATAGAACTCTGGATATAACTGTAAAGCTCCAGGCTTTTATCATATTCCTGCTTATATTTTTCCACATTTCTGCCTCTCTTGGCAGCTACAGTTCCTGCTGTACAGGAAAGATATGCTTCCGACATCTTACGTATCTTCTTCTCCAGAAGTTTCACGGAATCATCAATATTCCGTTCATTTAACTTCTCCAGCTCCTGCCTGTATTTCGCCTCATTCTGATAGTAATCCATTAATGCCTGATAACTTTTTACCTTCAGATACTGGTACATGCTGTCCTGCACATCGTCAAAAACCTGCCCAAGCTCTGTGATCTGGGCATTACTGGCATACACATCATCCATCTCCTGCATGGAGTTGTTGATCCGCGCATAAAACAGCATATTGATGCTGAACAGTAAAAGTGCCAGCACTCCAACCTCGATCATGATCTTGCTTACAAGAGAAAGGTCACTCCAACGGATTTTTTTCATCTGTGACTGCCTCCCTCCTCATCTTCTCCACTGCTGTTTTATCAAGAAAATTAATGTCTACATTATAGAAAGAATTGGTTCTTCCATCTTCTATATAGCTGGTAACTGCCTCCACACTGTACTGTCCCAGCTGGGTCGTGTCCACATCACAGGTAACTGAAATAACACCTTTTTCAACTGCCGCCAGAATATCCTCAGATGTATAATAACCAATGATCTCCACCTTTCCTGCAAGATTAAAATCCAGAACTGCCTGTCTTGCACACTCTGTTGTCTCTTCATCCATGCACACCAGGATATCCGGAATATTCCGCTTCTGCTGAAAAATATCAGTAACTGCCTCCTCTGTCTCAAAGGTTCCTGTTGACAGAAGATTCCTTCCCTTGATCTCAATATCCGCAGAACCGACCGCTGTCTGAACTGCATTACTGATCTGGGTATATATCTGACTTTCATTCATATCGTCAATATCCCGTTTCTGCAGGATCAGGATCTTCTTCGTGTTCTCATTCACATATCTGGCAACAATTTCCCCGTAAGCCATGCCAAGCTGATAATCGCTGACTCCCACAAAGCTCTGGCGGCGGCTGTGCACCGCATCACTCATGACTGTAACCACCGGTATTCCGTTTCTTACTGCAGTATTGATTGCTTCTTCCAGACCGGCTTCTCCATTATACTGCAGGATAATACCATCCGCCTTGGCCGCAATGCTCATATTCATATAATCAAGTTTATTATAGGATGTTTCTCTATCCGGCCCCATGATCTCAAGCAGTACATTATTGGAAGCTGCTTTTTTCTTCGCACTGTCATATACTGCCTGCCAGAACTGGGAATCAGGGCTGTCCACGATCATGTCGTACTGGTATTTATATATTTTCTCTTCCTGTTCATCTAACCCTGCTTTTTCACTGATTCCTCTGTAATAGGATTCTCCTGTCATATAAGTAAGTACTATCACGGCAGCAAAAACCAGCAGGATGCAAACTGATTTCTTTTTCATAATACACTCCATTCTGTTTCACAAAACATTTCGGGTTCAGTTTATCATAATTTCACAGAAAAGTCACTGTTTGGCATGGATTCTCTGTGCATTTTCATGTTATATTAATAACCATAAACCTACCAAAGGAGGCCGCAAAACATGACAAATGCAACCAAGCTTGCTCTGGAAGAATCTCTGAAGCATCTGCTTCTTAAGAAACCTTTAGATAAGATCACCATCAATGACCTGACTACGGACTGCGGGATCAGCCGTATGACTTTTTACTATCATTTCAAGGATATCTATGATCTTGTGGAGTGGTGCTGTCTGGAAGATGCCAGAATTGCCCTTCAGGGCAAAAAAACCTCTTCCACCTGGCACGAAGGGCTTCTACAGATCTTTGATGCCGTGATGGAAAACAAGCCATTTATCTTAAATGTATACCGTTGCGTGGGGCGGGAACAGATCGAGAATTATCTGTTCCAGCTTACCTGCAATCTTCTTATGGGCGTGATAACAGAAAAATCAAAAGACATCCCCATCACGGATGAACAGAAAATTTTTATCGCAGATCTGTATAAATACAGCTTTGTAGGGATCATGCTGGACTGGATCAAAAACGGCATGCGTGAAGATTATCGCGGGATCGCGGATGATACCGCAACTGCACTATACGGAAGCATCGACAACGCCATCCGTAATTTTGCCGTCAGAAACAAAACTGCAGAAATGCATACAGAATAAAAACTTATCAAAACAGATATAATGATAAAAAACTGAACACTTTCGGTGTTTTGTAAATAGAATCTTTTTTCCGGATGGGCTATCATAGCATCAACAGCAACAAAGAACAGTTAATCCGATACAAACAGGTATCTCATTTATGAAAGGTGGATGTCATATGTCAGATAAAAAAGGATTCATGGGACTTGCAGCACTT
>OCGZ01001018.1_pt1 | contig 12209 bp, 9 predicted proteins | sample 1538711 | NCBI WGS metagenome assembly OCGZ01 (sample SAMN04571720, study PRJEB22368) | human gut metagenome | biome: human gut; material: stool | host: Homo sapiens | place: Luxembourg | collected 2012-08-17
CGGTTACGGATCTTTTCTGTGCTATTATGCACATTTTTTATATAGTTAGATGGTCAGACCCTCAGTATACTCTTTTACGATATTTTATCACTTAAATTATATTGTATCCGACTAGAATCATATTCCAAATTCTGTCTTTAATTCAGCAATAATATCATATGGAAAACACTCTGCACATCCCTCATCCTCCATCAAAATAGAAATGATTTCCCGGGCCAGCTGAATTCCCTTGGGGCTGTGGATATTATCATTAATTTTTACAGCATTTTTTAAATCTCTTGCCACCCATACCTGATCATATATTTCCAATTGGGCAATAATTTTTCCTGTTTCAACGCAGAAATCAGATTCATTCATATCATCAGGGCTTCCCATGACTCTATATATTTGGCGCAACCTGTGTAAAATCTGATTTGCATTCAGATCCAAAGGCACATAAATTCTGACATTATCATCCGGAAGAATTCCACCATTGGCACGGTTCTCTCCAGTAAGGGCTTTCTGATGTTGTTTCCTAGTTTCATAATACGCTGCTGTATCCGCTATTGTAAGGTCATTAATATAAAGAACCTTCTCCGGAATTGGGTGAATATCTAAATCATGATGCATATTGGTTTCCTCACTTCTAAATATAATTTTCACGTGCTCTGACATGGTCCTCTCATAGCGTACCATATACTCTGTTTTCTTCCATTTCTTTAATTTGCGCTTTATCTAATTGTTTCCAAGAATTATGACTTTTCATTTACACACTCTGAAAAGAAAATTATACCCTTTGCAGACGCACGGTTAGACCCTCCGTATCTTTCAATGCTACGATGCCAATTTAAAAATCTATATCCTCTTCAACCTTTCCTTCTTCTTTAAATACTAAAAATTTTGAATTATAATTCTGAGGATTTAATTTAACCTTCATAATTTCATAAAAACTTTCTTCATGCGTAGAAATAATAATCTGCCAATTTGTTTCCTCTACAATAGTTCTTAACACATCAATAAAAGACAACACATTTAAGTCATCAAAATGGCCTACCGGATCATCAATAAAAATAGTATTTACTTTGGGTTCCGAAGCAGACAATGCTCCCCCAAGAAACACACTTAATGCTACTGTATTTAATTGTGCAGAACTGAAAAATAATTCTGGCATAATATCTTCATTTTTTTCATTCAGCACTTTCAAATACAATTCCGGATTACCATTTTCGTTGATATTTATTTTATATCGTAATTTTGTAAATCGTTTATGTGGTTCTATTTTGGAATATATCTGACTGATTGTAACACCGCCAAATACCTTCTTAATATGTTCTTCCAACTGACCTTTTACTGTTTTAAAAATATCCTCTGCAAATCTCTCTTTATCCTTACTAAAAGCTATCTCACCTTCTAATTTCATCTTAGTATCAAGCTTTTGATTATATTTGTTAATAAAATCTTCCACAATCACCTTACTCATACATTCATTCCAAAGTGTAAGTTTATCATGAACCACTTTGATACCATCCTCAGATTTTTGCAGATATTTTATTAATGTTTTTTTTGATATATCCTGATTTCGAAAAAGATTTTTTCTGCATTGCTCATAATATTCCAGCCAATCTATGGATTTGATTTCTGGATTTGTAACAAAGGAACTATATTTTTCAATGTTATTTGCATAATATATTTTATATTTTTTTAAAGCATCTTCAATGTTACTTTCTTTTAATTCACACTGTACTACTTTGTCTGAATAGTCTTCAAGTTTTTTTTGAAATTCTTCATACGAAAATATTCTCCAATGTTCCATTGTTTCACGTCTCCGTAAATTATCTGTGTCATTATTAAAATTTTCTATTTCTTTTTTAAGGTCTTTTGACGTGATTTCATTTTTTCTGTTATTTTCTTCAATTTCTTTCAACTTTTTTTTCTGGTCTTCTTGGTTATTTTTATCTTCTATTAACAGTTTCTCTAACAAATTTATATTCTTTTTACAGACTGTTTTCACAAATTCAATTGAAAGTTTTTCAACATCTGTTGACAAATTTAAACTTATCTCCTGCTGCAATCGTTCTCTTTCTTCATTTAGTTTCTGGATTTTATTCCATTCTTTTTCATAATAGATAATTTCTTCCTCAGTCTCAACTATTTTCTGCTTAATTAAATACACTCTGTCTCTTATTGATTTCTTAATATTTTCACAGCAGGTCTGATAATTTTCCTCCGCTTTTTTTAATAATATATTTGCTTTATCCCATTCTACATAAAACGTTGTCAGGGAATCCTTCTGAGCAGATATATCAATTGTACCTAGCAGCTCTTCCATATTTTTAAATTTGCTCTTGCATACCGGACATGTACAAAGCTCTTTTTTTCTGATTTCTTCTTCAGCTAGCATCCATAATCTTTCCAGATTTTCTGTATTCTGCTGTATTTCTTTATACTTCTTTTTTTTCTTCTTTTCTTTCAGTCTGGCATTGTCCAATATAACTTTAACTTTTTGCTCACACTCTCTACATTCCTGTATCCATACATATAACTGCTGTTCATCTGCATTTAATGAATCAAAAAATTTCTCATAATCCCCTATTAATGCCTTATTTAAATAAGACAGTTCCTGAACATAAATCTTTTTTTGCATTTCAACTTTTTTTAAGTTATCTGAGATTTTTTCTGCAGGCAAAATTTTTTTCTGCATATCATCGAATTCAATAATCCGCCGTTTCCATGTTTCGCATTTAATCTGGTATTCATTTATTTTCTGTTTTCTTCTCTTTATATTTTCCTGAATAACATCAATATTGTTTTTAATCTGCTGTAATTCAATTTTATTATTTTCTAATTTATCATTTATTGCTTGATAAACAGTTTTAGTATTAATATACTTTTTATAATTCTCAAACCACGATTTATCAAATTCTGCTGCAAGTTTCTCTTTAGCTTCTATATAGCTTTTCTTTTCCCTTTCCAAATCTCCTATCTGCAATAAAAGATTTGTTTTTTGCTGACATTTGGAAATTATTTTTTCTCGTCTTTTTTTTCTATCTGCTATCTCTTTTTGTAACCGTATAACTTCCTCATATTCTTCAAAATGTTGTAATAAAAATTCACATTGATTTTTCTGGAAATCTTTATTTGATATATACACATTCAATTGCTTTCCTATTGCTTGACTAAATATGTCATTCTCTAAATTAATTTTGTTATTTTCCAGATATTCTATATGGGGCAAATCAGGAATTTCTCTTATTTTTAAGCAATTATACCTGTCTACGGAACTATTATAAAATTCAATTTTTTGTTTTATATTTAATTGTTCTATATCATTTTCCAGTTCTTCTATTTTTTTATCATACTCTTTGATTTCACCTATAAATTTTTTATAAACTTTACATACAGATTCAAAAATTTCCCGCTGACTGTTATCCGGATCCCAAAAGTTACCCCACTCTTCATACATATCTGCCGGTTTGGTAGCATAAACAAAATTATCTATTTTACTATGTGGTAAAATCTGTTTTTCATTCAACATTTCTTTGTAAATTCCATTTGCTCTGCCTTTTCCATAATCATTGATAGAATTTTTTCTTTTAATAACAGTTCGACAACCTTTTTGTCCATCAGAATACTCGATTTCTACTCCGGCTTTATCTTTAACCCCTGCATATTTATATTTTAATATGTCGCCTGTATATTTTGACACATTATTTTTTAAGTCTTTTTTTAACAAGTGAATTTCACCCGTAAAAAACCATTCAAATCCATCAAATAATGAAGTTTTTCCACTTCCATTTTTTCCATATACACAAACAAAATCTGCTGGTTCTCCATTTGAATTATTAAAATTTATTTCGTTCTTTCCTGAAAATACTCTGAAATTTTCCAAAATTATTTTACTGATTTTCTTCATTCATCTTCTCCTTCACCTGCTGTGAAATATACTCTTCCAGCGCAGTTTCCTGTTCTTCCCTAGCAAAATCATTCAAAAAATCAATATTTTTTATAACAAGTTTTTGCCCCATATCATCTTTTTCTATATTAAGCTCAAATAGCTTCTGATTTATTATTCCTTTCAACTCCTCGTTGCTTTCTGGCATTCTTTTATTTATGACTAGTTTTCTGGAAGAATATTTATTTTGTTCTATACTGTCTTCTATCACTCCATTGATTTCTGATTGAAAAAAAATAATATATACATTAAAAATTTCTATTCTTTTCACCAGATTTTTCTGCACCACATCTGCAACATTTGTTACCAATTCTTCCCAGTTATTTTTTAACTGTTCTTCATCAGAAAACTGGCAACATATAACATTTATAAAATATCCATTGCTTTTACGTTTCATATGCACAATTTTACATTTGTTATCTGAAATATTATCTTTTATTTCTTCCGCATCATTTATATAAGTATATTCTATCATTTTTCTAATTCCTTAATATATTCGGTAAATTTTTCTTTCATATGTTCTATCTCTCCGCTACGTAGCATATTTATAATTTCATTAATATGAATAATTGCCTGGGGCTGAGCCTCAGAATATACCGTAGTTATGTCCAAATCACTTTGTGGAATGCGTGTAACGTCTCTCAATATATTCTTATATTTTGCACAGCCACATTTTCTCTGGTCATCTCTGGGCATCCTTTCCGATCCCCATATGATTATGCACTTGTTCTTCAAGTTATAAGTTAACAGATTTTTTGATTTTAAAGCATAGATGAAGTGACTTAACTTCAGTTGCGTTTGCTTATCCCTTCTCGAACCGCCTTTTCCTTCACTACATACAAAATATATGGGAATTTCATTTAATTTACTGATTTCTTCTGAATTTAAGCTGATTTCTTCATTTATTATCTTTAAAAAAACTAGCAAGCTCAGTAAAAAGCCTCTGAAATATATACACTTATGATAATTGGTTTTATGCTCACACTCCTCGCAAAAATCACAAAATGCACTGTCTATTTTGGGAGCTACATCCTGTTTTAAAATATCGTTTAATAAACTTAATACTTTTCTATAATCATCAAAATTTTCTGCCAAATCACTGTCACATACATTTTCCATAAAATATTCTTTTCTATCCGAAAGGTTCCCATTAATTTCATTCGATTTTTCTGGAAGCTCACAGCCTTTTATCTGGCATATTTTCCTTATACAATCTGCGACCGTTCCAATTAGATTCCCTCTTGCTACATTTTGTCCTAAAGCTCCTTTATGAATTCCAATCAAGACAGGTTCTGAATCAATTTCTGCAAATATTCCACTCCCTGAAAATCCCTCAAGCTCTGCATTTTTATCTGAATTATCTATATTGGAATCAACAAATTTATATTTCACCATTTCCATCGTTTTATCATAATCCTCGTATCTACATAGTAAAATATCTTTTGATAATCGAAATGATGTATTTATACTTCCCTCTTTGGGGAATCCTACTATTGATAACTGTGGATTTTCTGAAATTGTATTTAGATCCTTCTCTATTTCTATTATCTTATATTCCTGAAATTCTTTATACTCATAATTCAATATAAGAATTGCTACATCATCTTTGTCACCTTCTTTTTTGTATTCGCCGGAAGTTAAAACTTCAGTCACACATACTTCTACTACTTCCCCGTCTTTCTCAAATTCTACGCTTATATCCTTATAATCTTTTATTACATGTGCCGCTGTAAAAACATATAGGCTGTTTTCAGGACATGAAGCACTTTTCCATAGCACTCCACTTCCTAAATCATTATTTTCCGATTTTAATTTTACTGCATATTTTTTTATTCTTTCTTTTAAGTTTTTCATCACAAAACTATCGTTTCTTCTCCTACATATCTCATTATAAGTTTATCAGTCTCAATATACTTTTTTTTATCATCTTCTGTAAAATATTCAGACTTCCACCATTGATAATTACACAACAATTCCGTTGTTTGCCTTTCTTCAGAAAACCTCAACAACACCACCTTCTCCAGAGCCTTATTTGTAGAAACAATAAACTGTTTTGTATTTAATCGACGTATCAATTCTCTGGATATATTATATTCACTTCCATGATGAGGTAATTTTACTATTTCAAATTCGTCCTCCGGGCAATATTTATCAAGTGCTTTAACAATAGATTCGGCCGCACTGTCTCCTGTAAAAAGGAGTTTTTTATTTTCGAATTCAATAACCATGATAATTGATGCTTTATTTGTATCAGATGGATCTGGATTATATTTATCTTTGACATCTGCTATATTTCCTGTATATTTTTCTTTTGCATGCTCTTTAATCTGACTGCTATTTTCTATCTGAGTTGCTACTTTTAACATCTCTGCTTCAGTTGGCCCAATAACTTTAATTTTTACTCCACCCAATATCCATTCTTTTTTCTCTAAAACAGGTGTTTCTACCGGAATGTCTTTTTCTCCAAGCAAGGTGATTAATTGCTGTACATTATTAATCGAATGTTCCTGTATATCCGAATATACATTACTGCCACTTCCATTAATCCATACGTTATCAATAATCTTTTTACTTTTTTCCTTTACATATTTAATGCACCCTTTTATATGATCATTATCTATATGTGAGAAAACTAATAAATTAATCCTCTCTTTATTATTCTCAATCTCTTCAACAAGATTTTTAAATTCATTCTTAAATGTGGCAGTACCTGAATCAATAATAATGTTAATATTTTCTGATTCTTCCAAACATCTAACCCATATACAATCTCCTCGATATGCCTGTAATACTTTAATTTCTATCATCTTAATTTTCGCTCTCCAATCATCATAAGTGCAGTATATTGCTACATTACTTATAAATTACGCTCGCACCCAAATGATAGTTGCAAGCGTTTTTCTTCTATTTTAGTTTTGGCAGTTAGCTTTCTCAGTTTTTGATGCTTTATATAGCAAATCAAAGATTCTATTGCCCATCTCTGAACTACCCTATGCACTGTCATTGATACAGTAAAGATAAGATTAAATAAATAATATAAGCCTCTTTCTGAATTTCAATCATTTGCTCTTGACACAACATACATTTATTAATTAATATACTGCATATTTTTCGAATTATTTTTCTTATTTTTTCTCATACATTCCTTTCAAAGGCATTCTTTCATTTATCAGAAAAAGGGGAATAATCCATATCCTTACTGCATTTTATACAGCATTGTATTTTTTATATAGCGGTATTTTTTTCTGATAAACTACACCAAATGTTTATTAAGTATAATTCTCTCTTCCGCCCCATTATCAAACCTATACACCATCCTCCTCCGATCAAACACCGGATTCGCATCGTGTATAATGCTATGATGATTCGGGCATACAATCATCTGGTTATTCGCGTCATTATTCAAACTATTAACAAAATAATCAATATGATGTGCCTCTGCGATATGTGAACCATATTTCTCTCCAATCACCTGCCCGCATATCTGGCATCGGTATCCATATAGTAATTTCAGATTTTCTCCAATTTTTCTATTCAGTTTACGAATCTTGACAATCTGTAACTTCTTTTCTATTCCACTGCTTTTATCTTCCATCTCATATTCTATTTCGTTCTCCACAGTCCGCTCTCGCATTCCTTGAATTGCCTTTTTCATAACCTGAAAATCATCCTGTGCTATTGGTTCCAGAAGAAAAGTATCTTCATATTCTGTGGTATAAATAGCAAGATATTCTTTTAGTCCATCCGGCATTTTTATATAGCTTCTGTCTTTAGGATCTCTGCTTTCACGAATCATCTTTATGTAACTCATGCTTTTGAAAAAGTATTGCTGAAGTGCCTGTGACAGCTCACCATTTCTTGAATATCTTATCTGATACGCATCCTTCTTTCTCTTTTCTACTGAGTTATTCATATTAACGATTTTGGCATCATACGTTTTTCCATTCATAAAAAAATGAATGATTTTAGATTGTCCACGCTGTAAAAAATTCTCCATATTTCGGAGAAAAATTACCTGATTATCTAACGGCAATGTAAAGCCTTCCATCAATGTAGACCAGTCTATTTCTTTTTTATACACATAATTTTCTAATTCCATACGCATCTTCTCCATCACTATAAAAGTGCTTTTATCTTCTCTTCATACCGTCTCCGATAATAGTCTATCGCCCTATACTCAATAACATCCTTCATCTGCTCTGCCAGCACTGGCTCCTTCACAATTTCTTCCATTTCATCCCTCAATGCCAACGCCGCGCCATCCTTTTTCACAAAGAATTCTTCCCCAGATTTTAACAGAAAGCGTACCGGCATTTTCATTATCTTTTGGATATGGTTCTTATCCGAAATCTTGCGATATTCCTCATATGTAATCTCTTTCTCCAAATCCTTCCAGTTTGTTCCTGTAGAGAAGAATTTTTTCCAGCTTGCCAGAAGTTCCACCTCTGACACTTCCATTCTCACATTCCCATGGTTATAAAAAGCCATCAGTACCGGCATTTTATACACCTTGCTCATGTTGGTGTTTTCCAGCAGATTTATAAAATCTTTTCCCATTCCCTGGCTGAATTTTTTCTGCTCATCTGTGAGTTCATCCAATTCTTCCAGATAATTCAAATACTTTTTAAACGGATTCTCATTCGAATGTGTGACCGCCATCTGATACACATCATCATCCATATAAGTAAACAAATCCATTCTGGTTGGTTGTTTGCCAAGCAATTCTTTGATCCGGAAATACTCGTTTCTGATTTGTTCTTTGATTGTCAGTTGTTTCTTGTCCATTTCTGCAAACAGATCAATCAATCTCATATCAAAATCAACGAAGCATTCATCTGGATAATCTGCCTTATCTGCCGGATAATATGTTTCTTTTCCTGTTTTATTTTTCCCTATCAGCAAATACCTGACTCTTCCCGCTTTTTCATAATTGCCGATAAAGTCCAGAACATTGAGATATTCTTTTCCCTTACTTCTGCGCAATCCCCTTCCAAGCTGCTGCAGAAAGACAACCGGAGATTCTGTCGGACGCAGGAACATTACCATATCGACTGATGGAATATCTACACCTTCGTTGAACATATCCACTGAAAAGATAACTTTGATTTCTCCATTTTTCAGTTTCTCAATCGCTTCTGCTCTGTCCATGGAAAACTCTCCATCTGCATTACTATAAACTGCTGCCGACGGAATTCCTCTTTTACCGAATTCTTTTGCCATTTCTTCTGCATGTTTTCTGGAACAGCAGAATCCTAATGCCTGACTAGAGCCATATTTGCAGTAATATTTGTAAATCAACTCATGCCTGTAAGCATTCCCGATATAAGTTCTGTTCAGTTCTTCTTCTGCATATTTTCCCTTAACTATATGTAGCTTTGTGTAGTCAGTCTCATCATAAATTCCATAGTAATGAAACGGAACCAGCATTCCCTTATTGATTCCATCTTTCAGTGAAATCTCATACGGCACATTATAATCGCAGATTTCATATATATTTTTGCCGTCCATTCTCTCAGGCGTTGCCGTCAGTCCAAGGAGAAACTGCGGTCTGAAATATTCTACAATTCTTCGATATTGGTCATTGACTGCATGATGAAATTCATCAATCACCACGTAATTGAAGTAATCTGGAGCGAAATATTTTTCATTTAAATATTCCGGTTTTCCAAGGCTTGCTACCGAGGCAAATATAAGCGGTTTATCTGTGCACTTCTCAGCTCCCATAAAAAATCCATAGTCTTTGGAATTCCTTACATTCTGAAAAGAAACTGCTGCCTGTTTCAGAATCTCTTCCCTATGTGCAACAAACAACACTTTCTCATATTTTTTTGAATCAAAAGCAGCCAGAAATGTTTTCCCGATGCCCGTTGCAGCCTGAATGAGTGCTTTCTGTGCTCCTTCTGCTCTTGTATCTTCCAATGCGCACAATGCCTCGATCTGTGCTCCTCTTGGTTCATATAAAGGTTTTATTTTCGTATCATTTGTTTCCGACTCCGTAAAGTCATATCTGTCAAGGTCTTTTGCCACCGCCGGACGATGCCAGTTCTGGGAGTAACGTTTTAATTCTTTATCATCAATGATAATGGAATGATTCACAAATAAATCTTCAAATGTACGAAAGAACTCTTTGTAGTTTTCCGGGTCCTTCTGACTGCTGAACCGATAATTCCATTCTATTCCTGAGGTCAGCGCACTCCTGGAAATATTGGAAGAGCCGATGTAAAGTTCACTGTAATCTGTATAATGAAAAATGTAAGACTTGGGATGAAAAGAACGTCCTTTTTCACAATAAAATCTAAGATCAACTCTGTCACCAAGTTTTCTTTTGATCAGATATAGTGCTGATGGCTGTGTAATTCCAAGGTAGTTTCCTGTCAGGATTCGGATTTTGGCTCCACGTTTTAAAGTATGTTCCAGTTCTTTCAGCAACATTCTCACTCCGGATTCCATAAGAAAAGAGACAATGATATCAACGCTTTCTGCTTTTTTCATGCTCTGTATCAGCTGATAATATAGCTGTCTTCTTTTATCCGGTCCGCCGGTCATTGCATCTGTGGAATATTCGTTTTCATACCCGATGTTTACTTTTTCTGCAGAAGTAAATTCAGCCATTTTTCCTCACCTCTTCCCGGTCGGACATCTCCTGTGATCCAATGTTCTTCTATTTTAAGGCCATGCATGTCATGTATGAAATCTTTAAATGTATATGTCGTAAAATCGGTAAAATATCTTCCGTTTCGTTCACCTTCAAATTCTCCGTATTTAAAAGAGGTATAAATCCATCCTTTCGATTTCAATGCTGCATACATATTTTTCAAAACTTCACGCAGTTGTTTTTTCGGCAAATGGAGAATAGATGCACAAGCCCATATGCCATCATATTTTTCTTTTTCATCCAATTCCTGAAACAACATCTGCCTGACTTTGATTCCCGTATATTCACTTGCAATCCGACACAATTGTTCTGAACCATCAACTGCATCTACCTGATATCCACGACTCAGAAAGTACTTTGTATCTCTACCTGCACCGCAGCCAAAGTCAAGAATATACGCATCTGGGTTAAGTTTCTCCAGAAATTTATCTTGCACTTTTGTAAACTTTACCGAAACAGTCCCAGAGGCAAAAGACTGCGCATTTTCGTTGTAATATTTTAATGTTTTATCTATATCTGCCATATATTCACTCACCAAATGCCATCCAGCACTGATTTCACTCCTGTTTTATCTGCAAAATACCTGTTTTGTTTCTTATGCCTTAATTTTTCTGATAAATCTAACTTCTTTGTGACATATTATACATTTTTTTGACATAAACAGCAACAATTTTCGTCAGACATTTTTTGTTATATTCACTTATCTATAATACGCAAAAACTGTTGCATATTTCTTTTTTGATATCTTTTCTCTTTCATCAACTTCCATATAAGTAAAAAAGAAAGCCAGACTGCACATAGGTTTCTTCCCCTACATACAGTCTGGTTCTCTGATTCCATCATTCATTTCTGGTAATAAGTCAATAAATCAGACATTCCATTACTCTTCCGCATCCATCTCCGCCTTAATCTCAACCTCGCAGTCTGCCATTGCCTGTAATGTCATAGTGAGCAGTTTCTGTAATTCCCAGCCGAGTTGTTCGGCGCCTCGCTCGATGACTTCTCTGGAGCATCCTGCTGCGAAGCCTTTGCTTTTATATTTCTTCTTGAGGGATTTGAGTTCCATGTCTTTTGTGCTTTTGGATGGTCTCATAAGTGCTGCTGCCCAGATAAGTCCTGTAAGTTCGTCCGCCGCAAAGAGTACTTTTTCCATTTCGTGTTCCGGTGCTACATCAATGGTTGCGCCACATCCTACTGTGATGCCGTAGCCGTGGGATACAACTGAATGGATTACGTCTTCGCCTACGCCTGCTTCGCGGAGCATTTCCGGAGCTTTCAGACAGTGTTCTTCCGGATATAGTTCAAAGTCGATGTCGTGGAGGAGTCCTACAATTCCCCAGTATTCTGCATCTTCGCCATAGCCAAGTTCATTGGCATACCATTTCATTACTGCTTCTACAGTCAGGGCATGCTGAATGTGGAAGGGATCCTTGTTGTATTTTTTTAATAATGTAAATGCCTCGTCTCGTGTAATTGTCTTCATTATTTTGTCACTCCTCATATCTGAATTGTCAGGCGGATAAAATCATCTGCTTTACTGCTTGTTTATAACTGAATAACTGCTCTGCAGTTTATCTGTCAATCTGAATCTGGCATACTTTCATTGCTTTCAATGCATTCTCA
>OCGZ01001020.1_pt1 | contig 12192 bp, 9 predicted proteins | sample 1538711 | NCBI WGS metagenome assembly OCGZ01 (sample SAMN04571720, study PRJEB22368) | human gut metagenome | biome: human gut; material: stool | host: Homo sapiens | place: Luxembourg | collected 2012-08-17
CAGAGACCTTGGAAGTGCAGTGATCTTCTTTGCGGCATATCTTGTGATGATTTATGTGGCATCCAGAAATGTGGGATATCTGGCACTTGGTCTTGCAGGCGGATCTGCAGGGGCAGTTGTCGCATATCATCTGTTTGGCCATGTGCGTCAGAGAGTGACAGCCTGGAAGGATCCCATGGCGGTATATCAGAATGAAGGATACCAGATCGTCCAGTCACTGTTTGCCATTGGAACCGGCGGATGGTTTGGAATGGGATTGTGTCAGGGTTCGCCTGAGAAGATCCCTGTTGTCAAGAATGACTTTATATTCAGTGCAATCTGTGAGGAACTGGGTGGGATTTTTGCAATCTGCCTGATCCTGGTATGTATGAGTTTCTTTTTGATGATCGTAAATATTGCGCTTAAAATTAAGAAACCATTCTACAAACTGATCGCACTTGGACTTGGTACGGAATATGCATTTCAGGTATTTCTGACAATTGGCGGAGCAACGAAATTTATCCCTATGACAGGTGTAACTCTTCCTCTGGTCAGCTATGGAGGAAGTTCTGTCGCGTGTACAGTACTGATGCTGGCGATCATTCAGGGATTGTATATTTTGAGAGAAGATGAGGACGAAGAAATTGAGAGATATCGAAGAAAAGGAACGGCGCAGAGAGTTGAAGAAGCGCCAGAAGCGCAAAGCCCGGGAGATTTCTGAAAAGAGAAGGCCCCGTAACAGAGAGTATACACTGGTATCCTGCTTTTTTGTGCTGATCTTTGTCAGTATGATCGGATATCTGATCTACTTTAATTATGCAAAGAGCGATGATTTTATCAATAGTCCCTATAATACAAGGCAGGATACTTTTTCAGACAGGGTTGTAAGAGGTAAGATCATATCTGCAGATGGGCAGGTGCTTGCCCAGACCAATGTTTACGAAGACGGAACAGAGGAACGTACTTATCCCTATGCAAATATGTTCGCTCATGTAGTCGGATATGACACTAATGGAAAAAGCGGACTGGAATCAGAGGCGAACTTCCAACTTCTGACTTCTCATGAATTTTTCCTGAACCAGATGAAAAATGAGTTTAAGAATCAGAAAAATACGGGTGATTCTGTGAACACGACGTTAAACGCAGATCTTCAGTCAACTGCCTATAATGCACTTGGTGACAGGAGAGGGGCGGTTGTTGCCATAGAACCCTCTACAGGTAAGATTCTGGTGGAAATGAGCAGACCGGACTTTGACCCGAATACTATTTCCCAGAACTGGGACACACTGGTAAATGATTCCAATGACAGCAGTCTGTTGAACAGAGCTACAAACGGAGCCTATCCTCCGGGATCTACATTTAAGGTGGTAACTGCCCTGGACTATTTCAGAACCAAGGGCAGTCTGGAGGGATTTTCCTATCTCTGTGAGGGAAGTATTACCAGAGAAGATCACACGATCAGGTGCTATGGCGGAACTGTTCATGGACAGGAAGATTTTTACAGTGCTTTTGCCAATTCCTGTAACAGTGCATTTGCAGAGATCGGAACCATGCTCGGAGGCAGTTCTCTGAAAAAAACAGCCGAGGATCTTCTTTTTAATAAGAGTCTTCCGCTTTCTTCCTATAAAAAGAGTACTTTTACATTAAATGGAAAATCTTCTGTTGCAGAGGTTATGCAGACTGCCATCGGACAGGGTAATACGTTGGTATCACCTATGCATATGGCGCTGATTACCAGTGCGATCGCCAATGGCGGGGAGCTCATGAAGCCTTATCTCATTGATTCTGTTGTAAGTTCAGACGGAGAGACAGTGAAGACAACAGAGCCGGAGAGCTATAAACGTCTGATGACAACAAATGAGGCGAATATCCTTGGAAAGCTTATGAAAGGTGTTGTGGAAAACGGAACCGCATCGGCTCTGAACGGAAGAGGATATACAGTGGCAGGCAAGACCGGATCAGCGGAATTTGATGAGAATGGTTCCAGTCATTCCTGGTTTATCGGTTATTCCAACGTGGATGATCCGGATCTGGTAGTTGCGATCATTGTTGAGAATGGCGGTACCGGAAGTGAAGCAGCAGTGCCCATCGCAGAGCAGATATTTGATGCGTATTATTATGATAAGCAATAATAAATTCCATGTTGCAGGCAATCTGGAATGAATTTTGGCTACGTTACTGTGAACGGAGTGAACAGTAACTAATTAATCGGTAATATGTTATGAAATGATATTTATAGCTTGCGGGTTTGGAAAAAAAGAGATATACTATACTCAGTTTATAATACCACGCAAAACAGGAGGGATTGCATTATGATAGAAGCAACGAGCTGTGGCGGTGTGGTAATTCATCGGGGTAAGATTCTTACTTTGTATAAATCTTACAGGAACCGTTATGAGGGCTGGGTATTGCCGAAAGGAACAGTGGAACCAGGCGAAACGCATGAACAGACAGCATTGCGGGAAGTGATGGAAGAGGCTGGAGTGCGTGCGACCATTGTGAAATACATCGGAAAGAGCCAATATAACTTTACCGTTCCGGAGGACGTGGTTTTCAAAGAGGTACACTGGTATCTTATGACTGCGGATAATTATCATAGTAAGCCCCAGAGAGAGGAGTTTTTTGTAGATTCCGGATATTATAAATTTCATGAGATCTATCATCTGCTGAGGTTTTCAAACGAGAAGCAGATCGTAGAGCGTGCTTATCAGGAATATCTGGAGATGAGAAGCAATGGACTCTGGGGAAAACAGCATAAGTATTATTAACGAGAGAACAGGGCTGTGTTTTTTTGCAACGCAGCCCGGTTTAAATTTTGGAGAAAATGGAAATACTGTAACTGAAGTGTTATAGAAACGGGAGAGGGTGTAAGATGCTGAAATGGCAGGAGAATTTTCTTGCAGGGGAATCTGTAAAGGATCCTGAGGAGATAAAAAAGAAACTGAACAGCGGAAAACCGGTTCTGGGAATTTATCTCCTTACTCTGTCAGAGAATCCTGTGAATCTGATGGATATTATTCCTGCAGCAATGCTGATACAGAAGAGCTTTTATGGAATCTGTCCGAAGATCATAGGAATGGCGAAGGGCAAAGAGGAAGCCCTGGAGATGGTGCGAAGTCTGATCGATGAAATGTACAGGGAAACGGGAACCTTCGCAACAGCTGAATATATAGAAAACAGGTGAGAATATGTTACATATTTTATGGCTGATCCTTAAATTTATACTGATCATCCTGGGAATTCTGCTGGGCCTTCTTTTACTGGCAGTTCTTCTTGTACTGTTCTGTCCTGTAAGATATAAGGCATCAGCTGTCAAGGCAGAAGGTGGCTGGAAACAGACAGAGGGAGAGGGTATCGTAAGTTGGCTGTTTCATGGGATTTCGCTGAGAGCGGAATGGAAAGATCAGCAGATGGAGATATCCTTTCATCTGTTTGGAATTCCCGTAGACAAGTTGTTGAAAAAACGGCAGGAGAAGAGGGCTGTAACAAAGAAATCCGGGAAAAATCCGGAGAAATCCGGCGCAGAAAAGGTATCTGTATCCGGCACAGACGGAAACAGGGAAGAAGAGCATAAAAAATCAGTGGTTGATCACCCGAAATCAGAGAATATGGAGACTGAGGATCTGAAAACAGACAGAAATTCAGCTTCAGATACATCTGTTGATACAGAGAGGATCAGAAACAGTCAGATATCCGGACAGCAGGAACTGAATGCAGATGATACAGATCGGAATAGTCTAAAGAAGAGGCAGTTTTTTATAAAAAGGATCTATGACCGGATCCGAAATATATTTCAGTTGATTCGTACAAAACTGCAAAATATCCGCAGGACATTCGGGAAGATTAAGAAGAATGTGTCCTGGTGGAAGGCGTTTATAGAACATCCCAGAGTGACAGCTGCCAGAAAGCTTGTATGGAAACATGGAAAATTTTTGCTTAAGCATATTTTTCCTACAAGGATAGAAGGGCAGGTTACTTTTTCTTTTGAAGATCCGGCGCTGACAGGTGCGGCACTTGCTGTACTTGGGATGACAATTCCATTTCACAAAAACTGTATACAGATCAATCCCCGTTTTGACAGTGAGAATTATCTGTATGGAAACATCAGGGCAAAAGGCAGGATCTACGGATTTGTTCCTGTGCGGGCAGCAGTGAGTATTTATTTCAATAAAAATATAAAATACGTTATAAAACGTTGGAAAACCAGGAGGGCATGACCATGGCAAATGAAAACAATTTTAAAGAAACCGTAAATTCATTATTCAAGGGAATGGACAGTTTTATTTCTGCGAAAACAGTGGTAGGAGAGGCAATCCATGTAGGCGATACGATCATTCTTCCTCTGATGGATGTATCTTTCGGTGTAGGTGCCGGTGCTTTTTCAGGAGAGAAGAAGGATAACGGCGGTGGCGGAATGGCAGGAAAGATGACTCCCTGTGCAGTGCTTGTGATCCAGAATGGAACAACAAAGCTGGTCAATGTGAAAAATCAGGATGGTCTCACCAAGATCCTTGATATGGTTCCGGATTTTGTAGACCGTTTTACCTCCGGAAAAGGTGACGAAGAATCTGTCGGCGAATCAGAAAAATAATTTTTGCATAGACTATAGCAAACCGATGAAAAAGGTGCAGAAGAATTGGAAAAGCTGTTCGGCTTTATGCTGTTTTTCATAGGGATTGGGATGATAATCGGGATGCTGATCGCAGAAAATGTGGTTCTGGTGGTTTCGGCCGGAGTTTTCCTGTTGTTGGGATATCATCTTTTCTGTCATTAACTTTACAGAAGATTGCGAATATCCCGTTTGACATATGAAATAAAAAAAGACTGTCAGCTCAGGCAGAATATTCGGTAAAGAATATCTGAACAGAGGGACAGTCTTTTTTGCAAAAAAAATACCCCTGTTGCAACAGGGGTAATGGTGTTATTATGCTCTTTCTACTTTACCGGATCTTAAGCAAGAAGTACATACATATGTCTTTCTAGCTCCACCCTCAGCAGTCTTGATTTTAACGGATTTTACGTTAGATTTCCACATTTTATTGGATCTTCTATGTGAATGACTTACATTATTTCCGAAATGAGCAGCTTTCTCACAGATTGCACATTTAGCCATGATAGCACCTCCTTGACGCTTTATTGTTACTGTCGTGCTGTGTGCATAGCGTCTGAACAGTAACCTTGTGTTCAACAGATTACATTGTAACAGATGAATTGTGCTTTTGCAAGCAAAAAAAGGAAAAAACTCAAAAATTATATTTCTTTTTCTGTGAAAAGAGGTTATAATACACTTACATACAATAATGAGCATTGGAGGTAACCATATGAATGGACGTATAGATTCCGGATTAGGTCAGATCATAATTGACACAGATGTAATCGCAACCTACGCAGGAAGCGTTGCTGTAGAATGTTTTGGTATCGTAGGCATGGCTGCAGTCAGTATGAAGGACGGACTGGTAAAGCTTCTTGGAAAGAACAGCCTGAAACATGGCATCAGCGTCAGAATTACAGAGGACAATAAAATCCGCCTGAATTTCCATGTTATTGTGGCATATGGCGTGAATATAAGTACAATTGCAGACAACCTTGTCAGCAATGTCAAATATAAAGTCGAGGCCTTTACAGGAATGGAGATTGATAAGATCGATATTTATGTAGAAGGTGTACGCGCAATTGATTAGGATAGAGGAGGAACTTGTGGTGAATAACAAAACCATAGATGCCAGAATACTTTCCAGGATGTTTCTTGCAGGAGCCAAGAATCTGGAAGCTAAAAAAGAATGGATCAACGAACTGAACGTATTTCCGGTACCGGATGGAGATACAGGAACCAATATGACAATGACGATCATGGCAGCAGCAGCAGAAGTAGGTTCTCTGGGAGAGCCTGACATGGAGTCACTGGCCAAGGCGATTTCTTCCGGTTCCCTGCGCGGTGCAAGAGGTAACTCAGGTGTTATTCTTTCTCAGCTTCTGCGTGGCTTTACCAGAAGTGTTAAGAACAGTAAGGAACTGGATGCCATTGATATCGCGGCAGCCATGGAGAAAGGTGTGGAGACTGCATATAAGGCAGTCATGAAACCGAAGGAAGGAACAATCCTTACTGTTGCAAGAGAGGCTGCTGCCAAGGCTGTAGAGCTTGCGGAGACAGCAGAGGATTTGGATACATTTTTCCAGAGCGTGATCGCTCATGCGGAGGAAACTCTGGCAAAGACACCGGAGATGCTGCCGGTTCTGAAAGAAGCAGGAGTAGTGGATTCCGGTGGACAGGGACTTCTGGAAGTATACCATGGTGCATATGATGGTTTCCTTGGCAAGGAGATTGATTATACACAGTTTGACAAGGCAAAAGGTCCTGCTGTGACTAAGATCGATGCACAGACAGAGGCTGATATTAAATTTGGTTATTGTACAGAGTTTATTATTCTTCTGAACCAGCCGATGTCCGAGGAGACAGAGCATGAATTTAAGAAATTCCTGATGTCCCTTGGTGATTCTATTGTGCTTGTTGCAGATGACGAGATCGTGAAGGTTCATGTTCATACCAATCATCCCGGACAGGCTATTGAGAAAGCCCTTACCTTTGGTGCACTTTCACGTATGAAGATTGACAATATGCGTGAGGAGCATCAGGAGAAGCTTATAAAGGATGCCGAGAAAATGGCGAAAGAGCAGGCAGAACAGGAAGAAAAAGAAGAAGCAGCACAGCCGCCGAAGGAAGTAGGCTTTATTTCCGTATCTGTGGGAAAGGGAATGACAGAGATCTTTAAGGAACTGGGTGTGGATTACCTGATCGAGGGCGGTCAGACGATGAACCCGAGTACAGAGGATATGCTCAATGCCATTGCAAAAGTAAATGCAAAGACTATTTATATTTTCCCGAACAATAAGAATATTGTTCTTGCTGCAAACCAGGCAAGGGATCTTACTGAGGATAAAGAGATCGTGGTTGTGCCGACTAAGACCATTCCGCAGGGAATTACTGCCATGATCAGTTATGTACCCGAGAAGAACAGTGCGGAGAATACTGAGGCTATGCTTCAGGCAATCGAACATGTGAAGACCGGACAGATCACGTATGCTGTGCGTGATACAAGGATTGATGATAAGGAGATCCATGAGGGTGATATGATGGGTATCGGTGATCATGGAATCCTGGCTGTTGGCAAGGACCGCATGGAAGTTGCCAAGGAGACAGTTGCCCAGATGGTGGATGATGAGTCTGAGGTGATCAGTATTTATTATGGTGCTGATACTGAGGAGGCTGAAGCTGAGGAGCTGGCAACGGCTCTGGAGGAGGCTTATCCGGATTGTGATGTGGAACTGAATGCGGGTGGACAGCCGATTTATTATTATGTTATTTCTGTAGAGTAGGATAATAGAGTTTTTGAGAGAGATAAACGAATAGTTCATGTGATGAAAACGGGTATAGGCCATTGTTGAGGGTGGGTATATCCGTTTTCGTATTAAAAAGGGACGGCAGGAAAATTATTTGTTTTTGTGTGCGGTTTCGGGAACTAAGATATTCTAAGGTTCCGGAAATCTGCTAAGGGCATGAGCAGCCCTCTCAAACTCGCTCCGTTGCAAACTTCGCTCAGACAGTGAGACTGTCTGCTCATAACGCAGTTTTCCGGAACCTAAGAATATCTAAGATCCCTGCAAATGCACACAAAAACAAATAATTTTCCCGCCTGGCAGCTGGCTGGGCGGATGACATAGTCCGTTTTTACTTGATTATAACCGAATAATTGCTCTGCCGGATAGCCGGATACTTGATTTGGTTAAATTTATATTTGTGATGGATTTTTTAGAAAGGAAAAGGAGATAGATGTCGATATCTTTGAGAACCCTTAAGGGCGTGGGGGAGAAAACGGAAAAGTTATTTGCGAAAATAGGAGTTACGGATATGGAATCTCTTCTGAGTTATTATCCACGTAATTATGATGCGTATGAGGAGCCTGTTGAGATCCGGTCTCTGGAAGAGGGAGCTGTTGTGGCGATTTCTGTGGCGGTTATAACGGGTGTGTATGTGAATCAGGTGCGGAATCTTCAGGTGATCACGACCACTGTGGCAGATCTTACGGGGAAAATTTCTGTTACGTGGTTTAATGCACCGTATCTGCGCTCTGCAGTCAGGAAAGGCAGCAGGTTTGTTCTGCGGGGGCGTGTCGTCAGGAAGCAGGGGAAGCTGCAGATGGAGCACCCTGAGATTTTTACGCCTGCGGCTTATGAGGAGATTCTGCACAGTCTTCAGCCGATTTATGCGCTGACAGCAGGGCTTTCCAATAAGATGATCGTGAAGCTGATCCATCAGGTGCTTGATGAGCAGAAGCTTCAGGCAGAGTATCTGGCAGATGAGTATAAGGAGAGGTATCACCTGGCAGACAGGAATTTTGCGATTCCTGCGATTCATTTTCCCAAAAATATGCAGGAGCTGTTAGCTGCAAGGAGAAGGTTGGTGTTTGACGAGTTTCTTCTTTTTATTCTTGCTGTGCAGTCTTTGAAGGAGAAGACGGAGGAAGCACCGAATGCGTTTCCCATGCATCCGGTATGGACGACAGAGCAGATTATTGAAAGTCTGCCCTATGATCTGACAAAGGCGCAGTTGAATGTGTGGCATGAGATTGAGAGGGATTTAAGCGGCCAGGCTCTGATGTCCAGACTGGTTCAGGGAGATGTAGGAAGTGGTAAGACGATCCTTGCGTTTCTCGCAATGATCATGACTGTGGAGAATGGATATCAGGCAGTGCTTATGGCACCTACGGAGGTTCTTGCAAGGCAGCATTTTCAGGCAATGGAGAAGTTGTTGCAGGAACAGAATATTGATTTTGGGCATCCGGTTTTGCTGACAGGATCAGATACCGCAAAGGAGAAAAGGGAAAAATATGCGCTGATCGCGTCAAAAGAGGCTAACCTGGTGATAGGAACGCATGCGCTGATTCAGGAAAAAGTGCAGTACAATAATCTTGGACTGGTTATTACAGATGAGCAGCATCGTTTTGGTGTGAAACAGAGGGAAGCACTGACTACTATGGGAAACCCGCCTAATGTGCTGGTGATGAGTGCTACACCGATTCCAAGGACGCTGGCGATCATTATATACGGGGATCTGGATATTTCAGTAATTGATGAACTTCCTGCGCAGAGACTTCCCATTAAAAATTGTGTGGTGGATACTTCTTACAGGCCGAAGGCTTATTCCTTTATGGAGAAGCAGATCCGTCAGGGACGGCAGGTTTATGTGATCTGTCCAATGGTGGAGGAGAGCGAAGGGATGGATGGGGAAAATGTGCTGGATTATACCCTGAAGCTTCGCAATGTTTTTTCGCCGGATATAAAGATTGCTTCTCTTCATGGAAAGATGAAAGCGAAAGAGAAGAATGTGATCATGGAGGCTTTTGCCGCAGGGGAAATTCAGATCCTGGTATCTACTACTGTAGTTGAGGTAGGAGTGAATGTGCCTAATGCTACAGTGATGATGGTGGAGAATGCCGAGCGTTTCGGGCTGGCACAGCTTCATCAGCTTCGTGGGCGTGTCGGTAGAGGGGAATATCAGTCATATTGCATTTTTATGCAGGGAAATGGTGCAAAGGAAATTTCTAAACGTCTGCAGATCCTGAATAAATCCAACGATGGATTTTATATTGCAGGAGAGGATCTGAAGCTTCGCGGTCCTGGTGATCTTTTTGGAATCCGCCAGAGTGGTCTGCTGGAATTTAAACTGGGGGACATCTATCAGGATGCGGATATCCTGAAAGCTGCCAGTGAAACGGCTTCGGAGATTCTGTCCCTTGATGCGGATTTAAGCCTTCCGCAGAATGAGGAACTTCAGAGGAGACTTTCGGCATATATGAAGGAAGATCTGCAGAATCTAGGACTATAGAAAATGACGGATACAGAGTAAAAAATAATACTGTTCATGTTACTGTTCATAAGATGCCTAAATTATAAAAACAGAAAAACATTGCAAAAGCAGAAGATTCGTAGTATTCTATTTTCATAAAAGAATGTTACTGTTTATCATATTTTCGGTAACATAAGAATACCTGTAACTGTACAAAACTGAGCAGTTACGAATACTTATACCTTGTAAGGAGGCTAATCATATGGCAACAAAAGCAACTACAGCAGATCTCAACACATCCACTGCGAAGACAACCGAAGTTAAAGAGGCTCCTGCAAAGACAACTGCTGAAGAAGTAGCTGTAAATAAAGAAGCAAACAAGAAAGAAACTGCTGAAACAGAGACTGTAAAGAAAGAAACAACAGCAAAGAAACCGGCAGCAAGAAGAACAAGAAAGACTGCAGAAAAGAAATCAGCAGAAGCAGAGAAAGAAACCGAGAAGAAAGAAACAGCTAAAGCAGCAGACACTGTAGAAAAGAAACCGGCAGAAACAGAGAAAGAAGCCGAGAAAAAAGAGACAGCTAAAACAACAAAGACTGCTGCAAAACCAACAAAAACAACGAAAAGAACTACAAAGAAGGCCCCTGCTAAGACAGCTGAGAAACCGGCTGAAGAGACAGCTGCCGAGAAGAAGACAACAAGAAGAACCACTAAGAAAGAAGCAACAGCAGAAGTATATATTCAGTTCATGGGCAGAGAAGTATATACAAAAAATATTTTAAGTAATGTCAGAAGAATCTGGACGGACGAACTGGGTAAAAAGGAGAAAGATCTCAAAGATATTAAGATTTATATCAAACCTGAAGAGAACAAAGCATATTATGTAATTAACGGTGATATCACTGGTTCTGTGTGGATCTGACATATAAAAAATAAGAACAATTTTCAAATCTCAGGGCAATCACATAAATCAGTTACTTGAGAATGATCAGAATAATAAGTAATGAAGTAATCACAGACAGGTTTAATGACCTGTCAGGTTAAGACATTGAGAAACTCAGATGATAACATAAATTCATCTGAGTTTTTTGTGCTTTCGGTTATAAAAAAATTGAGACATACCTGCTACTTGACAAAAATTATCAGTTAGTATAAGCTATCTGCATAAGGTTATTGAGAAAAATCGGCCAATAATGACGATGATAACCAAATACAAATACAAAAGGTGAGCGACTGAAAATGACATTAAAAGATTTGGAAATCGGAAAAAGTGCTGTGATCACGTCGGTTGGCGGCAAGGGTGCCCTGCGTCAGCATTTCCTGGATATGGGTATGATTCCGGGAGCTGAGGTCACAGTCGTGAAGTTTGCACCCATGGGAGATCCCATGGAATTACAGGTACATGGATATGAACTGACATTAAGACTTGCGGAAGCAGAGCAGATAGAAATCGAACAGATCCCGAAGCGAAGCAGAAGTCACGCCGGAATAGAGGCTGTAAGCGACCTGGCACATCCGGGACTTGGAGAGGATGGAAAGTATCATTCCAGAGAAGATGAACATCCACTGCCTGAGGGAACTACACTGACGTACGCATTGGTGGGAAATCAGAACTGTGGAAAAACTACACTGTTTAACCAACTGACAGGTTCCAGTCAACATGTGGGAAACTTTCCAGGAGTAACGGTGGATCGTAAGACCGGTTCGATTAAAGGCCATCCGGATACAGAAATCACAGACCTTCCGGGAATTTATTCCATGTCCCCTTACAGCAGTGAGGAGATTGTCTCCAGAAATTTTGTCCTGGATGAGAAACCAAGTGCGATCATCAACATTGTGGATGCTACCAATATTGAGAGAAACCTGTATCTGACCATGCAGCTTCTGGAGATGGATATTCCTATGGTAGTTGCAATGAACATGATGGATGAAGTGCTGGGAAATCAGGGTTCTATAGATGTAAATAAGATGGAATCGCTGCTTGGAGTACCTGTAATCCCTATTTCCGCAGCAAAGAATGAAGGGGTTGATGAGCTGGTTGACCATGCGTTACATATAGCGAAATATCAGGAACATCCGCTGCGTCAGGATTTCTGTGATAAGAGTGACCATGACGGTGCAGTACACCGCTGTATTCATGCGGTCATGCACCTGATTGAGGATCATGCGGCGCAGGCTGATATTCCTACCCGTTTTGCAGCAACCAAGGCAATCGAGGGAGATCCGCTGATTCTTGAGAAGCTGAAGCTGGACATAAATGAGACGGAGATGCTGGAGCATATCGTACAACAGATGGAAACAGAGCGTCAGGTTGACAGAAGTGCTGCGATCGCAGATATGCGTTTTGACTTTATTGAGCGTTTGTGTGA
>OCGZ01001021.1_pt1 | contig 12185 bp, 8 predicted proteins | sample 1538711 | NCBI WGS metagenome assembly OCGZ01 (sample SAMN04571720, study PRJEB22368) | human gut metagenome | biome: human gut; material: stool | host: Homo sapiens | place: Luxembourg | collected 2012-08-17
ACTTGTAAACTGTACGCAACTAAATTATAATGATATTGGGGATAAAAGCCCCAACTATGTTATCTATGGGAACGATGCGTTGCTGATTCACGCATGTGAACCGCAGCAACAATTCAATGGGGGATACTATTTATGTGGTCAAGAAAAGAGCTCAAGAAAAAGGCGCGTATTTTAATAAAATCAAACTATTGGAGAAGTGTATCTGTCTGCTTTCTGATTGCAATGCTCACGGCTTCGTATCCAATTTCCCGCTCTTTATTTTTGAATTATTTTCCTGATAAGATTCAGACAAAGACAGCGCTTATTTTACCTGTTTTTATTTCTGCTGAAAGCTTCAGCAGTGCATTTCTCGATTTTATTCCTGATAATTTCGTAGTTGCATCCTTTTTACATACGATTCAGAATTCCCTGAAACGTCCGGACTTTATTGTCACTTCGTTTCTCACACTTGGAGTCATTTTTTCGCTTTTATATAAGTTTTTTGTCAGTAATCTTTTGATTGTCGGTGAGAAACGTTTTTTTGTTGAATCTTATAACTATGAGGATACGAATATTTCTAAAATATTCTTTTTATATAAGTTGCGTTACCTGGCAAATCCTTCCTGGGTGATGTTCTGCTACACGCTTTTTCAGAAACTTTGGGATTTAACAATTATCGGTGGAATTATTAAGCATTATGAATATATCATGATTCCATATATCCTCGCAGAGAATCCAAAAATCAGTCAAAAAAATGCCTTTTTTCTCTCTAAACAGCTTACAAGGGGAAATAAATGGAAGCTCTTTTTGTTAGATTGTTCTTTCCTCGGCTGGGAGCTTTTATCTCTCTTTACACTTGGAATTCTGGACATCCTTTATGTCCGCCCGTACAAAATGAACTGTAAAGCATCCTTATATCTGTTTTTACGAAGAAACTATGTGCTTTCAAGAGCTCCTAAATATGAGCAGCTCAATGATTCTTATCTTGAGCATGTTCCTTCTGAAGATGAGCTTCTGATTAGTAAAGCACTGTATGACGATTCTGAAGGTCCTTACACAAAGATCTCTTATTTTGCTCCTCGTCAATATCCGGTATTCCTTTTTTCTGTCCAGCCGCCTGTCGCCGCAGTGAAATCACCGATCAATCCGGCACAGAATTATGACTTTCTATCCTGCGTTTTTTTATTCCATGCCTTTTCTATTTTCGGATGGCTTTTGGAAATCATTTCCGAATTGCTCAGTTGCGGCACACTGGAAAATGTTACTCTTAAGACACTCCCATGGCTCCCGTTGTACGGAATCTGTGGTCTGCTTATACTGTTGCTGTTAAAGAAATATATCAAGAAACCGGCTACTATGTTTATCATCAACTTTGTTGTATACACGGCTCTTGACTATCTCGTTCAGCTGCTTCTTGATTTTGGCTTTGGAATTGAGCTTCCGAAATATCATTCTTATCTTGCTTTCATGAATGGAGAAGCATATCTTGGTGATGGAGCAGTATTTGCACTTCTTGGCTGTGCATTTTTCTATTACTTTGCTCCGCGCTGGAACAGTCTCTTCATGAAATTAAAGAAATGGATGAGAATTTCAATTTGTATTCTTTTGACAGCAATTTTTGTATTTGACCTTCTATCAGGCATAATCCAATATTGATTTTACTGCTAAATAATAGTAAAATCTTAATTATCAGTAAGGTTGGTTTTGCTGTTTCGATTTTTTCTAATACAGTATGAACCTGTTCCCCCTGACAAACTATTACAGCTTAGAAGAAAGGGAAATATTATGAAAAAAAGAGTCGTTGTTGCACTGGGACACCGTGCACTTGGAACTACACTTCCAGAACAGAAAGTAGCCGTTAAAAGTACTGCCAAATGTATCGCTGATCTGATTGAAGCAGGCTATCAGGTTGCTATCACACACAGTAATGCTCCGCAGGTTGGTATGATCCACACTGCATTGAATGAATTTGCAAAGAACCATCCGGAATATACAGCATCCCCAATGTCTGTATGTACTGCCATGAGCCAGGGATATATCGGATATGACCTTCAGAACGGAATCCGCGAAGAACTTCTCAACCGCGGTATCTACCGTACAGTCAGCACAGTCCTCACACAGGTGGTCGTAGATCCTTACGATGATGCTTTCTACACACCAACAAAGGTTCTCGGCCGTTATATGAACGCTGAGGAAGCGAATGAAGAACGTAAGAAAGGCAACTTCGTAGTGGAAGAACCTGGTAAAGGTTTCCGCCGTGCTGTCTCTGCTCCGAATCCGGTCAAGATTGTTGAACTTGATGCAGTGAAAGCTCTTCTTGATGCAGATCAGATTGTTATCGCAGCAGGTGGCGGCGGTATTCCGGTACTTGAGCAGGATAATCATTTACGTGGCGCAAGTGCTGTTATCGAAAAAGACCTCGCAGCTGGAAAGCTTGCAGAAGGAATTAATGCTGATCTTCTTATTATTCTTACAAATGTTGAGAAAGTATGTATCAACCTTGGCAAACCGAATGAGGAACCACTGGATACAATTACTGTTGATCAGGCAAAAACTTACATGGAAGAGGGACATTTTGGAATTTACAACATGCTTCCAAAATTCCGTGCAGCAGTTGAATTCGTAGAAGGACACGAAGGCCGCAAAGCTTACATTACTTCCTTTGATAAAGTCTCTGATGCTCTGAATGGTAAGACCGGAACAGTAATCGAATAGATTGACAGATTGAACTTATTAGAAACATAACCTGGAACAGGCCGTGATTTCACATTTTAATTTTGTGAAATCACGGCCTGTTTTTTACTTTCCATCACAGATTTCTTTCATCCTGTTTTTTTGTGGAATAAGATATTTTTAATTTCAAAATATCTCTTGATTTTTTATAAATGTGTGCTATAGTATATACATATTCGAGATGTAGTATTAAAAACTATGTGTTATTATATAGACGAATTGGAGGTATATATTATGGAAAAAAGACTTTATATCAAAGAACCCGGAAGCGCAATTACACATTTTATTGGAATGATCATGGCAATTATTGCTGCAATACCACTTCTATACAGAGCAGCTCGTGAACCGAGCAAACTTTATATTGTATCTCTTACAATTTACGCAGCCAGCCTTATCTTGCTTTATGCGGCAAGTACCACTTATCACACATTTGATATTTCCGAGAAAGTGAATACGGTTTTAAAGAAGATCGATCACATGATGATCTCCGTTCTGATCGCCGGAAGCTACACACCTGTCTGCCTGCTGGTAATCGGCGGACGCAAAGGTATCACACTGCTATGTATTGTATGGGCATTCGCGATTGTCGGCATCCTTATCAAAGCCTTCTGGGTATTCTGTCCGAAATGGGTATCTTCCGTTTTATACATTGGCATGGGATGGACTTGCGTGCTTGCATTTTCTACAATCCTTGATAATCTGTCAACTGCTGCTTTCGGATGGCTTTTAGCCGGTGGTATCATCTATACAGTTGGCGGTGTTATCTACGCACTGAAGCTCCCGATTTTCAACAGCAAGCATAAGAATTTCGGAAGCCATGAAATCTTTCATCTGTTCGTAATGGGCGGAAGCATCTGTCACTTTATAGTAATGTATACATTCCTTCTACCGTAAATATAATTTATTGAAACGAAAAGAAGAAGGCTATCAACTACGCCTTATACTGTTATCGTAGTTAATAGCCTTCCTTTTTCATTTCGTTACTATTTACATTTCATGCGACCTGCAACGTATCTCACTATCTCGCATCATACCTTATCCTACATTGAAAACTGGCTCTCATACAGGTGATGATAGAAACCTTCCTTCTTCATCAGTACTTCATGATTTCCCTGTTCAATGATTTTTCCATCTTTCATTACGAGAATCACATCCGCCTCACGGATGGTTGACAGACGGTGTGCAACAATGAAAGTTGTTCTTCCTTCCATCAGTTTTGCAAATGCCTGCTGAATCTTGATCTCCGTTCTTGTATCGATGGATGATGTTGCTTCATCCAGAATCAACATCGGTGGTCTGCATAACATAACTCTTGCAATACAAAACAGCTGCTTCTGTCCCTGTGAAAGCCCACCACCATCTTCTGTGATCCATGTATCATATCCTTTTGGCAGACGACGGATATAATTATGGATATGAGAAGCTTTCGCTGCCTCGACAATCTCTTCTTCCGTTGCATCCGGTCTTCCCATAGCAATATTTTCACGGATTGTACCCGTTTTTAACCAGGTCTCCTGAAGCACCATTCCGTACCCTGCACGCAGACTTTTTCTTGTCATTTCGCGAATATCTATATCTTCTACTTTAATACTTCCTACATTCACATCATAGAAACGCATCAGCAGATTAATCAAGGTTGTCTTTCCACATCCGGTCGGTCCGACAATCGCAATACGCTGTCCAGGCTTTACTTCCAGATTAAAATCTTCAATCAGATGCTGACCTGGCAGATAAGAGAATGAAACATCCTCTACTTTCACATTTCCATCAATATCCGTCAGATGAACTGCATGTTCCGGTTCCGGTATCTGCGGTTCTTCATCAATCAATGTAAATACTCTCTGCGCACATGCAATCGCATTCTGAAATTCTGTCACGACTCCGGAAATCTCATTAAATGGCTTTGTGTACTGATTTGCATAGCTCAAGAAACTGGACAATTGTCCTACGCTCATTGCACCACGTACAACTGCAAATGCTCCGGTAATTCCAACTCCTGTGTAAACCAGACTGTTGACAAATCGTGTCGCCGGGTTCGTGATGGATGAGAAAAATGTTGCCCGCAAGGATGCCTCCTGCAATCTTTTATTCACTTCGTCGAAACGCTCTGTTACATCTTCTCCGCGCCCAAATGCCTGAACCACTTTCTGGTTTCCGATCATTTCATCAATCAATCCTGTCTGCTCTCCACGTATTTCAGATTGCAGGCGGAACATACGAAATGTTCTCTTTGCAATAAAATTTGCTACAAAGAATGATACCGGTGTGATAAGAACCACAACAAATGTAATCGATACATTTACGGATAACATAAAACAAAATGTTCCGATAATCGTTGCAATACCGGTAAAAAGCTGTGTGAATCCCATCAGTAGTCCATCTGAAAACTGGTCAACATCCGCAATTACACGGCTTACGACTTCACCATACGGATGTCCATCAATATATTTCAACGGTAGCTGCTCTATTTTATCAAATGCTTCATTTCTGATATCCTGAACCATTTGATAGGTCATCTTGTTATTACACACATTCATCAGCCACTGTGCCAATGCCGTGATCAGTGTGCACACACCAATCTGAATCATCACCTGAATGACTCCCGGAAAATTCACTTTGCCTTTTCCGATCACATAATCAACTGCATGTCCTGTCAGCTTTGGAATATATAATGTAAGCGCAACGGACACAGTCGCAAGCAGAATTGAAAACACGAGAAAAATTCTGTATCTTCCAAGTCGGCAGATTACTTCTTTCAATGTTGCCGCCTGACTTTTCTGTTTTTTCTCACTATTTGTCTTTCTTTTATCAGCCATTGATTACCGCCTCCTTTGGAAATTGTGAATAATAGATTTCCTGATAGATTGGACAATCCTTCAACAGTTCTTCATGTGTTCCGATTCCTGCCATTGCTCCATCATCCAACACAATGATCTGGTCTGCATGCTGAATAGATGCTGCTCTCTGAGATACGATAAATACGGTCGGCTGGTTTTTCATCTCTTTGATCGACTTGCGAAGTGCCGCATCTGTAGCAAAATCCAACGCTGATGCACTGTCATCAAGAATCAGGATCTCCGGTTTCCGAACCAGTGCGCGCGCAATCGTCATTCTCTGTTTCTGACCTCCGGAAAGGTTTCTTCCCCCCTGTTCAATCTGAAATTCTAATCCACCTTGTTTCGTATCAACAAATTCTCTTGCCTGAGAAATGTCCAATGCTTCATACATTTCCTGCTCTGTTGCATCTTCCTTTCCCCAGCGAAGATTGTCCGCAATACTCCCTTTGAAAAGCACTGCTTTCTGAAGAACGACACCGATATGTTCTCTTAGGTTCTCTGTCTGATATTCTTTGATATCACGTCCATTAATCTTCACTGTACCGTCTGTTGCATCATAAAATCTCGGAATCAGATTCACAAGAGACGATTTTCCTGAACCTGTTCCCCCGATGATTCCTATCGTCTGTCCTTTCTTGGCACAGAAATTTATATCAGATAAGGATGTATCTGAAGTTCCTTTATAGGTCAAAGATACGTGAGAGAATTCTACGACCGGAATTTTATTTTTCAAATCCCAATCTGTTTCGGAAGAATTGCTCTTCCATCTTACATCTCCCTCATTCATATCTGGTTTCACAGCAAGCACACTCTCCACACGGTTCAGACATGCTGCTGCCTTCGTCACGGAAATGATCAAGTTCGCTAACTTCACAAGTTCAACAAGAATCTGTGACATATAATTAATAAGTGCCACAACCTGTCCCTGGGTCAGATCTCCGATATCAACACGGACTGCACCGACATAGATCAATGCTATGATTGCTCCGTTTACAATAATATATGTCAGCGGATTCATCATTCCGGAAATGCGTCCCACATATTTCTGCGCATCTGTAAGAATTTGATTCGCATTTTCAAACCGCTTCGTCTCATCCTCTTCTTTATTGAATGCACGAATAACTCTTGCTCCTGTCAGATTTTCCCTCGTTGCAAGAAGTACCTGATCAAGATCTGCCTGCACTTTCTTATACATCGGCATCGTCACAAGCATGATTCCAAACACAATAAGTGAAAGAAGCGGAATCGTCACAACAAATACAAGTGCTGCTTTCACATCTACTGTAAATGCCATGATCATTGCACCAAATACAATGAACGGCGAACGAAGAAACAATCGTAAAACAAGATTCACACCTGACTGGATCTGATTGATATCACTTGTCATTCGTGTGATCAATGTAGATGTTCCTAATTGGTCCATTTCCGTAAATGTAAATTTCTGGATATGTTCAAATAATCCATGTCTTATTCCCGTTCCGACTCCTGTTGCTGCCTTCGCTGCAAAATACTGTGCTGTAATGGAACAGACCAGTCCGATGATTCCCAGCGCGATCAGTACAAAACACATTTTCACAATATATGGCTTATCCTGATTTGCAATTCCCACATCAATAATTGCCGCCATTACCAACGGAACAAACAGCTCAAAAGATGCTTCCAGCATCTTAAACAATGGAGCAAGTATGGATTCTTTTTTATAATCTTTCAGATATGTAAGTAATGTCTTCATAATGTGCTCTTTCCTTTCTCTTATTTTAATTAAAGAGAGCCTGTCAAAATGACAGACTCTCTTATATCATTATTATAGACTATCTATCCAATCCGATTCTCTCTACCTGTCTTCCGATACGCATTGCTTTTGCATATGCCATGAGACGTTCTTCATTCTTCTTATCGTACTTTCTGTAGTTCTCAATAACAAGTTCAAAGATATCTTTATCAATGTCTTCACGGAAACGGATACAGTCGCACACGCTTCTGTCAATTCCATATACATTGTAAGAACCGTACTTTGTATCAAACACATGCTTCTCATCCTCAAAGGCCTGCTCTGAGAAGTAATGTCTGCTGACTTCAAAATTCATCTTCATCTTGTGACGGTCACTTCTTCTTGTTGCAATCGAAAGGATCTCCGGCTCTTTATCGATCAGACCCATGTAATAACATGCACTGTCTGCGCAGATCACCGCTTTTCTATTTACTCGTGCCACTTCCACTGCCTTATAATCTTCCGGTTTGGAAAACTCCGGACTAATGATCCAATAATGTCCATGTGCTACCTTTTCAAGCTTTCCTTCTGCTGTCAACAGACCAATCTGACGATTTGTAAGTCCTTCCTTCATCAAATCTTCTGTATCAATATATCCTTTGTATTTGTCTGCAATGTGTTTCACTTTATCATAGATAATCTGACGCATAATTCTTTTCCTCGCTTAACTCGTGTATTACTAGAAACTGTAAGAAATGTTTACGGTCTGCTGTGATCAGCAACACCTGTGATTCTTTTAAGTCTCTCGTATTGTATCATCTATCAAAGCGGTTGACAATAGGTAAGACGCTGATTTTTCAGTCCGATACCTCTATCTCTTTTATTAAAAATTCATTTCCACGAAGCAGATAGGTATTTTCACTTCCACAGTACGGACAGATTTTCCCGTGTTCTACCGTTGGATATTCTTTCTGGCATTCTTCACAAAATGTTACTGCTTCTATCTGCTCGATTTTCAGTTCGGCTTCTTCCATAAGCGGTTCTTTCTTCTTCGCCCAATTCCAGCAATCCGTCAGATAATCATGTAGTATTCCTGACACTTCCCCAATCTCCAGTGTCACGGAAGAAACCTTCTCCACATGATTTTCTTCCGCAACCTTCTTTACATCTTTTACAACATAAAAGATAACACCTAATTCGTGCATTTTCCTTCCCTCTCAATTTATATTTTTGCAACTATATCCTGAAGTAATCTAATCAGTTCTTTTGCGTTCACAGGTTTAAAGATACACTCATTCATTCCGGCTGACTTACACTGATGTATACTTTCGGTAGACGCCTGTGCTGTCATTGCTAAAATCGGAATCTCGGCTGCATCTTCCCTTTGGTCTGCCATAGAGCGGATCTTTCGTGATGCCTCTTTTCCATCCAACTCCGGCATCATGATATCCATAAGAACAGCATCATATTCTCTTAGCCCCGACTGTTTAAATAGTTCCGCAGCTTCCCGTCCATTCCATGCCTTTGTCACCTGTGCACCAGCTTCTTCCAGATAAAACTCTGCAATCTCCATATTGATCTCATTATCTTCAGCAAGAAGAATATGATATCCTCTGAGCGGTTTATCCTCTTTCAGATCCTGTTTTGTTCTCTGCACACATTCTTCATTCTGGCTTTCCTTTTCCGGCTGAACTACTGGAAAACTCAAATAAAAACGAAACTCCGTTCCAACGCCGGGCGTACTGCTCACCTGAATTGTTCCACCCATCTTTTCGACCAGTCCTTTTACAATTGACATTCCCAGCCCCGTTCCTTTATACTGCGTTCTTGCATCATTTATTTCCTGTGTAAAAGGCTTAAACAATTCTTCTTTTATATATTCTCTGCTCATCCCGACACCTGTATCCGTAATACGAAATTCGAATGCCGCACACATTCCATCAAAAGAAAGTTCTTTTACATAAGTGTCTATCCTTCCTCCACGCTTATTATATTTGATTGCATTACTGAACAGATTCAGCATAATCCTTCTGATCTGCAGCGTATCTCCGCTCAGCATCGTATGATTCACCTTTTCCCGATGGCTCTCATAGCTGATTTCCATTGCCTCTACCTGTGCACTGACCACAACTTCTACCTGATCTATCAACGTATTCAGATCAAACGTATCATTCTGCAACTCTAAATATCCTGACTCTATTTTACTCATATCAAGTACATCATTGACCAGTTCACTCAGATGTTGGACAGACAGATCAATTTTATCAACACACTCTTCTATCTTTTCCTGATCCTTATAGTTCTTACGGATCATCTGAATCATTCCGAGAATACCATTGATCGGTGTACGGATATCATGACTCATCCGATTCATGAATTCTGTCTTCGCACGACTCTCGAGATCCGCTTTTTCGTATGCAACCTGCAGACGTTCTCTTTCTCTGTCTTCCTGCTCATGGAACTCTGAAATATCCTTGAACAAAATAATTGCACCGATCACAGTACTTGTCTGCTTCGTCTTACTTTCATAAACCATCTCCTGTGACATCAGGACTGTCTCCTGCCACCAGCACCTGCTTCCATCACTTTGCTCTACCTGATATTCCACAGTCACCTGCTTTTCGCCTGCTTTAAAACGTTCGATCAGCTGTGCCGGATTTTCTGTGATACGATAATTTTCTCTCGTCTCTTTTGTCACGAACCGCTGACAGGTCTTACAATACGTATCATAAGGACATGGAAGTTTTATGTCTGGAATCTGCCTGTTTTCCCTGTTTTGCCAAAATATCTTTTCTAATAAATTCTGTGTCAGATTAACACTCTGGATTATTTCTGCTGTATCCATCAATGCTTCTATATAGTTTCCGTTTTCCAAAATGGACTGCGTCAGCTGTTCATAGAACTGTGTCAGTTGCTTTTTCTCATTTACGATCAATCTGTCCCTGTCCTGATAAACATCAAACCCAACAAGAAAATGATGCAGATTTCCATTTTCAGCAAAGTCAGGCAGTAAAAGTGTGATCCGGCCACGCAAAACTCTGTCACCATCTTTGTGACAATAAAAATATTCCTCAACCTGATGTTCCTCTGTCAGTGTTTCCCGGATTTCCGACAGCTGAAGTTTCTCCCAGAGTTCCCTGCGGTTCTCTTCCTCCGCCAGCTCCTGTATAATCTGCTCTACTGCACCAGAATAACTACCATCATCTGCAAGGAAAAATTCTGAGCTTGCACGAAGAACAACATACTGATCCACAATCGCATCACAGTACAGACAATCTGTAAAATGAAATCCTTTTTCTTTTACAGATTGTAACAGCCGACTCCTAATTCTCCGCTTGTCAGCTGCTTCTTTCATCTTCGCCCGATTCTTGTCTACATACATGTTCTTATCCGCATATCGGAACAGGTCTTTCATATTACTTCCCGGAAAATCTGTAGACAATGCATATCCCACTGCATAGCTAAGTAGCATATCCGGATGATTCTTTGAATAACGCTCCGTCTGTTCCTGTATCATCTGCAGACAGTCTTTCACCTGCTCATGATCCACCAGCTTTAACACTGCAATAAACTCGTCTCCACCGTCTCTTCCGACAAAATATTTCTCCGGAAGTGCTGCCCGCAATTGTTCTGCAAATGATCTGATATATTGATCGCCTCTTTCATGTCCCTGCCGGTCATTAATGATTCTCAGATTATTTAAATCAAACACCATTACCGCCGTTGATTCACTGCCCGTAAGCGGCTCTTCAGATGCCAGAATCTCCTCGCACTTATTCTTATTCGGAAGTCCTGTTGCCTCATCCAGATAAACCTTCTGACGAAGCACACGGTTTTGTGCCGCGTACCGCAATGCCTTGAAAAGCTCGTATCCCAACAGACACACAATTCCAATAATATCCACGACAACGATTTTCTCCAGACGGTTTAAGGAAGATGCCAGCTTCTGCGAATAACTTTCCGCAAGCCCTGTTGTCTCATCACAGATTGTAAAAAATGTTTCACTTTTATTTATAATCTGTGTATTCTCATATCCTTCTTCACGAGCCTTATAGATTTCTTCCTTTAGTTGTTCAAAAAATTGTTCCTGCACTTCCATCTTATCCTGAAATGCTTTATCATCCAGACGGACAAGGTTCAGTTCATCACTGCCATGACGTAATCCATCAATATAAGCATCGACTTCCCTGATCATTTCATCTTGTGGTCTCTGTGCATTTTCCAGTTTGATGATCTGCTGCGTCTTTCCACGCACAAGTCCGGCATAATTCACTACACGAGCCGTTCCCTGCATATCACTGACTAATATCATGATTCCAAAGAATAATGCAATCAGGATACATGTAAGAAGCATCATGAAAATACGCAGAATCCGTGTGATTTTCTTTTCTTTTTCTTTCATATCTTTATAACCTTACTTTTACTTTATTTAAAGATTATAACAGAATCTCCTTTGTTTTCCCATAATTAAAATACATCACCAGAGGATTTTTAAAAATGGTGTAATACTTGCTATCTGTTTTGGAAAATGTGATACTATAAATTATAGTCACACTTAATTTTCGTAACAAACGGAGGGACCCTCTATGATAAACCAGACAAAACAAATATTGGAAGAATCTCTGAAAAAATTAATGCTTCAAAAGCCGCTCGATAAGATAACCATCCGCGATTTAACCGAAGACTGCGGCATCAGCCGTATGGCTTTCTACTATCACTTTAAAGATATTTATGATCTGGTCGAATGGTCCTGCCTGGAAGATGCAACCCGCGCTCTTGCCGGCAAAAAAACTTACGACACCTGGTCTGAAGGACTGGTACAGATTTTTGATGCTGTGTATGAAAATAAGCCATTTATATTAAATGCTTACCGCTGCATCAGCCGGGATCAGATGGAGCGGTTTTTATTTAAGCTGACTTACGAC
>OCGZ01001030.1_pt1 | contig 12099 bp, 9 predicted proteins | sample 1538711 | NCBI WGS metagenome assembly OCGZ01 (sample SAMN04571720, study PRJEB22368) | human gut metagenome | biome: human gut; material: stool | host: Homo sapiens | place: Luxembourg | collected 2012-08-17
ACTATCAGATCTCCGGGGAGGAAGAGCCTTATAAAAAAGCGATAAAAGAGTGCATTGAAAAAGGGATTCTTGCTGATTATTTAATGCGAAAAGGAAGCGAGGTTGTCAATATGCTATTAGACGAATACGACTATGAGACAGATATCGAAGTGCAGAGAGAAGAGGCAAGAGAAGAAGGAAGAAAGCAGGGAGAAGAAGAGGGAAGAAAACAAGGGACTCTTCAAAAAACTTGTGCCTTAATTCAGAAAAAGCTTGAAAAAGGAAAAACAATTTCCGAAATTGCAGATGATCTTGAAGATACGGAAGAAAACATTGCTCATCTGATTGAAGAGTTTCATCTTGGAAGGAAAGAATCTTAATTAAATTCGCAGAGAAGGGGGCAATCTGAGAACTTCCCTAATTGGAATACCGAAAATTGGTCTGGGTTTAGTTGAAACTATGTAGTGGAGCCGAATAAAGTCTGTTCGGCAAGAATTGCCGCGCTTTTATCGGGAGTGCAGGATAAAAGATAAACAGGAGTTGTTTTTAAAAGTATATCAAGAAGAGAAAGCAGAGTGTTCATGCGTTCTGCGTGTTTGCTGTATTGCGGCAGGTTATAAAGAAAATAAGGAAGCGCCTCTTTGGCTGTTAGTTTTTTCATGGCATTGTGCTCACATTGTTCAAGAAATACAACGGCATGAAGAGGCGCTTTTATGTTTTCATTTTCATCGCTGTTTCCGCTAAATGGCGTTCCGTATACGGTAAATGAATTTCCAAAGAGGCGAAGAGCAGGCTTGTCATCATTAATAATATGTACATTATTTTTCCCGAAATGATTCTGCCACAGGCGGGTATGCGTTGACTTGCCGACGCCGGAATCTGCGGAAAAAAGGACTGCTTTATCGTTGTAGGAGATTGCGGAAGCGTGGAGAACAAACCCTTGATGTTTAATTAATTCAAGGGAAAAATGGGATGATAAAAGGATCAGTTCTGCTTCGTCAAGGGTTAGATGTGGATATTTCTCTTGGTATTTTTGTATCAGTTCGTTTTTAGGATTTAATCGAATTTCGGGAGTGGTAGTTTCGGAAAGTTCGTTTTCCTTTGCTTTAGGAATCAGATACTTTTCTGCACGTCGTTTCATGATGTCATAGCGGCATGTCATGGAGATAGTAAGATCTGAAAAGCGGTAATAATTCATAGTTTTTGTTCCTTTTCTTAAAAATGTTTTAGTAGTGGTTTTTTAATAAAAGCTTAAGTAAGTATAGCATATAAGCGGTGGGAAAACATATTAAAAAAATTTAACAGTAGAATTAGAGAGGAACAAATGACGAGTTAAAAACTTCATTTTTGTATCTTTTTTACAATAGAGTAAATGAAAATTTGGGGGAAACAGATTAAAATTGTGAAAAATAACTTAAAAAACTGAAAAATTATGGGTTATAAAGTATATTATCTGACTGCTTGTTGGCGAAAAATGAAAAAACAGGTAAAATAGCACTACATTTAAGCGTAAATATGGATTGTTCTGTAGAGTTTGCATAAAAATGTAAAAATAATGAGGAAGGAGGAAGGGGATTTAAGAAGACTTTTGTGTAAACCAAAGAGTATAAAAATTTTAATAACCGAAAGAATTGAAAAAAGGAGTAAAGTGATGAGATTAAAGAAATTTTTATCAGCGGCATTATCGGCAGCGATGTTGATTTCCTGCGTGTCATTTGGCGGTGGAACTGTTGTACAGGCAGCAGGAGAAATGAATATAGCTCGAAATTTACAAATTTCAGCGTATTCAGGAACAGAAGGGGACTTTCCTGTTAGTTCTGTTAACGATGGTCGTGGTGATGATACCCAGAATGATAATTACAGATGGTTTTCAAAAGAAGCGCTAAAAGGGTCGGGTGCGAGAGGAAATGCGGCATATTTAATTTTTGATTTAGGAGAAAATGGGCCAAGAAGTTTTAGCGGTATAGATATTCGTTTTCATAATATGGCATATGCTACAAACTATAAAATTTTAACAACCGATAATTCTACGATTACGACAGAAAGTCTTTTGGCCAAAGATAGAGTGCCTGAGGGATGGAAAGTTTTGTATGAGAAAACACATCAGGAAACTGATTCGGCATATCCTAAAGATCATTTTGAAGGTAAAACAGAAGTAGGACGTTATGTGATGTTCTTTTTTACAAGTATGAATAGCAGAGCGGGGTTAAATTCAGTATCTGTTCGAAAAGTTCAAATTTGGCATAAAGCAATAACAAATGTTACAATGAGCGCTTCAACATTGGATTTGAAAGCCGGAGACGAAGCACAGCAATTAACAGCAACCGTTACACCTGAAGATGCAACGTACAAAGCTGTTGAATGGAGTAGCAATAATGATAATATAGCAACTGTTGATGCAAGCGGAAACGTAACAGCAGTAGCTCCGGGACAGGCGGTAATTACAGCAACTTGTAAAGATGACAGAACAAAAACAGCAACATGTACCGTCTGCTATAGATAAAACAGAGCTGACATATTGGCTTGAGGAAGCAGGCAAGTTGAATTCGTCTGATTATACAAAAGATGGATGGGATATATTCCGGCAAATAGTAACAGAAGCTACTGGAGTAAAAGACGATGCTACGGCTACGGAACATGAAGTAAGCGAGGCGGTCATTGCATTGATTGACGGAATGATAGCACTGGAAAAAGAAAAAGTGTACACAGTTACTGTTGATGGGAAAAAAGTTGCAGAAGGTGTTTATAATCAGATCGTAACGATTACAGCAGATGCGCCACAGGTTGGACAGAAGTTTGCAGGCTGGCAGTTAAAGGATAAGATTGTTTCATATGATGAAGTATATACATTTGCGATAAGTGGCAATATGGCATTTACAGCGACATACGCACCGCAGGAGCAGACAATCGAAAAACCATTATACGCAGCAGTTGCTAATACAATGATTATAAAACGAGCTGACGGAAAGGCAAATGTAAAATACATAGCGAAGCTGTCAATTCCGGATAATTATATTTTGAATGAGACCGGGTTGTTATGGTATGGAAAACCTGATTTAGAAAATCTTTGCACAGAGACTGGCCCGACTCCGGGTACGAAGAAAATCGTTGCTCCGGTAATTAGTTCTACATATCAGTTTGCAGTGAACGTAAATGGTATTCCGGCAGGAAAGACAATTCGCGGAGTCATTTATGCAAAAGTAACTGATAAGGAAACACAGCAAACAAAATGGGTTTACTCTGAGGAAGTACGCCTTACAAACAAATAAGATAATAAAAAGGGTTCTTTTATGAAAAGATAAAAAAGGCAGTGTCAAAAAAGTTTTTCTTTATTTTGACACTGCTTTTTTAGGGTTAATAATGAAACTTTTTTAAAAATATTATTGATGATAAAACAGCCGGATGATGTTAAAATAGAAAAGGTAGAATGAAGTAGAAGAGGCAAAAAGTGATAAGAAAAGTGCAATGAGAAAAATAAGAATGAGAGTGAAAATGGAAAGTAAGAAAGGAAAGTCGGCGGTCTGCTGGATTTATCAATATAGTAAAAAGTCGCTTTGGCTTGTAATACTGTTGGCGCTTATCAGCGGAGCGATTGCGGGAAGTTTTATTCTTCTGGCTCTTGTTTCCAGCAGTTTATTAGATGTTGCGACAGGGGTAAAAGAGGGAAGGTTAGGAGTTCAGATTTTTTTGATTGTATGTCTGATCTTGCTGCAGGCAGTTTTGAATATTTTGAGCAGTAACGTCCGGATACATGCGACAACGAAGATTGAAATGCAGATTCGCCAGGGAATTTTTGCGGCGGTACTTAAAAAGCAGTATCAGCATGTTTCAAAGATTCATTCGGGAGAGATATTAAACAGGCTGACAAGTGATATTGACATTGTGGTAGGAGCGGTTGTCGGACTGATCCCGCAGGCGATTTCCATGATCACGAAGATCGTGGCAGGACTTGCGGTACTGTTTTCTATCGACGCCCGTTTTACGGCTGCGGTGCTGGGCATCGGGCTTCTTGTTTGCATTTTCAGCCGTATTTACAGCAGGCATTTTAAATATTTGCATAAGGAAGTGCAGAGGACGAATGGCGTAGTGCGTTCTTATATGCAGGAATGTATTGAGAATCTGATCGTCATAAAATCATTTGCAAATGAGCATGCGGTATGCGGCAAACTGAATCAATTTCAAAAAGATAATTACCGTATTCGGATTAAACGTAATGCGATCAGCAATTTGGCAAATACACTTGTATATGTTTTGTTTACAGCGGGGTATTATGCGGCGCTTGTATGGGGAGCGTTTCAGATTTCATTCGGTGTGATGACATTCGGAACATTGACGGCTTTTTTGCAGATTATTCAGCAGATCCGGGCGCCGTTTCGTAATGTGTCGGGGTTGATTCCACAGTATTACAGCATGCAGGCGTCGGCAGAGCGGCTGATGGAGATAGAGGATATGGAAGAGGAAAGTCAGAAGATTCGGATTGAAGATGTGTCGGAGTTTCAGAAAGATTTTCGCGCGATAGTGGCGGAGCATGTGACGTTTGCGTATCAAAACGGAGATATTATATTAGACGATGTTTCTCTGCGTGTTAATAAAGGAGATCTGATTGCCATTGTAGGGGAATCGGGAATCGGAAAAAGCACGATGATGAAGTTAATGCTGCATTTGATGCCGTGTGAGAGTGGAAAGCTTTATTTTGAGACGGTAAATGGAAAGATTGAGATTGATGCGGGAACGAGAAACGTTTTTTCTTATGTTCCGCAGGGGAATATGATCATGTCGGGAACGATTCGGGAGAACATTACCTTTTGTAATCATGATATCGGAGAAGAAGAGATACGAAAAGCAGCGGAAATTGCGTGTATATGGGATTATATTGAGACACTTCCGCAAGGCTTGGAGACGGTTTTGACAGAGCGGGGAGAAGGATTATCGGAAGGGCAGGTTCAAAGGATTGCGATTGCCCGAGCGATATTAAACGATGCGCCGATTTTGTTGTTAGACGAGTGTACGTCATCCTTGGATAAGGATACGGAGTGGAAAGTTCTCCAGAATCTAAAGAAAATGAATACAAAGACAATTATCTGTATTTCGCATACAGCGGCGGGAGTGGCATGCTGTGACAGAGTTGTGGAGATAGAAAACAAAAAATTTAAAGAGGTATCAAATGATGATTAAGAGGGAATGGCGTCAGTTATTAGAAATGATAAAATTCAGTTTGGGAAAGGGGAAAGCGCCTGAACTAAGAGTGGAGACAGACTGGGGGAAATTTTACAGAATATGCAAATTTCATAAGATTCAGTCTATGGTATGCCCCGGAATACAGAAGCTTCCAAAAGAACAGCAGCCTCCGGAAGAAATATTGAAAAAGTTTCAGGAAGCAGAGTCCATGGAGATTGCAAGAGATGCGGTGCAGGCATTTTCACAGGAAGAATTGTTGGAGGCTTTTGAAAAGGAAGGGATATCTGTTTTGCCGTTAAAAGGCATTTTGATGAAAAGGTTTTATCCGGTTACAAGTATGCGGATGATGGCGGATCTGGATATTTTGTATGAGACGGGAAGAGGAAAAGAAGTGGAAGCGGTTCTGACGGATCTCGGATATTATTGCGATCACAGGGATAGTCATCATGATGTGTTTTTTAGAAAGCCGTTTATGAATATCGAGATGCATCATTGCATGATCGGTGAAAATTCACTGTTGGATGCATATTATGAGGATATCTGGAAACGGGCGCGTCAGGAAGAGGGTAAATCTCATATTTATCGGCTGTCATGGGAAGATTTTTATATCTTTATGATCGCTCATATGGCGAAACATTTTCAGGGCGGCGGATGCGGAATCCGCTCTATCGTAGATATGTGGCTTTTTTCGGATCGGATGAAGGAAAGTCTGGATTGGGATTACGTTCGGAAAGAACTGGAGAAAATAGAGCTGGCTCAGTTTGAACGGTGTATGTGTGATCTTGTTTCCGTTTGGTTTGAGGAGAAGGCAGAAACAGAGTTTTATGCACAACTTACGGAATTGCTGATGCAAAGCGGAATATACGGAACGATTACAAATTATAATATACAGCATGTGGCAGAAGTGGACAAACGTGTTTGGAAAGGTCAGATCAAAGTATGGATGGAAGCGATATTTCTGCCGTATAAAGCGATGAAAATGCAGTATCCGTATCTGGAGAAATACCCGGTTTTTCTTCCTGCGGCATGGATTCAGCGTATTTTTCGGACCTGCTTTTGCAGAAAAGGAAGAGCAGGAGAAGTTCTCTCCGGTATGAAAGTCGAGGGAAACGAAGTAAGAAAACGGCAGGATCTCTTTGGAAAATTAGGACTGTCATGAAACAAGAGCCTAAACTTTTGCAATTTAAAAGGTTTAGGCTCCAAATTTAATTAAGATTCTTTCCTTCCAAGATGAAACTGTTCAATCAGATGGGAGATATTTTCCTCCGTATCTTCAAGATCATCTGCAATTTCGGAAATTGTCTTTCCTTTTTCAAGCTTTTTCTGAATGAGAGAACAGATTTTTTGGAGGAATTCTTTTCGTTTCTCTTCTCTGCCCTCTTCTCGTCCCATCTTTCTTCCTTCTTCTCTTGCCTCTTCTCTTTGCACTTCGATATCTGTCTCATAGTCGTATTCGTCTAATAACATATTGACAACCTCGCTTCCTTTTCGCATTAAATAATCAGCAAGAATCCCTTTTTCAATGCACTCTTTTATCGCTTTTTTATAAGGCTCTTCCTCCCCGGAGATCTGATAGTTCTGCACGATTTCCATGAACTGGCTGTATTCTTTCAGTACCTGACACTTTTCTAAGATTTCATGATGCTCTTCCGGCCGGATATTGATGACCTTTACTTTTAATTCCAGACTCGGCTCACCGTCTTTTACGATATAGGCATCTGACAGGCGCAGTTCTTTTTCCTTTTCCCACTTTTCTTTTCCGTTATAGAATGTGTAAAATTCCGGTGTCGGAAGGGGAACGATTTTCTTTTTATATCGGCTTCTCGGTGGCACGAGTCTTTCATATGCACGCCCGATGTACAGCAGACTCCGAAGGGGCATGTTTTCGTTGATCGTAGACTGATGCTCGCCGAATACGATCACTTTTCCTCCTGCGTCAAAAGAAATATCATTTTGAAAATTCATGTAGATCGTATTGTCTACACGGAATCTGCGGATCTTCGTTCCTTCCGGCAACGGCTCATCATGGATTGCATTAAAAAGCGCGATCTCATTCGCTTCTGCTGATTCGTCCTCATAGAACAGATCTACAAAGACACTGTTTTTAATTTCTCTGTTTTCTTTTCCTGTCATAGGCTCTCCTTTCATGTGCATGAATGAGTCCTATAGAACAAGAAAACTCTTTTCTGAAACGCCTTTTGCTCGTGATTTTTAAAAGGATTTTAGAAAAACGAGTTTCTTTTATTTAGAATCAGTATACGAAAAAAAGAGCTGTTCTACAAGACTATCCATGCAAAAACTGTTGTTGTATTGTATCGGGTAATTTTGAGGGAATTCCTCAGACCGGTGAAGCTGCCGGTATTTTTCACAGAAAGAATTTCTGTGAGTGGAATTATCATAGCATATCTGTAAATGAGAAACAATAATATATTATCTGTTTTGCTATTAGAAAAATTGATATAAAAATCTGTGGGAAGGAAGAATGGTGGGGAATCTGAAAATGTAAATATTGGCAAAATAGAGTAAAAATGCACAAAAAAATTAAGATATAAAAGAAATATTAGAAAAAAATACACAAAACATATTGACAGAAAAATACAGGGGGGGGTAAAATTATAAAGATATAACATCATTTATCATTCGAGTCGAAACAGAGATTTCGATAATTATAAGGGAACCGGGAGGTGAGGGAAGAAAAGCAATATATGAATATTTCTGCAGACCGTTGAATTATGGATTGCAAGTATAGAAAAAAGGAAGAGGTGGATAAGATTATGAAAATGAAACAGACATTCGCTTTATTATGCGCTGGAGCGATGGTTATTACAGGAAGCGCATTTCCGGTGAACGTACAGGCAAGCGCTGATTGGGTATGGAATGAAGAAGTCAGTGAATCGGGGTATAAGAAAGTGCCTTATACAGAGCTGACGACAACAGCGGATACGGAGGCGGATAATGAATCAAGTACAGGTGAAGGCGCGGCATCGCCCGGAACGGGACATGCAGTCAATGCGACAGACGGAGTGATTACGTCTTATTATCATTCGTGTTATAGCGGAGATAATCAGCCGAACAGGGAAGACGGCGCTCTGACAGGCAACAATACGATAACAGTAGAACTTCAGAACGCGCAGAGCATCCAGGGGATTACTTATCTTCCGAGGCAGGACGCGTTTGGAAACGGAACAGTGACAGAATTTAGTGTTTCGGTTCAGAAAGACGGAACTGAAAATTGGGAAAATGTAGGAAATAACTTACATATTAGTTATAACAACCCGGGAGCTAATTGGTCGGCAGAGAATAAATCCGAAAAGGAATTTGTATTTGATGCAGAAGTTGAGAATGTCAAAAAAGTAAAACTTACTGTCATTCATACGGATGGAAGCGCTCCCAATCAGCATATATCGGCGGCAGAAATCAGTATATTGACTCCGGTAAAAAAAGATGCGGAAACAGAAGCTTTAAAAATCAGAATACGAGAAAAACTTGCACAGATGGAATCACAGATGGAGTTGAACGTGCTTAGCGGAAACGCAGATTCGGGTAAAGTATATTCCAGAGCAAAATTTGATCCGATTAAGGCAGAGGCAGAAGCAAAGTTAGCGCAGGAAAGCACGACAAAAGAAGAACTTGAGGCTGTTTTCCAACAGTTGGAACAGTTCAAAATGGAATTTCAGGATGAATTGGGAACAGGAGTTTATGTGTCGGATTTAACGCACTTGTCCGGAAATACTGCATGGGGTGGAGTTAAGAAAGATCTGTGTCCGGATGGAAACAGGTTGATAGCAATCAAGAAAGATACGTCTACAATAAATACATATACAAAAGGCATAGGTGCACATGAGCCGTCTTCGATTGTATATGATGTGACAGGCTACAAGATGTTTTCTGCCGACATCGGTGTCGAGAATCATCAGATTGCGTCAGACGGCGGTGTTTTTGCAAATGTGAAAGCGAAATTTAAAGTTTCTACAAGTACAGACGGAAGTAATTATACACAGCAGTATTATGCAGAAGATCTTTCGGCAAACGGTGGATTGCGAAGTATTCGTGTGAAATTACCGGAAGGAACGACTCATATGAAGCTAGAGTGCCCTGCAAGCGCATGGAACAACGGAAATGGCGGGAAACTGCATACGTGTTGGGCAAATGCAAAATTATATGAAACTGTAGAAATCGCAGTTACGGGAATAACATTAGATCAGGATGCATTGGCTTTGAAAGTCGGAGGAACGGAAGAGCAGAAGACGGCGACGCTGCAGGCAGCGATCACCCCGGAAGACGCGACAGATCAAGAAGTTTTATGGGAATCTGATAATGAGGAAGTCGCTACTGTTGACGGCGGAGTTGTCACAGCTCATAAAGCGGGAAATGCAACAATTAAAGTAAGTTCTGTGAATTATCCTAATATAACGGCACAGTGTATTGTTACGGTTACCCGCGACGATACGGCGTTAGAAGAAGCGATTGCTGCGGCAGAAAGCAGGATGAAGGAAGAAAATTTTGCGGAGAAATATACGGAAGCAACGAGAAAAGCGCTTGAAGACGATCTTGCAGATGCAAAAGCAGCGAAAGACAATACAGCTCTTTCAGTAGAAGAGGTGAAATTGATTGTTGAATCTTTGAAGACGTCGATCGAAGGATTGCAGTTAAAGGCGGTTGTTACGATCAATAACAACGGAAACACAGAAACAAAATATTGTGAAGTCGGAGATCAGGTAAGAGTTGTAGCAGCACAGGCTCCTGAAGGAAAGAAGTTTTCACACTGGACTGTGAATGAAAAACCGATCTGTTACAATGAATCTTATACATTTACAGTATATAAAGACATAGCTGTGACATCTGTTTATGTTGAAGAAGCAGAAGAAATTCAAAAAGAAGTTTCGGTTTTGTGCGATGTGTCCTATGCAAATGGAAGAGTGAAGTTTTTGTCAAAATATTCTGTTCCGACAGATGCAGATTATAAAGTTATAAAAGCCGGTGTTGTGGCAACTGATAGTACAGGCTATGCAGCAATTCAGGAAGTACAACAAGAATTGACATTAGATACAACAGCAACTACCCGTTTGAAAAAATATGGTGTAAATACAGATTTATATTTGGCAAACTTCACACAGTATTTAAAAACGAGCAGAACAACAACTTGGTATGCAAGAGGATATGTAACATATCAGGACAATAGTGGTGAGCAACATACTGTATATAGCGACATGGCGCAATATACAATTCGATAAGAAGAGAAGGCAGGAGGAATAGAAGTGAGAAAAACATTTTTAGAGCCGGAATTAGAAGTTGTAAGATTTGGAACAGAGGATATTATTACAACATCTTTTGTTAATGATGGCGGTACTGAAGGAAATATTGGAGGCGGCGAGGATACTGATGAGTGGGGGCCAGAAACTCCATAACTAAAGTTATTTTCATTAGATGAAAAACATCCTTGGCAGATTATAAAGATCTGTCAAGGATGTTTTTATAAAATTATCTGTAGTGAAAGATAGATTTTATAGAGGAGACGTTATGCGCAATACATCTTTAGAAGAAGAACTTCGATCGGGGAAAACCTGTGTCTCTACAACCGTCGGAGACAGCATGGAACCGATGTTGCGTAATCGAAGGGATACAATTATTATAGAACCGGTTCATGGAAGATTAAAGCGATACGATCTTCCGCTTTATCGGCGACCGGACGGAAAATATGTGCTGCATCGTATCCTGCATGTGAAAAAGGAAGGATATATCATCTGTGGGGACAATCGCTGGTGGAAAGAGAATGTGCCGGAGGAGTGGATACTTGGTGTCGTGACCGAATTTTATCGTGGTGAGAAACATATTTCTGTGAGATATCCGACATACCGTCTATATGTTCATTTGTGGTGTGATTTGTTTTTGATCCGAGCGGCAATTCTTCGTATAAAAAATAAGCTGCAACGTATTAAAAAAGCCAGGACTGCTCAATGAAATAATTTATGTAAAGTATGTTTTTTACAAAGGGTGACATTCTTTGTGTACACATATACATTGGTTGTTGTATACTTGGAGTAAATAAAATAAATAGAAGAAAGCAGAGAAGTGAAAATGCAGACAAAGAAAAGAATTATTCTTGGGTCGGCTTCCCCGAGAAGGCGGGAGCTCCTTGAGCAGATCGGAATTTCATTTGAAGTAAGAGTCAGTGACAAAGAAGAAGTTTATCATAGTCTGATCCCCGAAGAGATTGTAAAAGAGCTTGCGCTTTCAAAGGCGGAAAATGTTGCGGATGATTTACGGGAAAAACAAGAGCAGGTGAAGCAGATAAGTTTTGATAAGAAAAATAATGTACTGTTGGATACGATTGTGATCGGAGCGGATACGATCGTTGTGTCAGACGGAAGTATTTTAGGGAAACCGAAAGATGAGGCAGATGCCGTCCGTATGATCCGAAGTCTGCAGGGAAGAAGTCACAAAGTGTATACAGGCGTGGCAATTTTGGATTATGACGATGAGGGAAAAAGAAAGTCGGTTGTTCATGCAGTTGAAACGGAAGTTTTTGTCAATCCTATGAGTGACGAAGAGATTCGGGAATATGCCGCAACAGGAGAACCTCTTGACAAAGCCGGAGCGTATGGTATACAGGGGCAGTTTGCAGCTTATATCGAACGGATCGACGGAGATTATTATAACGTGGTCGGACTCCCGGTATCTTATGTGTATCGACAGTTAAAAGAAATAGCGGAGAAGGACTGATGGGGGCACAGCGATGCCCATATAAAAGGCCGGACAGGATGATTGTTCAAATTTCTTGACATTTTTTGTCAAAGAGGTTATTATGGATACGGTCAAAGATGTAACAGTTTATCCCACGCCATTCGTAAAACCGCACTGCGTGCTTATTGTGGCTGACGCCACTGTTTTACTCATAAATAGGCGCTTAGCACATACAGATGTCCGCTTGCAAAAACATGC
>OCGZ01001036.1_pt1 | contig 12062 bp, 10 predicted proteins | sample 1538711 | NCBI WGS metagenome assembly OCGZ01 (sample SAMN04571720, study PRJEB22368) | human gut metagenome | biome: human gut; material: stool | host: Homo sapiens | place: Luxembourg | collected 2012-08-17
ATCTGGACAAAAATATTCCAATCGAGTGGAGTTCAAAGAAACTGGAACTCGTAGATTACAGGGAATGGGAGAATCGGTTCTTCATCCGCACAACAGCAGACAAAGCAGCTGTAGAAAGAGTATTTGGAACTGTTACGTATGTACAGGCAGAAGGCGTGACCGGAGAGCTTGGCTTTGTGACAGAAAAGATTTCCGAGGGCGACTGCGAGAAGAAGGAAGCGGAACTTGGAAATATTTTACAGAAGATCCGTGTGGCGTAAAGATATAGAAATACAAATTTATTTGCATTTGGTGAACTGCAAGTGAATAAAAAGAGAAATACAAATGGAAATTTCGCAAAAATAAAGCGAAATTTCCATTTTTATGTTAGAATATCAACAGTATGAAAAAAAGAATGGAGCAGAAACAGATGAAAAAAATCGGAATTATCGGAGCCATGGAGCTTGAAGTAGAAACTTTAAAATCAAAAATGAATGTTGTAAAAACAACAAAAAAAGCAAATATGGAATTTTTCGAGGGAACATTAAACGGTGTCGAGGTTGTCATCGTGCGCAGTGGTATCGGAAAAGTAAATGCCGGTATCTGCACACAGATCCTTGCAGATTTATTTGACGTGACACATATCATCAATACCGGTATCGCAGGTTCTCTGGACGCACAGATCGATATCGGGGATATCGTTGTTTCCACAGATGTCCTTCAGCATGACATGGATGTCCGTGTATTCGGTTATCCGTTAGGCGAGATCCCACAGCTTGGAACTTTAAGTTTTCCGGCGGACGAGAATGGCATCCCTTGCAAAGAGTGTGTGCGAGAAAGTCAACACCGAAGTGAAAGTGTTCTCCGGCAGGATCGTAAGCGGCGACCAATTTATTTGTGATAAGGAAGTGAAGGACAAATTAGTCGAGAACTTCCACCCACTCTGCACTGAGATGGAGGGGGCTGCGATCGGACAGGCAGCATACTTAAATGAAATCCCATTTGTGATCCTGCGTGCGATCTCTGATAAGGCAGATAATTCTGCGGAGATGGATTATCCTACTTTTGAGAAAAAAGCGGCGGAGCATTGTGCGAAACTTGTGGAAGAGTTTATTGTGGAATTGTAGGATACGTACAATATGTATAGGTGCAGAACAGGACAAATTTGGAGCTGCACAATCGATATTAGCAAAAATAAATAGGTTCATATAACTATAAAAGAAAAGGACATGGATTTATGAGGTTATCTCATTTTCCATGTCCCTTTACTTTACAGAAAAGTCTGTGCCTGCAAAGTAAAAAAGTAGTTTATTTGTTCTGATAATAGCAGAATAATGCCAAAAATACTCGGAATAATATCGAAAAATATACGGAATAATTCCACTAAATATTGCAGAAATAAGCACATATGGATATACTATATATAAATAAGGTGGAGGAAGCGCAAAATGATAAAAATGATTTCAGTAAAAGAAGCTGCAAGACAATGGAATATCACAGAGCGGAGAGTAGCGGAACTTTGCAGAAGTGGAAGAATCGAGGGAACTGTGAGACAGGGACGCAGTTGGCAGATTCCAGCAGATGCGTCTAAACCAGCAGATAAAAGAATACGCTCTGGTTCTTACCGGAAAAATCAGAGATCATCCAGCCTGCCTCTGCCAATCGGTGTGTCAGATTTCCGGCTGGCACAGGCGGAATATTACTATGTTGATAAGACGATGCTGATAAAAGATTTCATTGATGAACGTCCGATGGTAACACTTTTTACACGACCACGCAGATTTGGAAAAACGCTGAATATGGATATGCTGCGGACTTTTTTTGAAAAAACAGAGCAGGATACATCGGTATATTTTCAGGATAAAAAAATTTGGGCATGTGGTCAGAAATACCGGGCGTATCAGGGCAAATATCCGGTTATTTTCCTGACGTTTAAAGATGTGAAATTTAATACCTGGGAGGAGACATTTTCTGCAGTCAGGGATATTTTTGCAAAAGAGACGCAGAGACACGAAGAACTTCGGACGAGTGACCGGTGTGATGAATATGATGAGCGGAAATATGCAAGGCTAGCGGAAGGAAATGTGACGGAAGTAGAACTCTCAAGTGCATTGGCGGATCTTTCGGCAATGCTTCATAAACATTATGGAACCGCTCCGGTGATTATTATTGATGAGTATGATACGCCTATCCAGCAGGGATATATGAAAGGGTATTATGAAGAGATCATTCTTTTTATGAGAAATCTGTTCTCCGGAGGGTTTAAGGATAACAGACATCTGGCATTTGGTTTTCTTACCGGAATTTTGAGGGTGGCAAAAGAAAGCATTTTCAGTGGAATGAACAATCTGTCCATTAATTCGGTTTTAGACCATAAATACAGTGCTTATTTTGGCTTCACATCGGATGAAGTGCGAGAGATGGCAGCATATTATGGAGCATCCGATAAATATGATGAAATTTGTGAATGGTATGATGGCTATCGATTTGGAAAAACAGAAATATTTAATCCGTGGTCAGTTGTGAACTATTTCAGCAATGAATGTGAACCGCGGGCATTCTGGGTATCTACCAGAAGCAATGATGTGATCGGTGAGGTTCTGGCGGAGGCAGATGAGGAAATCTATCATCGTCTGGCATCCTTGGTAAATGGGGAAACGATTACGACTTATATCGATACCGGTGTAATCTATCCACAGATAAAAAAGAATCCGTCAACGATTTACAGTTTCCTTTTGGTTACAGGATATCTGAAAGCAGTAAAAACAACATTATCCTTCAATGGGGATTTTATGTGTGAGATTTCACTGCCAAACCGTGAGATAGCACTTGTGTATCACAAGGAAATCCTGCAGAAATTCGAAACTATGATTCCGCAGTCAACTGCAATTGCAGTACAGGAAGCAATTTTTTCAGGAGATAACAGAAAGTTGAAGACACAGATACAGACGTTGCTGATGGAGTCGGTAAGCTCGTTTGATACAGCCGGAGAAAATTTTTATCATGGATTTATGCTTGGACTTTGTGCATTGCTGGGAGGATTTTTTGTCACATCGAACAGGGAGTCTGGCGAAGGACGCTATGATATCCAGTTGAAACCGGTAAAGAAAGGTCTTCCGGGTATTATTATTGAATTGAAAGCAGAAAAAAATGGTACAGAAGAGAGCTTGAAACAGTTGTCAGAGACTGCGCTAAAACAGATTCAGGATAAACAATATGATACGGAACTGAGGACAGCAGGGGTAGAAGTGATTTATAAATATGGTGTGGCGTTCTGCGGAAAAAGAGTGGAAATTGCAGTGGGATAATTTGACCAGTTAGGAAAGGAAAATGCAATCAAAGTAGTGTGAAAGATTGAGAATTCATAGAAATGTGGATATTATTATAAAAAAGCGGGGAGAGAAGAAAATGAAAAATTTTCTTTTCTCCCTGCCTTTTTATAATCAATCAAAGTGATATGGCAATATTCTGATTTGAGAAGAAAATCATTAAGACTCTCCCGGTGAAAAACGTGTCTGAAACGTAATATGCTGGTGCTGGCGCTCGTCACTAATCAGCCCAAGCAGTAAATCATAAATATAGCATGCCATTTCATCTCGTGGCTGGATAAAAGTAGAAATGGAAGGGATGCAATAGTGCATGGAAGGCATGCCGTCAAAGCTGATAATATGAACATCTTTTCCGGGAATCTTTCCTAGATCATGGATTGCACGGATCGCGGCAGGCGTTACGATATCTGAAATACTGCAGATGGCAGTGATTTCTGGGTGCATAGTAAGAACTTCTGTCAGCTCCCGGTAAGCACGTTCGCACTGATAGCCGCTTTCTGCAAGATATTCCGTGGAAAGACCATGGGAAGACAGCGCATCTTCGTATGCCTGCCAGCGGAGGCGGTACACACTGGTATCGATCTTAGAAGAAATCAGCATACAGATATGGCTGTGGCCGTTTTTGATCAGGGATTCCATCTGCCAGTAAGCAGTCTCATAGTGGTTGACCTGGACGCTTGAGTAAGTTGTGGCGGTCATCATGTTATCTGGTGGTAGGACAGTATTGACGAAGATAACAGGGCAGTTGAGTGCGGCAAAGGAATCGGCAGGGACATCTTCAAAGTTTCCACCGAAGTAAATAAGACCTGTAAGCTGGTGTCGGTCGATATAAGTTAATAATTCCTGAAATTTTTCATTTTTATTTTGTGAAAAATAATTATCCTGAAAGGATAAAACAGTATAGTCGGCGTTGTGAAAGCGCTCGGAAAGCAGGTTCTGCATTGTCTCGGAAACCCAGTTGTAAACATTTTCCGAGACAAGTCCAATACGTGGTGTAACAGCCTGTTTGAACTTTCTGCCGCCGTTTTTTGTGGTGTACTGATTCTCTTTTATGATCTGTAGTACGTGTTGTCTTGTAGCTTCGCTGATATCGGGATAATTGTTTAAAACTTTGGAAACAGTTCCCGGTGTCACGTTCGCCAATCTGGCAATATCTCTGATATTCATGAATGTTCCTCGTCGTGTGATTTTGTGCAAAGTGCAGATGGAACGTCAGATGTATCAAAGAGACTACTTATCGGATGGATTCCAAGTGCATATAAATTTTGATATGCTTTTTCAATTGCTACATCCCAGACCTGTGATGGATTGTGGCAGTCCGAACCAACGATCACGCGGGCACCGCTGCCTTTGACCATTTCCCAGAAAGCAGGGTGCGGATACTGATATCTGGTTCCGTCTGGATAAAACTTTTTTTCGCGCCGGAAGCCGTTGGCATTGTATTCTAACACTGTGCCGGTAGTGACAGCCGTATCAATGATAATGTCAGCCGCTTTTTTACAGTTGTCATCCCAGACAAAATTATCAGCCATATAAATATCAGGATGTGCGACTGCCAAAAATAGTCCGGTTTTCATTCCGTCAGCAACATTTTGTGCGTAGACAGGAAATTCGTCTGTAGAAAGTGCATCGGTATAATTCGTGGTTTTTCCAGATGCATTTTTATAGAAATGTTCTCCCATAAGCAGATAATCCATCCCGGAACGGGTGAGAAGTGCTTCATAGTAATCCCGGTATTCTGGGAGATATTCGATTTCTAATCCTTTCCATAAAATTATATCAGTCCGGTATTGTACCGTCAATGCATTTATATCCTCGATATATTCAGATAATTCACAGTAAGGCATTCTCATTCCAAAATCATAATCGGGAAATGGGGCGTGGTCGGAAAAACCGAGCTGTGTAACACCGGCAGACAGTGCAGACTGGACATAATCGGCTGCAATCCCGTCTGCGTGGCGGCAACGGTTGGTGTGTGTGTGAAAATTTATTTTTTTCATAAATATGAAAACTCCCTTCTGGCGAAACAGAGTGTTTTACAAAATGTTTCTTAAATGTTTCGCAGAAAATATCATAACATTGTACAAAGAAAAACGCAATAAGAAAAATAATATGTACAAAATGAATTATATATTGACATGATATCTCAAAAATGCTATGATTCATAGCGAAACAAAACGAAAATATTTCGGAAACAAAAAACAGGAGGAAAAGGTATGAAACGTAAAGTATTAAGTGTAATGTTATGTGCAGCTATGGTAGTATCCATGACCGCATGCGGAGGAAGTGATGCAAAAGAGAACACTGCATCAGCAAATGCATCTGTTTCTGAAACAGAACAGGGTGAAGCAACCGAGCAGGATGCACAGGAGGAAGAACCGATCACCTGTACACTGACCGTATGGTCACCGTCAGAGGATCAGGATCCGGAATATGGACAGTGGTTAAATACCATGTGTGACCAGTTTAATGAACTGCATCCAAACTGGGATATTACATTTAACTATGGTGTTTGCACAGAATCTGATGCAAAGAAATTAGTTCCACAGGATATTGATGCGGCAGCAGATGTATTCATTTATTCTTCTACCGGTCTGGAAAATCTCTGTCAGGCAAACAGTCTGACCGAGTTTGGCGGAAAGTATCTTGATACGATTCGTGAGAACTACTCCAGCGTCTTAGCAGACAGCTTAACTTATGATGACGGTGTTTACGGCGTGCCAATGACAACAAACACTTACTTTATGTATTACGATAAGAGTGTATTTTCAGAAGATGATATCAAATCTTTAGATACAATGTTAGAAAAAGGAAAAGTAGCGATTCCACTGAACAATGGTTTCTATCTGGCTTCCTTCTATCTTGGAGCAGGAGCAACTTTCTTCGGAGAAGAAGGTAACGAGCGTGAAGCAGGAATTGTACTTGATAACGATGAAACGCTTGCAATGACCAATGCACTGATCGATATGGTACAGAATGAGAATTTAGTTGTTTCTTCCCCGGAAGATGCGATTTCCATGATGCGTGAGGGGAATGTCAATGCATATTTCTGCGGAACCTGGCAGGCAGCACAGACAGAAGAAATCTTAGGCGATAACTTTGGCGTTGCTCCGCTTCCTTCCATGACAGTTGACGGAGAAGAAGTACAGTTAAAACCGTTTACTTCATCCAAAGCAATCGGTGTTAAATCCACAACTGCTTATCCGCAGGTTGCGATTGAGCTTGCAATGTACCTTGGTGGCTATGACAGCCAGAAATTACATTATGAAACCCGTGGATATGTTCCATGCTATAAAGGGCTTGTAAACGATACAGAGATCCAGAAAGATGCCGTTGTAGCAGTAGATTCCTGGACAGTCGAAAACATTGCCGTGCCACGTGCGAACTACACAGAGATGTCTTATTTCTGGACAGCGGCAGAAAGCTTTGGTAATGAATTAAGAGACGGCATTATGACACATGAAAATGCAGCGGAGAAATTAAAAACATTAGAGGAAAGCTCCAATACATCCGGTGTAAATTAATGTTCCGAAATATATCTATGAAATAAGAGCGGGGTTGCAAAAGGATGAAAAGCAGAAAAAAGAAAAAAGAGTTTTATACAGAATATACTGCCCGGAACGCATTAAAGAACGGTTCTTTCATCGTGCGTCTTTCGGCTATTGTTTTTGGGCTGGGCTGTCTGGTACACAAACAGATCGCAAAAGGGATTCTCTATCTGACATCGGAAATTTTACTGATCGTTTATATGGTGCAGACAGGATTTTACAATTTAAGTAAATTCAGGACGTTGGGAGATGTAGAACAGCAGAAAGTATGGAATGAAGCGAAAAGTTTATATGAATATGTGGATGGAGATCGTTCCCTTATCATTTTATTGTATGGTATCGTCACACTATCCCTGATTCTGGTATTTTTCCTGATAGCCAAAAGTTCTTTAAAACAGGCATATCGTCTGGAATGTCAGTCGAAAAAGGGAGAACAGATCCTGACGTTAAAGCAGGAGTTAAAAGAATTATTAAATGGTAATCTGCATATCACACTACTGACTTTTCCAGTACTTGGCGTACTGATGTTTACAATCCTGCCACTTGTCTTTATGATTAGTATGGCATTTACGAATTACAGTGTGGAAGGAAATAAGCTGGTTTTATTTGACTGGGTCGGACTTGAAAACTTCCGAAAAATATTTGATTTTGGTGACAGCCTTGGACAAACATTCTGGTCAGTTTTTGGATGGACAATGGTGTGGGCAGTCGTTGCGACTTTTTCTAATTATATTCTGGGAATGCTCCTAGCACTGTTTATCAACTGGAAAGAGATTCGTGCAAAGAAAATGTGGAGGTTCTGCTTTGCCCTTACGGTTGCAATCCCGCATTTTGTCACATTGCTGATCATTAAGTCCATGCTTCAGCCGGAAGGCGCTGTGAATATCTTGCTTCGTAATCTCGGACTGATCGGAGCAACACAGTCACTGCCGTTCTTTACGGACGCAACTTGGGCGAGAGTCGTTGTCATTTTAATCAATATCTGGGTTGGTGTTCCGTATACACTGCTTCAGGTGACGGGTATTCTGCAGAATATCCCGACAGAATTGTATGAAGCTGCCAGAGTGGACGGGGCAGGTCCTATTGTGACTTTTATGAAAATAACACTGCCATACATGCTCTTTGTCACAACACCATATCTGATTACGACCTTTACGGGAAATGTAAATAACTTCAACGTTATTTTCCTGACGACAGAAGGTCTGCCAAGATCGGTAGGTTCTACGGCAGGAAAGACGGATCTGTTGATCACATGGCTGTATAAACTGACAATCGAAAATCAGTATTTTGATGTAGGGGCAGTCGTTGGTATTATGACATTTGTAACATTGACGATTGTGTCGCTTGTAACATTTACATTTAGCGGTTCAAACAGGAATGAGGAGGCGTTTCGATGAAAGGGACATTTCACAGATATTCAACTGGCAAGAAAATAAAAGTCATTTTAGCCCATGCATTTCTTGCTGTTCTGGCAGTCGTCTGGCTTTTGCCTGTATTATGGGTTATTTTGACAAGTTTTCGCGGAACAAAGGGATCTTACAGTTCCACCTTTTTCCCGACGCGTTATACACTGGATAACTATATAAAATTATTTACCGATTTTTCCGTATTTAATTTTCCCAAGATGGTATGGAATACATTTATCATAGCATCGGTAAGCTGTATCATATCCACATTTTTTGTGATTTCGGTGGCATATACTCTTTCAAGACTGCGGTTCCGTGCAAGGAAACCGTTAATGAATGCAGCTATGATCATCCATCTGTTTCCGGGATTTATGTCGATGATCGCGGTATATTACATTATTAAAATGCTTGGCTGGAGTGACGGACCAATGCTGCGTGTGGCAATGATTGCAGTGTATGCGGGAGGCGCAGGCTGCGGTTATCATATAGCTAAAGGATTTTTTGATACGATATCCATGTCGCTTGATGAGGCGGCACTATTGGACGGAGCAAGCAAATGGCAGGTCCTGACACAGATCATTATGCCTTTGAGTAAACCAGTTGTTGTATACACGATGCTGACTTCTTTTGCAGGACCATTCAAAGACTTTATGCTCGCAAAGGTATTGTGTGGTGCAAATCAGGAGTATTACACAGTTGCAGTCGGCTTGTACCAGATGTTAGATGTGGAATATATTGATCAGTGGTTCTGTAGCTTTGCAGCAGGTGCGGTTATTATCTCCATACCGGTAGCAATTTTATTCTTATGTACGCAGAAGTATTATGTAGAAGGTGTCAGCGGAGCAGTAAAAGGCTGATGTCAGACAGAAAGGAATGACCGGCATTGGAAAATCTGACAATCGCGGAAATACTTATCCGCATGATTCTTGGGATACTGTTTTCTGGAATCCTTGGATATGAGAGGGAGCAAAAAGGGCGTCCAGCAGGATTTCGTACTTATATTGTAGTATGTATGGGAGCGGAGATTGCAATGATGACCGGAATTTACCTCAAAATATATATGGGAGATCCAGATTCAAGTAGAATTGCAGCGCAGGTCATCAGTGGTATCAGTTTTCTTGGTGCAGGAACTATTCTAGTGACAAAGCAGAATCAGGTAAAAGGACTGACGACTGCAGCTGGACTTTGGGCAGGTGCTTGTCTGGGACTTGCGTTGGGAGCCGGATTTTATCCTGGAGCAATAGTGGGCTTTTTCACACTCTGGTGTGCAATGCGCATTCTGCATTCAGTGGATAAATTGCTGAGCCGGACAGTGAAAGTGTTTTCTATTTATGTAGAATTTGCGGGAATTCGGGAATTAAGCAAATTTTTATCTTATGGAAGAGAAGTTTCATGTATCATAGATGAGATTCAGGTAACAAAGCAGAAAGACTCAGATGGTAAAAAGGTAGTGGCGGCAACCATGACGTTACACTTTGCCAGAGCGGTTTCACATGAACAGATCATTGAGGAGTTTGGAAAACAGGAGGGAGTTCTGTTTATTCTAGAAGTATAAAAAGATAGTTCACTGCCCCGGGCTGAAATCAGTTACAAGGTATCTGATTTCAGCCCGGGGTGTTGCGTGTTCTCAACGTTTATGTGTTAGGGTGTACTCAAAATAAAATACTTGTTATAATCGAGCTAGAAAACTTATCAAAGATGGCAGTTATGGAATAGAAAACATAGCTGCAAAATCTCTGGAAAGGAACAGAATAAAATTTGCCAAATTACGATAATTTAGGAGAAGTATTTAAAAATCTGCGCACAAACAGACACATCTCCCTCAAACAGATTTCAAATGAGCGGGTTTCCGCAGCTCAGATTTCGCGGTTTGAGCGCGGGGAATCCGATATCTCACTGGAAAAATTCCTGATCGCACTTTCAAACATGCATATTGAAGTCAGCGAATTTATGGATGCGGTGAACAACTATCAGCGCACGGAACAGATCCGTTTTATGAGTGCCTTAATTCCACTGGAATATGAGCGGAATATCGCGGGATTCCAGAAAATGCAGGCGGAAGAGGCGTGGGAGTTTTCAGAACATCCGGATATTTACCGCCATCACCTAAATGTGATCCTGCTTCAGAGCTTTATCTGCAAATGCGATGCAACGGTTCCATTTCCGGAAGAGTACATTGACGAGGTGACCGATTATCTGTTTACGACGGAAGAATGGAATATGTATGAATTAATTTTAATCGGTAATCTATATCTGTTCATTGATATTCCACTGCTACACAGAATGGGGCAGGAGATTTTGAAAAGAAAAGATTATTATTGGGAGATTGGTTCACACAAAAATCTTGTCACGATCACACTTTTAAATATCTGGGAAACCTGTCTGCACAGGGATGCGCTTACAGTTGCTTTATTTTACATGGAAAAAATAGAGCCTTTATTAAATGATGAAACGGATCTTTATAAGAGGACGATCTACCTTTTTTTGTCAGGACTTCTACACTACAAGCAAGGAGAAAAACAATCTGGGATTGAGGAAATGAAAAACGCGATCCAGATCTTTGAATGGGTTGGAAGTGAAAATCTGGCAAATAATTATAAAAAAGATTTTGAGCGTTTTGTTCGTTAAAAATTGCATATATGCAAAAAATGAAAAGCCTCTGCCTGAAATTAGTTACAATGTATCTAAATTCAGATGGAGGTTTTATTTATGAAGAAAAATGAGACAAAGTTATTGGCGAGCAGGGCAGTAAACAAGATTGGAAATGTAATGTATGACTATGGAAACAGCACATGGATTGCAGGATTGGGAAGTATCGGACAAAAATACATGGGATACTATCAATTAGCTGAAAACGTGATTTCCTTATTTTTAAATCCAATCGGAGGGGCGGTTGCAGACCGTTTTAAGCGAAGACAAATACTGCTTGTAACGGATTTTATCGGTGGACTCATGTGTGCCGTACTTGCGTTTATCGGAAACGATAATATCATGCTTTATGGATTAATCGCTGTGAATGCGGCACTTGCGATCATGAGCGCATTTTCAGGAACATCGTTTCGTTCCTACGTGGTGACGGTCGTAGCGGAGGACCGGCTGGTAGCTTTTAATTCACGGCTGGAAGTGATCTCTCAGATTGTGAGCATTTCTTCCCCGCTGTTTGCATTTTTATTTGTGGATAGATTTGGCTTAAAACCGACGTTAATTCTTGACAGTGTGACATTTTTCCTTTCTTTTATGCTTCTTTTTTCGATTCGGGAGGAAGAAAAACATATTACAACAGAAAAAAGGAACACAAGCATCAAAAGTATTTTGCGGGACATCAAAGAGGGAATGATTTTTATTGTAAAGGAAAAGGAGATTTTCTTTCTGCTGGTCATCGCTTCAATGGTAAACTTTTTCATCGCGGCGTTTAACTATCTGGCGCCATTTTCGAATCAGCTGTTCGTGCATCCATCCAGTTATGCGACACTTTTGACGATGGGAGCGGCTGGCTCAATCGCAGGCGCAGTTCTGGCAAACAAATTATTTAAAAATTCATACAACAGTATCCTGATCGCACTGGCACTCTGCGGTGTGGGACTGGCTGCGATCACAATTTTTGCAGTGCTTGGACTTCCGGCAGAGGTCATAGTAACCGGAAATCTGATTTTTGAGTTTTTCCTGACGATTTTTAATATTCATTTTTTTTCAATGGTGCAGAAAAAAGTACCAAAACACATGCTGGGAAGAGTGTTCAGCTCGATTTTTACGGTTGCGGTGATCTTCATGCCGATTTCAACTGCGATCATGACAGCACT
>OCGZ01001037.1_pt1 | contig 12059 bp, 8 predicted proteins | sample 1538711 | NCBI WGS metagenome assembly OCGZ01 (sample SAMN04571720, study PRJEB22368) | human gut metagenome | biome: human gut; material: stool | host: Homo sapiens | place: Luxembourg | collected 2012-08-17
GAGCCGTTCTTGGTGCCCTTGGCGACTAGCGGCAGATTCTCGGCCGCCGGAACTTTCAGCGCAGCAATCGCGGCATCGAGGTCGGCTGCGGCGGCGTTCTGGGCGTTCATCGGCTCAACGGTGACGGGCAGTTCGGCCTTCACACCACCCAGCTCAGTGGTGGCGGTGATGGTGGCAGTACCAGCCTTGACGCCGGTTACAGTACCGTCTGCGGCGACCTTGGCCACGGACTCATCGGAGGAGGACCAGGTGACGTTCTTGCTCACGGCGTCGTCCGGAGTGACGGTGGCGGTGAGCTTGGTGGAGTCCTTCTCAATCAGGGTGAGCTTGTTGTTCACCACACCGGTGCCGGAAATCGCAACGGCGGTCGGCATGGTCAGGTCAGCGCCCCTGTAGACCTTGATGTCATCCATTGCACCATTCCAGTACTCATCGACGGAGTAGAACGACTTGCCGATGTAGGCGGTGGTCGCGCCGAGATCGCTCATCTTGATGCCGGTGTTGGCCTTGAAAATAATCAGGGCATTGTTGCGGAACACGGCAAGGTTGGTGCCGTCCACGACAATCTTGTAATCGGCCCAGCTGTTGTCGTTGCCGGAAACGGTGACCTTGGATCCCTGTTCGTTACCCCAGTTGTTGTTGGAGATAACGCCCTTGATGGCGGTCTTGCTGTTGTAGAACATCAGGTACTTGTTGGCGTTGGCCTGATCGGTGGTGTTGGCGTCGTTCGAGCCGTCCTTGCCGACGATGAACGAGAAGAACTTGCCGCTGTCGTCGTGACGAGTCTTGGACGCGAACTCCAGAGTGAAGGAGTCGCCCGCATCCTTGAACAGCTGGTCATCGATCTGGGCGTACTGGCCATCGCCGCGCAGTGAGAGCGCCTCGTTGTTGCTGCGGTCACCGTACTGTTCGATCTTGGCGCCGTCCTTCAGCGTCAGGTTGTACTTGCCGGTCGAATCGGCAATCTTGCTGTTCGTGGTGCCGTTTTTGCCCGTGAAGTCCCAGCTGGCGAGCAGCGTCGGTTCAGCAGCCTTAGTAGTCTGCACTGTCGCGGTATCGGTTGTCTGTGGTTGGGAATCTTCCGATTCCATGGCATACGTCGTCGGAACTACTGCCACCATCGTTGATATTGCAATCAACGATGCTGCCATCTTCTTCCAATGCTTCACCGCATCTCTCCTTGTCCTTTGCCTCGACCCACTTGTCGAGTGTCTCGTTCGCCTCTACGTGAACGCAAACATTATTTGCGATGATACCATTACGGCACTGAGACTCAGTGTGCCAGATTCCTTATGTATATAAGCACTTACGGGGGGCAACCGCCCAGCCCGAACACTCCCCGTATGCCAAAAGCCCCCTTCCAAGCCAATCACTAATACCCCTCAATCGGCACCCCGCTCCGCCAGCCGCCCCAAACTGTTATTAATTTGTTATCTTTACCGCGCTTGCGTGGACAGAGAGCGCTCAGACCTCGAAGATCGCCGCATATTCGTGAGAACCCGCCTAGTCAATGAGATATGGCTTGAAGACACGCTCGGCGACGGGGATATGGAGCATCAGCATGGTGCCGTAACCAAGGATCACCAGCAGGAACAGTCCACCGGGCATGTGGAACCAGCTGGCCGCCAGCAGTGCCACGAACACGGCATCCACGATGACCAGGGCCACGGTCATCGCGATGTGGGAGATGCCGAAGATGAAGGCGTTCTTCAAGGTGCCGGCCACGGTGTTCTCGAAGCGTGCCTGAAGCGCGAACACCCATTCGAAACCGATAAGCCAGAGGATGGTCAGCGCGAATTTGATGATGAGCAGCGGCGTGATCTGCAGGACGATCCATGACCAGACCAGTGCAATCAGCGCCACCAAGAACGGCAGCCACAGCAGTGTGGCTTTGATGAAGTTGGTTTTGAATGACTTGAAGTAGTTGGAGGTTACGCCTTTGCCCTCGCCCTCGATGGAGCGGCGGCAAGCATCATGGCCGGCAGTCAGGGCCGCACCGATGGTGATGATCAGAATCGAAGTGACCAGCATCAGAATGTTGATCCATACGCCGTCAACAAGATTGCTCCACGCGCGCATGAATTTCGAGTCCGGTGCCAGCCAGTTCATCAACTACTCCTTGTACAGCTTTTGGCTCCCCTCAGGGAGGGGAGCCAAATTGTCGGGCTCAACCCTTGACCGCGCCCGCCCTGCAATTACGGACCCGCCTACGGCGAGGCTCATCATTGGCTTCGCCGCTGTCGCGGCTCAGCCTGGAGCCTGCTGGAAGCCCACTGGGCTTCCAGCCCTTGACGGCTCCAGCCATGACACCAGAGACTATATACTTCTGGCATACCAAGTAGAAGACGATGATGGGGATGATGGCCAGCACCAGGCAGGCCATCATGGCGCCCATATCCACGGAACCGTAGCCGCCCTTGAGGTATTGCACGGCGACCGAGACGGTCTTGTACTTGCCGAGGTCGAGCGTCAGGTACGGCAGCAGGTAGTCGTTCCAGATCCACATGGCTTCGAGGATGGCCACCGAGACGATCGACGGCTTCATAATCGGCACCACGATCTGGAAGAAGATGCGCGGCACTGACGCGCCGTCGATCATGGCGGACTCCTCAAGCTCCTGCGGGATGCCCTTGATCACGCCAGTGAAGATGAACACGGCCAGACCGGCACCGAAACCGAGGTACACGATGCACAGGCCCCACGGGGTATTGAGCTTCAGCATGTCGGCGATCTTGGAGAGGGTGAACATCACCATCTGGAACGGCACGATCATATTGAACAGGAACAGGGTGTAGAGCAGCTTCGCAGCCCAGTTGTTCACGCGCACGATCCACCATGCGCACATCGAGGTGCACACCAGAATCAGCGCCACCGAGCCGACGGTGATAAGCAGCGTCCAGCCGAAGGAAGCGAAGAACTGCGTGGTCTCGATGCCGCGCACATAGTTCTCAAGTCCTACAAACGCTTTGCCGGCAGGCAGGGAGAAGGCGTTCTTGGAGATGTACGCCTTCTGCTTGAAGGAGTTGATCAGAACCAGGACGATCGGGAAAATCCAGAACAGGGAGACGACGGCAAACAGCACGGTCCACAATGCGCCATGCTTCACAGGCTTGTTCTCGTTCATCAGGCTGCCACCTCCTTGCTCGTGGTGAGCTTGTTCTGAATCAGGGCGATGATCGCGACCAGGATGAAGAACAGCACGGCCTTCGCCTGGCCGACGCCTTCCCAGCCCATACGGCCGTAGAAGGTGCGGGTGATGTTCAGCGCCAGACCTTCAGACATGTTGCTCGGCGCACCGTTGGTCAATGCGAGGTTCTGATCGTAGAGCTTGAAACCGTTGGTCACGGTCAGGAAGGAGCACACGGTGATGGACGGCATCATCAGCGGGATGATGATGCGGAACATGGTCTGCCGTCCGTTGGCGCCGTCCACGGCCGCAGCCTCCAGCACGTCGGTGGGCAGGGCCTGCAGGCCGGCGATGTAGATAATCATCATGTAGCCGATCTGCTGCCAGCACACCAGGATGACCAAGCCCCAGAACCCGTAGGACGCCTTATAGGTCAGGGCGCGGCCCCAGTGGGCCAGCACGCCGTTCAGGAGCAGCAGCCAGATGTAGCCCAGGATGATGCCGCCGATAAGGTTCGGCATGAAGAATACCGAGCGGAACAGCGTGGAGCCCTTGATCGCCTTGGTCAGCATGTAAGCGATGGTGAAGGCGATCACGTTGATCACGATGGTGGTCACGATGGTGAACGCGGTGGAGAAGCCGAGCGCGTGCAGGAATTCCTTGTCCTTCAGCGCTTTGCCATAGTTCTTAAGCCCCACCCATTCACCGTCGGTAACGGTGGTGAATTCGCAGAAGCTTAAGTAGACGCCCATGATGAAGGGCACCAGGAACCCGATGATGAATGCGGCGAATGTGGGAAGCGCGAACAGCGCCCACCACCTGCGTATCGCCTTGCCAGCCATGCTGATCATGACTTTTCCTCCTCCTTGAGTCCGCTGCGTTGCGACACTGCATCGTGCGCCGGCTGCGGAGTTCAACTCAATGCGAGCTTGCCGATCGAGAACCGCATGCACGGCCTGTCCTCGTTCAAGCCTATGTTCATAGTAAACGTCGAATCATTATATGTCAAACGTTGTCATTTTTAGCGTTTCAAGCTCGAGCATACTCCGGTTCCAGCAATCTTCTTTCACCTAAGATAATGGCTATATAAAGCCAATCTAACGCCGTCATAGACACTTTGCAAACGTTTGTAATACAATCGTTGTCATCGCCGCAAATCAATCAATCAGCATGTACACTGGAGTCAGTTGTGCATGTGTATTGCGATTTTCCATTCAACGCAAGGGGGGCTGCAATGGCTACGAGCATTCAGGATGTCGCCCGCGAGGCCGGCGTCTCCATCTCCACCGTCTCACGTTCCTTCACCAGACCGGATCTGGTGTCGGCCAAGACCCGCGAGCGCGTGCTCGCCATCGCCGACAAACTCAATTTCTCACTCTCCCGCTCGGCTGCAGCCCTGAAATCCGGCCGCTCCCTGCGCATCGCAGTACTGATGAGCGGCCATATCCGCCTGTGGTTCACCGCCTCGGTCATCGAGGGGCTCAACGAAGTGCTGCACACGCAGGGCTACGATATTTCGGTATTCCAGATTTCCAGCATCGAGGAGCGCAAGGAATTCTTCGAGATGTTGCCGGTACGCCGTAACGCCGATGCCGTGATTGTGGCGTCTTTCGATATCGACAACAACGAAATCGCGCAACTGGCTTCGGTCGGCGTGCCGATCGTCGGCATCAATTCAGTCGAGCCCGAAGCCCGCGGCTTTACCGCCGCCGTCAATATCGACGATGTGCAGGGCTCCACGCTGGCCGCTCGCCATCTTATCAATCTCGGACATCGCCGCATCACCTATATCAGCACCAATCGCGAGGTGTCGCTGAGCTTCTCCGTGCAAAGCCGATTCGACTCATTCACCACCTGCTGCCGCAGGGAAGGCATCGAGCCGCAGGTTATCGTCTGCAAGGTCGATGACGATGGACGTTATGAAATCAGCGACGTAGTCAACCAACTCATGAGCCAAGACGAGATGCCCACCGCCATCGCATGCCAGGAGGATGGCATTGCTTTGCCGCTTATGTTCCAGCTGGAGCGCAATGGATTCTCCGTGCCCGGCGACGTCTCGTTGATCGGCTACGACGATAGTTTCTACACCGGCGATATCGGCCTGACCACCATCCGCCAAGATCCGGTGGAAATGGCCCGCGTGGCAGCCCGCATGGCGCTCGATCTCATTGACGAAAAGCCGATTGAGCAACCCTACATCGTGTTCCCGGCCCAGCTGAAGGTCCGCTCCTCCACCTCCCGCGTTAAGTAGGCTCACACAACAAAGCCCACCATGGAAAAAGTGTGAGGCAACCGCACAGTAACGCTCAATCGCACATTGTGGGAAATGGCGAAAAATCGCCAATCTATGGACACACAGTGTGTGATTGAGCGGGTGCGTGCCTCACACTTTTTTGCGGCGGACGATTTTGTGCGAGACTCAGCAATACAAAGCGGCGCCCCCGGAGAAGGAAATGGCAGGGGCGCCGCGGATTGTTACTTATCGGCTATGGGACTCTATGAGACTCAGTGCGAAGCCTCGTATTCGGAAGCCCAACCGTCCACGAAGGCGGTCTTGACGGCATCCCACTTGCCGGTGCCCTGCGCGTACTCGAGCAGTGCCTGGCCGACCTTGTTCTTCCACTCTTCGGACGGCATCATGGTGAAGTTCCAAGAAACCTGGGTCTTGCCGGACTTCTGATCCTCAACAGCGGCTTCAGTCAGCGGGTTGTCAAACTTGACATCATCGAAGGTCTTGAACGGGGTGGTGAAGCCCATGTCCTGAGAGATGGCCTTCTTGCCGGTGTCGGAGGTGATCACCCAGGAGAGGAAGTCCTCGGTGGCCTTCTTGTCGGCGTCGGAGGCCTTGTCGTTGATGCACCAGTAGTTCTCGGAACCAGTGGCCAAGCCCTGCTTCTCTTCACCCTTGACACCGGTGTAGATTGGCATCATGCCCACGGATTCGGCCTTCATGCCGGCCTTCTGCAGGTCGGTCCAAGCCCAGGTGCCGTTCTGATAGAAGGCAGCCTCGCCGAGCGCGAACTCGGAGTTCGCATCATCGCCGGTCTTGGCGCTCAGCTGGGTGGGGTCGGTGGTGGAGTCGGTGATGTACAGGTCGAAGATCTTCTTGTAGTTCGGCAGATAAGTGCCCTTGATGGTGGCCGGCTGCTCGGTGACGTTGTCGTCCTTGAACTCATAGTAGAGCGGCAGGTTGGCCAGATGGGTCTTGAATCGCCAGTCGGAGCTGGAGTCGAAGCCGGCGGAGGTGAACGCGCCCTTGATGCCAAGCTCGTCCTTGCGGGACTGCATGTCGTCAGCCACGGCCTTCAGGGTGTCGAAGTTGTCGATTTCGTCCATGGACGTGGCTTTGGCACCATCCAGCGCGAAGTATTTGTTAAGGATGTCCTTGTTGTAGATCAGGCCGTAGGTTTCCATCACGTACGGCACACCGACCACCTTGTCGCCGTCTTTCAGGGCCACGTCCTGGTTGGTGAGTTCCTTATACACATCCGTGTTGGACATGTCGGCGGTGTACTTCTTCCAGTTCTGGTAGCCGACCGGGCCGTTCACCTGGAACAGGGTCGGGGCTTCGGTTTTGGCAATCTCGGACTTCAGGGTCTGCTCGTAGGTGCCGGAGGCCGCGGTCTGGACCTTGACATCAACGCCCTTCTCCTTGGTGTACTCCTTGGCCAGAGCGGCCCACTGATCAGCCGCTTCCGGCTTGAAGTTCAGGTAGTAGACCTTGCCCTTGGAGTCGTCGCCGGAAGTGGAGCTTCCACAAGCGGCAAGGGTTCCGAGGGACATTGCAGCGATGGCCGCCACTGCGACCGCTGACTTCACTGTACGATTCATCATCGAACCTTTCTCTTTCATCGTCGACCCGGCCATCCCCGGTCAGGACAGGTACGCTAACACGCACCTTTATGACTATCGACATGCACTATTGTGCAACGGTTTGCTTCTTTTTGCAAACGATAGCAATATCGGCGCGTCATAAATCATCATTTTCAGGCCATTGTCAACAAATATCCCATTAATTCGGTCATTTTTGCCTCATTATCGCAATGCAAGCGTTCGCAATTATGAGAGCGCTAACATATCTTTCATGGCAATCGATTGCCACTTATACCCATCAAAAAAACAACACGGCGACGCTATCGTTTGCAAATCATTTATCGACATACCGCAATTCCCACCACAAACAATAAAGGCCCGCCCGCAGCAGCAGGCAGGCCAGCGTAATCACAGCGCAACCGGGGCTAGGCGTTCCACCGTTCGATGACGTTATCTCCCTTATAGACGCTGAGCACCGAGTAGTGCGCCGTATCCAAACGCAGCAACCGCGCGAAATGCGGGTCCACGCCCAGCCATTGCGAGGTGAGGATGCGCAGGATGTGCGCATGAGCCACCAACAGCACATTATGGCCGTCTTTCAGCAGCGGCGTAATCTCATCGATGGCGCTCTTGGCGCGTACCGCTGCTTCTTCCAGCGTCTCGCCAGGCCCGGCATGGACCGGCACCTGCTCGCCCGAAGGTAAGGTCTCGACCCAATCGCCCTCCAGCGTGGGCGTCAGCGAGCGCGGCCCGTCACGCCACACATCCCATTCAAAACCGCTGGCCTCACTCACCTGCTGGCGCGTACGCCCCTCGGCTCGGCCGTAATCCCATTCAGCGATGCCGTCCAACACACCGTGGTCCGCAAAACCGGCCAGTTCAGCGGTTTGGCACGCCCGCTTCAGCGGACTGGAAAACACACAGCCCTGGCTGAATCCTTCGGGGAAAGCTTCGCGCAGGCGCCTTCCGGCATCCGCTGCCTGCTGCTCGCCGACCGCGGTCAACGGGATGTTCGTGCGCCCGGTATGCTGCCCGGATTCGCTCCACACGGTCTGGCCGTGGCGCAGCAACACCAAAAATCCGTTGCCGCCACGAGAGTTCTCGACGGCAACGGTGCCGTTCACGTTCTGTTCGCTCATGCCTCCACTCTAGTCTGCGCTCGTTCATGACTCCACCATTAACGCCCATCTTTTGCGCTGAGATGATTGAGATGCTATTAGACTGAGAGTCATGAGCGACGAAACGAACACCGACTTCCCCTCCAGCGCCGACCGTGCGGTCGACAGCCTGCACCGCATCGACGAGAAGGTCAACAGGCTGCGCGAGGACCGGCTCAACGACCCTGATTCTCTGGGCGACAAGCTCATCAAGTCGGCAGTCCCAGCGCTGGCAGGCTTGGTTGCCGGCAAAGCATTCCAGATGATATGGGACAAGGGCACAAGCAAACGCAATCTGCGCAAGGGACTGGCGGCAGACGCGCCGCAAAGTCTGGCAATGAGTCTGACATTCGCCGCCGTTTCGGCCGCACTCGGCGCAGTGGTTTCGCAGCTGTCGGATCGGGGCTCCAAGGCGTTCGTCGACCACCGCCATCGCAAGCCCAGCCGCTAATCCCCCGGTTGGATGATGGTTTCTGTTGGCTGACTGATGACTCATCGCTGGAATTTCGTCAAGGAACCATCAGTCAATCGACAGGAACCATCAGTCCAGCACAGTTCCGCCACACAATATCGGCATTTCACTGTGAGGTAATCCACCGTGGCGTCCGGCGTCTGCCGTGCGACAATAAAGCCATGGTTACCAACGCAACAATCGAGGCTCTTCTGGGCCGCCGCTCCATCCGTAAGTTCAAGGACGAGGCCATCGACGACGATACCCGCGCCACGCTCGAAACCGTCGCCCAACATGCCGCGTCCAGCCAGTTCCTTAACGACTGGTCCGCCATCCGTATCACCGACCCGGCCACCAAAGCCAAGCTCGCCGAATTCGGCCATCAGCCGTATATCGCCACCGCGCCGTTGCTGTACGTGTTCGTCATCGACGAGCACCGCAACGCACGCATCGCCGAACGCAAGGGTATCGATCCCGCTTCCGACGAATTCCATCTCAAGTACAGCTATCGCTTCACCCAAGCTCAGAACGACGCAGTGCTGGCCCTGCACGCCATGGAGACCGCCGCCTATTCGCTGGGACTGGGCTGCGTGATTCTCGGCTCTCTGCTCAACAACATCCCCGGCCTTATCGACGTGCTGAATCTGCCGGAATACACGTATCCGGTGCTGGGTCTGGCCATCGGCAAGCCCGATCAGAACCCGACCGTCAAGCCGCGCATGCCGCGCACGATGCAGTTCTTCGAGAACACCTACCCGGCTGACGCCGATGGCGTACTCGACCAGCTGCCCGCCTTCGACGAGGAAGTTCACCGGTACTACGATCTGCGCCAAGCCGACCGTCCGGTGGACGCCTTCAGCGATCAGGTCGCCACGATCAGTCGGCAGGATGTCAGCCATCAGACACTGCTCGACAAGGCCGCCGCTCAGGGCTTCCGTCTGGATCAGTGAGACCAGAACCAACGAGATAGCCTCGGATAGGCTCGTCACTGAGTCGTCTCGGTCTCAGCACTGCGACGACTCAGTTCCAACACCTCAACATTTCATCACCGGATACCGGCAAAATTGCACAACCATCCCGCCGGTGTCGCACCATCAACAAACGTTCACATATCAGTCCCATTATGCGGACAACCAACGGCCAGTTTTGCAAGAAAACCCGCCAAACCAGCAGTATTCGCACCAGTGGTGGGAATAGACTGCATGTGGCCGCAATGACTACGAACCGGAAAAGAGGGACTGGATGCGGACAGTTTGGCAAGTCTTTCTACGCGATTGCAGACGTATCTTACGCAATCCCGTTGCCGTTGTGGTGACGCTCGGCGTAGCAATGCTGCCCTCGCTGTACGCATGGTTCAACATTCTCGCCAACTGGGATCCCTATTCAGCCACCGGCAATCTGCAAGTGGCCGTAGCCAATGAAGACCAAGGCACCACCAACGATCTGGTCGGCCATCTCGATGCGGGCCGGCAGGTCGTCAAGAAACTCAAGCAGAACGACGAACTCGGCTGGCGCTTCGTAGACAATGAGGAACAGGCCGTCCACGGCGTGGAGACCGGCGGATACTATGCAGCCATCGTGCTGCCCAAGGATTTCAGCACCAGCCTGGTCGAATCGGTGACCGGAACCTCCAAACAGCCAAAAATCAAGTATTACGTCAACGAGAAGAAGAACGCGATCGCGCCGAAAATCACCGACACCGGTGCCACCACCATCGACGAGCAGATCAACTCCGCCTTCGTCACCACGGTAGCCACCACCGTTGCCTCGGCCGTTTCCGAAGCGGGAGGCGATCTCGACCAAGCCACCGGCAAAGTCCAGCACGATACGATCAATGATCTCAATACGGTGATGTCCACGCTGAACACCGTTCAGGATTCACTCACCGACTTACAGGACACGCTGGCCCAATCAGACACGATTCTCGCCGACGCCAAACAGACCACCGCCTCACTCAAGCAGACCGTCGCGGCCGCGCAGAAGGCCTCCCGCCAGTCCGGCACACTGTTGACGGAAACACAGGCCGGGTCACAAGCCTTCTCCACCACACTGGTCGGCGCACTCGACACCAGTTCAGCACAACTCTCCGGACTGGCCGTTCACGTCAACAACGCCGCCGGCAGCATCACCGGCTCCTTCAACAGCGCGCAGAACTCCGTCGACACCATCACCAACACACTTTCGGCCCCACTGAATGCCACCCAAACGTCAATCAGCGATCTGAAAGACGCGCTGACCAAAGCCGGCATCGGCAAAGACACCACCGACCCAGTCGGCCAGAACATCTGGAAACAAATCGATGCGCTCGACTCATTGATCAGCAAACAGCAGACACAGCTCAACACCTTCCATACCGACACCACACAGTTCATCAACTCCGGTAAAGACGCCACCACGAATCTTTCCGGAGCCATGACCAACACCACCACCGGCGGCATCGCGGCGCTGAATACCGCGCGCGGCTCGCTGACCGGCACCGTAATGCCGTCGCTCACCTCATCATTGAACAGTTTCGCCGCCCTGAATGGCACACTGGATGGCACGTTGACTTCGTTATCCGGCACCTTGGATCAGGCCGACGGACTGTTCGACCAGCTTGTCGATACCCTGAACCAAACAAAAACCACCATCAGCAGCACGCAGGATTCGCTGCGCCAGGTGGCCAGCGATGTCGCCACCGTACGCACCGATATCGCCACGCTCGATAGTTCCGCCGCTTACCAGAAAATCCGGGATACGCTGCATCTGGATGACAAGGGATTCGGCGACTTCATGGGCAATCCCGTCACCCTGACCACGAAAGTCGTGTATGCCACCGACAATTACGGGTCCGCAGTCACCCCGTTCTACACGAATCTGGCACTGTGGGTAGGCGGTTTCGTGCTAATCGCCATCTACAAGCTTGAGGTCGACCGCGAGGGCATTCGCCGTATCACCGCTACGCAAGCATATCTTGGCCGCTGGCTGCTGCTGGTCACCATCGGATTCCTGCAAGCCGTCATCGCCACCATCGGCGATCTGGTGCTTGGCATCCAATGCGAGCATCCGCTGCTGTTCATCTTGGCCGGGATCTTCTGTTCGTTCGTATACATCAACATTATTTACGCACTGGCCGTGGCGTTCCGCCATATCGGCAAAGCCATCGCCGTAATTCTGGTCATTGTGCAGATACCCGGCGCCTCCGGCCTGTATCCGATTGAAATGATGCCGAACTTCTTCCGCGAACTGCACCCGTGGCTGCCCTTTACCTACGGCATCAACGCGATGCGCGGCCCGATTGCCGGCCTGTACGCGAACCATTACTGGCTCGACATGCTGCACCTGTTCTGGTATCTGCCGGCGGCACTCTTCGTGGGACTTGTCATACGCCGGTATGCGATGAACCTGAACGCGCTGTTCGACCGTCGTTTGGGAGATACCGACCTGATGATCACCGAGCACAACAGCATGGTGAACGAACAGGTGAGCTTGAACTCCGTATTCCGCACGGTGTCCGACAGCAAGGAACTGC
>OCGZ01001048.1_pt1 | contig 11964 bp, 9 predicted proteins | sample 1538711 | NCBI WGS metagenome assembly OCGZ01 (sample SAMN04571720, study PRJEB22368) | human gut metagenome | biome: human gut; material: stool | host: Homo sapiens | place: Luxembourg | collected 2012-08-17
AAAATGAACAACTTAAAATGTTTTTCAAACACGCTCTAGTATTTACCTGGTCAAAAAAATGGCTGCTCGGTTTCGTACCTTGCAGCCATAGTATAACGATTTTCTTTTAGAAAGTGGTCGCATAGAAAGCGACATTAAACAACATTCATTGTTTTATGATCCAATCAGACTCTGATCAAAAGCAAACAATGCTTCATTGATTTCATATACATTATAATTACCCTGTTCAACAAAATATTCTACAATAATATCAAACTTGCTTGAACGAGACAAAGTAAATCCCGCCTTACCAAGCATATCCTGCATTTCTGTAATTGGCAGTTCCAATGCCAGAGCAAATGCCAGCACTGTCGTTTTAGACGGTTTATAAAATTTATTCGAGCGGATTTTAGAAAAAAGTTTCCGGTCAATATTTGCTTTCTTGTAACACTGTGTATCTGTCATGTCGGATTCGTCAATTTTACGAAGCAGCATTTCCGAAAAACTTTCATCTATCTGATTCAACGCATCCTCCAGAGTCCTGCTGCTTATCGCATTATAGCTTGGCTTCGCTTCCATCCTCTCCACTGCTGACCCGAAACAACTTTCTCCAATAAGCGGCTCCGATCGCCATCTCTGTTCTTCCCGACTGTCCGAGTGTTCTTTCACATATCGGTCATCTATATAAGCTGTAATATCCGCAAACAACTTTCCGCTAATCTGATATGCCTTCCGGTCAAAAATTACAATGAAGACTGTCATCTCATTTTCCAGTAGAAAATTTCCAATGATATCTACAGCAACTTTTAATGCCTGATCTTTTGGATAGCCATAAATTCCAGAAGAAATCAGAGGAAAAGCAACCGATTCACAGCCATATTCCTTCGCCAGATTCAGTGATGTATCATAGCAGGATTCTAAAAGTTTTTGTTCTTGATGTTTTCCATCCAGCCAGATTGGTCCAACTGTGTGAATGACATATTTACAGGGAAGACGATATCCATTTGTAATTTTAGCATTCCCTGTCTCACATCCATGGAGCATTCTACATTCCTTAAGAAGGTCTGGGCCGGCAGCACGATGAATGCATCCATCTACCCCGCCACCTCCTAATAGAGATGTATTAGCTGCATTGACAATTGCATCAACATTCATTTTTGTAATATCATTTCTAACAATTTTCAATGGCATAGAATATACCTCCTACTGTTTGTCCAAAATTTTTCGTTTCCATCGCCTGTGTATCAGACTTACTATTCGTGACATCCTCCCCCACCTGTAGGACGCCACTGAAAAAGTGGTAAGTTTAGTATCACAGGGCGTCAAATATATGCCAAAATGTTCCTTGATAATAAAATATTGCTAAAATAGTGTTTTGAGGGATGCAAAATCTATCCTTTTGAGAGATGAATTTTCCTATTTTTTCTCATTTGGGCAGACTTCTCCCTTTAGTTTTAAAATTCGTTTTAAATTGACTGCAAATATTGATACTGCTCCTTGAAGTTGCATGTTTGATAGTCCAGCAGCATCACAACGACTATATCCGTGTATATTTTTTAATTCACTATTTTTTGCCTCTATCATATAGCGGGTTTTGAAACGTTCCTTGAAATATTGTGTTTTTTGAAACGCCTCTTGATTTTTATGATAATCCGATTTAATAGTGATACTATACGTTTTGGTTTTTGCATTTTCTTTATAGCAGCCATTACGATAAGGACAGACATGGCATTTATTAATATCGAAAAAATATTTGATACGTGTATTCTTTTTCTGATTACTACGTTTGTCAATTCGATATTTTATAGCCAAATGCCCTGCTGGGCACTGCATGGTATCCGCATCTTTATTAAAGATAAAGCCGTCCTCTGAACGAGTCCCTTTTATGATGCTCGGGTTAAGCTTTGAAATTAATTTATAGTCATTGCTTTGTGCATCTTTTAAATTTTCCAGTGTGGAATATGCGGTATCTGCTATTACTTCATTAACGGTTGCACCTGCTGCTTTACTTTTTTGAACCAGTACTGGAAGTTCCTGACCATCAAATGCTTCGCCGGATGTGATTGTTGCTGCAGTGATAATCCGTTCATCTGTCATGGCCAAATGAGTTTTGTATCCGTAAAAAGAAGAATTGACCGTTTTATGGCCAATCCGGGCATCCGGGTCAATGGATTGATCATAACAATCAATCTGATTATCCAAAATTTCGGATAACATAGAAGATTCTTCTTTAATCGTTGGCAGTTCTGAATACGGACTTTCCTGAACTGTGTTTAATAATTCATGACAGTATTCATTATACTCATCTAAAGAAGCTCGTTTTTCAGATTCATCTGGCAGATAAATGTCTTTATCAGAATCTTTTAAAGCTACTTTTAAAGAAGTAGAGGCTTTTTTCAACATTTCTCTCTGAGTAGTTTTATGATAACGGGCTTCTGTATGAGTTGAGTCAACAATTATAGTATTGCTTTTTAAAACACCTTGATTTATGGCAAGTTCTACACTTTTATTTATGAGCAGATCAAGTATATTTTCATCTTTTAAACGCTGCTTTCTGAATTTGGTTAAAAGACTAGGATGGATAACCTCTTCTTCTGGCGTTAATTCCAGAAAATATTTAAAAGACATATCATATCGTGATCTTTCAACAACACCATTATCAGAAAGGTTATAAAGATATTTTAAAAGCAGATATTTAAATAGCAATATAGGTTTTTTTGCATTACGTCCATTATCAAGGCAATATTTATTTTTTAATTCATCATATATAAAAGAAAAATCGACCAATTCCCTGATTTTTCTTAGAATATGATCTTTTGGAACAATCATGTCATATAAATCTGAATAATAACTAAGGCTAAGTTTAAGTTGGGATGATAACATTTCAACCTCCGACAATTATGATACCTTAATTATATCAGATATATGATTTTACGACCACTTTTTCAGTGGCGTCCCTATAGAGGTGAGGGAATTCTTGCTACGATTGTTAAATAATTGCAAAAAAGGTTTCAAATTATCAGAACTCTTGATGAGATAATGATAACATGAAACCTTTTTGCGTAAAGCGGTATGTTGGATTTGCTTCATGGGGACCGCTTCATATTTTATTTTTATGCACATCATTCTTTATGGGGTCTGACCCCAATGTTCAGCAATACCCACACGGTCACAATCCGAATCAGTTACCAACAACAGGTCAGCGTTGCACTTCCTGGCATACTCCATTGATAAGCATCCGGTATACTTCAAAATATTTGCAGCGTATCAACAGCTCCGATGCCATCCCCGGACGGTACTTCAGAACCCGCAGCGGCTGTCTCGGCTCTGCACTGCCGTGAAGATCTGCCACATCCAACGCCTTGTCGATATGCAGTTCTCTTTTCTTCCCGTCCTTTCCCATGCGGTCGTAATCATACAGCCGATAGGTCAGGTTCGAGCTTTCCTGGATTTCTGCAACGAGCGCACCTGCCCCAATGGCATGGATCGTGCCTGCAGGGATAAAAAACAGGTCATCCTTGTGAATAGGTACATTCTGCAGATACTTCATCACCGTGCCCTGTCTTTCTTATCAGTTGTATTTTCTATCTTATTTACCGCTCCAGCTCAAACTTCTGCTTATCGTGAACGTTGATATCCGCGCCCAGCTGTACTTCAATCAGCTTCAGTTCTGTATCAGCTATCACAGTATGACGGCAGCCTGCGGACATAGTTATAACGTCACCTGGCTTTACCATCTGCTCCATATCATCCACGATGGTTTTTCCCTCACCAGATATGACTACTCACACCTCATCCCGGTTCTTGTGACTGTGATAGTTCATACTGTGGCCGGGATTTTTATGATTTTATTTCGTTCTTTTTTCTTTAGGCGGAAAAATTACTGGAAGTTCACATTTTTGCAAGAAATTCCGCATAAATACGGGCTGTTTTTAAATTTTATTCTCATTACCTTGATAGAAGATAGTAATTTATTACATTTGGAAGTTTCATTACGAATAACAAATGTGTTCTATGACATTCCCTAGACAAATAGATGAAGCCAGTAATCGAACACAGTCAAAGTCGCCCGACATATGCCGCATGCTATAATGAACACGAGATATCTCCTAGCTGTTTTTACAATATTTGATTGCAAATCAAAAAGCGTTCACAGCTCACCCTGACAGATGCTATGAACGCTCTAAAAAGAATAAAGACCAGAAAACGCCTTCTCACAAGACGCACATCTCTAAACACGCATATAAGATATACCCATTATTTACCACTCAGCAACAGATCCGTCAGCATGTCTCCATATTGGATTCTTCCACTGATGCTTTGTCAGATTCTCTTCCAAAACAAGTTCTTTATTCACTTCAACCCCCAGGCCAGGTTTCGTTGGCATTGCACAGAAACCGTCAACAAACTGAAAATCTTGTTTATTTAATGCATAATCAAGCACACTTTTCCCAACATTATAATGTATGCCGATACTCTGTTCCTGAATAACTGCATTATAGCATGTCGCATCTACATTCAGACACGCAGCCAATGCGATTGGACCAAGTGGGCAATGCGGAGCGAGTGCCACGTCATACGCTTCTGCCATAGACGCAATTTTCTTCACTTCAGTAAGCCCCCCTGCATGAGACAGATCCGGTTGAATAATATCTACGCCACCAGCTTGCAGAAGTCTCTTGAAATCATATTTAGTAAAGAGCCTTTCTCCCGTAGCAATTGGAATATTGCAGGCAACGGCAATCTCTTTAAACACTTCCATATTTTCACACAACACCGGCTCTTCAATAAACATCGGGTCGAACTCTTCCAGTTTTTTAGCTAATATTTTTGCCATCGGCTTATGAACACGTCCATGAAAATCAATTGCAATACCAAAATACTTACCACATGATTCTCTAATCGCAGCAACTCTTTCAAGAACAGCATCTATTTTGTCATAACTATCAATCATCTGCAACTCTTCTGTCGCATTCATTTTGATTGCTTTAAACCCTGCGTCCTGCCTTTCTTTTGCCGCTGTGCCAACATCCGATGGCCTATCTCCACCAATCCAGGAATATACTTTAATCTTATCTCTGCATTTTCCTCCCATCAACTCATATGCCGGTGCACCAAACGCTTTGCCCTTAATATCCCAAAGCGCTTGATCGATACCTGAAAGAGCACTCATTAAAACACCGCCACCACGATAAAATCCAGCACGAAAGATTGTAGCCGAAATGTCTTCGATTCGGAACGGATCCTGTCCTATCAAATACGATCTATATTCTTGCACACATGCCAGAACAGCGTCACAATGTCCTTCAAGTACCGCCTCACCCCATCCGGTGATTCCTTCATCTGTAATAATTTCCACAAATCCCCATCTTGGACGCACATGGTAAGCATTAACTTCGACTATTTTCATCTTCTTATGTCCTCCCTCAATGGAATTTCTTTTATATCTTTATTTTAGAACAATCATCATACCTACCGTTTTATCCTTGATACATATTTCCGGACATAAGATGCTCCTAATCCCCAGTTTTCATCTTTCAGTACAGATGGCGGTATAAGATTGCTTGCTATCCCTACCCCCATATATCCTTCTTTAAAATAGTCGTTAATATTATCAATAGTTACACCACCAATTGCAATATAATTTGCCTCATCATATGGTCCTTTTAATGCTTTGAGATATCCTTTCGGAGTACACCCTGCCGGAAACAATTTCATTGTTTTATAGCCAAATTCCAAACTTGTTGCAACATCTCCAGGTGTAAACACCCCAGGCAATAACATAATGTCTTTTTTTGCGCAATACTGAAGCACATCTATCGGTGTACCTGGTGTAAGCAAAAATTGCGCCCCTGCATCAATTGCCGCTTTTGCAAGATCCACACTTATTGCTGTACCTGCTCCTATCATACATTTTTCTCCAAAGTGATCTCGTAATATTGCAATCTGTTTTAAACCATGTTCACTGTTCAAAGCCACTTCAAAAAACGAAACCCCTCCATCTACGATTGCCTGCGCATAATCAACCGTATATTCCAATGGAATATTTCTTAGTATCGCAAGTATCGGATTTTCTTTTACAACAGAATACATATCCATTCTATTTCCCTCCCTATTTCCTTCCTAGTATTATTGAAAATCAGATATGATCAGTAATAGCAACCATCGCTACAGGAGCAGCTTCCAACTGTGAAAAACGAATTGGAAATGCACAAATTTCTTTTATTCTTTCCACACCTAATAACTTCTGAATATTTACATCTTCAAAAAGAAGCAATGTTCGTTCTTTCTGTTCACTATTTGTTTCCAACAACGCATGATGGCATGGAAACCCTTCATCTTCACCTGTAATAGCACTATCATAGCTAATAGAATCCATTGCTATTGCCTTTAATCTAGGGAATTCTTTTCGTAAATATTTCGCAGCCATTACCTCCATACATGGGAAATTATCCACAAAATCCTCTGGAGAAATATCTCTCAAACGCGAATGACCTGTATATAAGAACAGAATATCACATTCTTTTATTTCAGATTCATGCGATTTTAAATCCTCATATCGAATTCTCTCCCCTTTTCCTTTTGCAATTTCCAGAACTAATGGTTTTGTATAATGGAAATCCTCTATCGGAATCTGGTCGATTGTTTTTCCATTAGCATCAAAATGAAACGGTGCATCTACATGTGTTCCTGTATGCAAATGGTGAAATACAGAAGATGCATTGCTTGGATCTCCATTTTGTATTACTGTATTATATTCAATTCTTTCTGCTGGATTCGTTGGCCATTTAGGCATATCCAAGCTTATTATGTAACTTAATTCTATTAACATTTTTTACTCCTCATCTGGTTTACGGAAAATATATCCTTTACGTACCATATCAAACAGAATTGCCATAATAATAATTAATCCCATAACTACCTGCTGCAGATATGCATTAACACTCATAAGGTTCATTGCATTACTGATAATTGTTAAAATTAAAGCTCCAACAATCGTACCAACAACGCTGCCTTCTCCACCTGACATGCTTGCTCCGCCGATTACTACTGCTGCAATCGCATTTACTTCCATACCATTACCAATTGTACTAGTACATGTTAACAATTTTGACGTTAATACAACTCCAACCAGAGCAGACATGACACCCTGAATAACATAAACTGAAAACTCAATCAGCCTTACATTGATTCCACTTAACCATGCAGATTTACGATTACTTCCTGTAGCATATACCTTACGTCCGTATCCTGTATATTTCAATACAATATACGCGACTATATATAAGCAAATCATCAGTAATACGCAAAATGGCACACCTGCAATCTTTTTAAGACCAATAAAACTATATTCCAAAGGAAGCCCTATAATTGTCTTTCCCATAGAAATATAAAGTGCTAATCCCGCTGTTACATTAGACGAAGCAAGCGTAGCAATAAATGCCGGCATTTTTAATACCGTAATTAAAAAGCCATTAAAAACACCAACCAATACGCCTAACAAAAGCATTATGATGATTGCTGTTCCTACTCCTACTTTCCCTTCTGACAATAACTTTGTTCCAATCGTTGCCGAAAAAACAATACAACCTCCAACAGACAGATCAATACCCCCTGTCAGAATAACAAATGTCATGCCAATCGCTGCGATGCCACAAGTTACAGACTGTGCCAACACATTGCTAAGGTTTGAAACAGAAAGAAATTTGTCTGTAAATATTGATGCAATAATACACATTACCAGCAATATAATAAATACCGACCCTTGTGACTTCATGAAATTTTTTACAATGGTTGTTCCGTTGGATTCCTTTTTCATTTTATAACCCTCCACCTTTACATTACGAGTCTTTGTAAATCTGTTTCATTTATTTTATTTATTTCATCCATGCCATATTCCCCTGTAATCTGGCCATCTTTCAACACTAAAATTCTATCAGCCATACCAAATACTTCCGGTACTTCTGATGATAACAATATCACCCCTATACCTGCTTCTACCATTTCATTAATCAGCTTATATACCTCTACTTTTGCTCCAATATCAATTCCTCGCGTTGGTTCATCCAAAACAATAATCCTGGCTTTTGATGCAAACCATTTGGCAATAACAACTTTCTGCTGATTTCCACCACTTAAGTTTGTCACCTTTTGTTTCATGCTTTCACATTTAACCTGCAATTTTTCAATTAATTTCTGATTAATTGCTTTCTCTTTTTTTAAATCCAGAAAAACACCTCTTCTGATATGTTTTAATGCCGCTAGCGAAATATTAAAATCAATTGCCTGATTAACCTGCAATCCCTCTCCGCCTCTGTCTTCTGAAATATATCCTATTCCGGCATTCACCGCCTCTACCGGAGATGCATATCTTGCATTTTTGCCATTAAACCAGATATTTCCTGTCAGCTTGTCATTACCCTTTCCATATACTCCAAAAAGAGCCTTTGCTATTTCTGTTTTTCCAGCACCGAGAAGTCCCACAATTCCAAGAACTTCACCACGTTTTAATTCAAACGAAATATCATTCAAATGGTTTTTCAATGTAATATGTTCAAATCTCAGCAATGTTTCGCCCTTTTCATAGCGAACTTTAGGATACTTGTTTTTGATGGTTTTTCCAACAACCATTTCTGCCAACAACTCTTCATTAATATCTGATGTTTGCACTGTAGCTACTTTTTTTCCATTGTTTAATATAGTTATTCTATCTGTGATATCCATCATCTCATCTAATTTGTGAGAAATAAATACAACAGAAATTCCTTCCTTTTTCAAATTTCTGACAATGGCAAATAAATTTTCAACATCTTTTTTGGGCAACGCAGAAGTCGGCTCGTCCAGAAGAATAAATTTACAATTTCCGTTTAAAGCTCTTGCAATTGCTGCAATCTGTTGCTGAGCAATACTAAGACGATCCATCCTTTCATTTACATTAATGTCCACTTTAATCAATTTAAGGAGTTCTTTTGATACCCTTTCCATTTCTTTCCAGTCAACCATGCCAGCCTTATTCTTAGGAATATTCCCCTGGCAGATATTCTCTGCCACGGTCAGATGCGGAAACAGATCTAGTTCTTGATACACCATTCGTATTCCATGATTAGCTGCTGCATGAGGAGAGTCAAAAGACATTTTTTCCCCATCAATATATATATCACCAGTTGTAGGTGTAAGCGCTCCATTGATAATCTTCATCAAAGTTGACTTTCCTGCTCCATTTTCTCCAAGAAGACCATGTATCTCACCTGGAAGGATTTCAAAATCGATATCAGACAGTACTGTAATTCCATAAAACTGTTTTCCAATGCCATTCAATACTAAACCTTGTTTATCCATTGTAAGTTCCTTTCAGAAAATAGTTTATAATTGCAATGAGGTGCTATAAATATAACACCTCATGTGTAGGTTACTATTCAATTGCATACGTATTCCATATGTTTGCGGTTTCACTCCAATATCCGTCTTCCAGATCGAAATTACCCCAGAATTCCGCTTCATCTACATTATCTTTTGTAATAACGGATGCGTTAACTTTTGTTACACCGCCACCTAATTCTTCTCCTTTGACAGTTTTTGTCAATACTGCTTTTACAGCAATGGTCGCTAAAGCAAGCGGTGAGTTATCCACTGTCATATCCACATATTCCTGACGAATATAATCCATCGCAGATGCAGCTCCATCAATAGATACAATCATTACATGTTCTGGATCGTCTAATGTTTTCAATTTTTCTGACTGCGTCAAACCGGAAATAACACCTGCTAACATGCAATCACTATGAAGGAATACAGCATCAATGTCTTCATTTGTTGTAAGGATATCATTCATAGCAGCCATAGCTGATTCTGAAGACCAATCACAAGGATTATCTCTGATATCATCCAATCCATATTCTTCTACACCCTCTGCAAATCCTGTTGTTCTATCATCTGCAGAAGCAGTTCCTAAAGTCCCCTGCATTGTTGTTACTGTTGCACCTTCTCCAGCATTATCAGCAACATATTCTGCCGCCAGTTTACCCATTGCCACATCATCAATAAGCGCACTATAGTCAACTGTACAATCTCCATTGATAGCTCTTCCTACCGCTATATTGCATGCTTTTACGGCAGGTGCAACAGCATTACTATCTGCTGCCTGAATTAAAACAACATCTACTCCTTTTTCAATAAAGTCATAAATCTGATTGCACTGATTCTCAACATCGCCATCTGCACTGCTTACTGTTACTTCTGCTCCAGCTGTTTCAAGTAAGTACTGTGCATACTTCTGTACTGCAATTACATATTCACTGTCTAATTCTGCAACAGTAATAGCTACCTTTAACGGTGTTCCGTCCTCTTTAATAGCAAGGTTCGGTAAAATTTCACTTTCAAAATTATCTACCGTCACTTCTGTTTCCGCATTCGCCCATGCTGTTATAGACATTGTAGGCATCAGAAGCGCTCCTACCATAATTGAACCCACGATCATTTTCATTTGTTTCCATTTAGCCATTTTCTTGTCCTCCTTAGTATTTATTGTGTTATGAAATAACAAATGCTTGTACCACGATAATATATTTTTTTTATTGTTATGTCAAGTCGTTTTGCAAAATTACATATTTTTTACAATTTATCCTCATTTTAATTGTGTATATTGTATATATCACGATAAAATAATTTTATTTTTTTACTTTTTTTATTTGATTATTTGTAAAACTTGTGTTATATTGGATTTAAATTAAAAGGAAAGGGGGAGAAACGATAGATATGGACACTATCCAGTATCCTACATTGATAAAAATCAATGAAATGTATCCTAAAATGACTCAAAGTCAGCAACAGCTTGCTACTTATATTTTGGAAAATCCATCCATCGTAGTAAATACATCGATAACTGATCTTATGAGTCACACTAATTTTCGAAGCGAAGCTTCTGTTGTAAAATTCTGCCGACTACTTGGATTTGACGGATTTAAATCTTTTAAAATCAAACTTACACAGGAATATTTAAATCGAACATTTTATCATTCTCAAAACGATATTACCTTAGACGACACACCTGGGGATATTAAGAAAAAAGTATTCCTTGGCGCTATTAACTCATTGAACAAAAATTCAGACACCATTATAGATGAATGTACAGAAGCCCAGCGTCTTATCATCTCTGCTAACCGCATTATAATTATCGGCCATGGAGCTTCAGCTGCAATATGCCAGTATGCCTATTTTCGTTTTACTGAACTTGGCCTTAATTGTGTCTACAACCTGGATGCACACATGACCGCCGCATTGCTTTCACATTCTAAGACTAATGATTTGATTTTATGCGTATCACAATCTGGTGAAACAGCTGACATTTATAAACAAATTGAAAACGCATATAGAAATAGAATTGCAACAATTCTAATTACAGGAAATCCCAATTCTTCTATTGCAAAGATTTCTACTGTCGTATTAAGCACACTTAGTGAAGAGTTCAGTATTTTGACAGATGCATTAAATTCGCGCATATCTCAATTCTGTTTAATTGATGCTCTTTTTTCTATGATCAGTATAAAAGATGCAAATAGAATGATTCCACGTCTTCAGGAAACCAGAAATACTTTTAAGAAATACAAGATAGAACAGAATAATTTGTAGAATTACATTTCATTTACTTTAAGAATGGATAACAAATGCTTACAACATCCACGTTAGAAAGGACAATCAGAAATGGATACATACACAATTACAATAGACGGCGGTACTACTAATACACGTTGCATTCTTTGGAACAGTAGTCGTCAACGAATAGATGAACAGAAACGTGAGGTCGGCGTACGCAATACGGCCATAGATGGCAATAATTCCAAATTAAAAAATGCTGTTAAAGAATGCCTTGAGCAGTTGCTTGAAGACCATTCTCTTACTTACGATAACATCAATCATATTATTGCCAGCGGTATGATTACTTCCGATGTAGGAATTGTTGTCGTTCCGCACCTCACAGCTCCTGCC
>OCGZ01001049.1_pt1 | contig 11964 bp, 9 predicted proteins | sample 1538711 | NCBI WGS metagenome assembly OCGZ01 (sample SAMN04571720, study PRJEB22368) | human gut metagenome | biome: human gut; material: stool | host: Homo sapiens | place: Luxembourg | collected 2012-08-17
GGGAACCGGTAAGACACTTCTTGCAAAGGCTGTAGCCGGTGAGGCAGGAGTACCATTTTTCAGCATTTCGGGCTCAGATTTCGTTGAGATGTTTGTTGGTGTGGGTGCTTCCCGTGTCCGTGATCTGTTCCAGGATGCGAAGAAGAACGCACCATGTATCATATTTATTGATGAGATCGATGCAGTCGCAAGACGCCGCGGAAGCGGTCTTGGCGGTGGTCATGATGAGCGTGAGCAGACCCTGAACCAGCTCCTTGTAGAGATGGATGGATTTGGTGTAAATGAAGGCATTATCGTAATGGCAGCGACAAACCGTAAGGATATTCTGGATCCGGCAATCTTAAGACCGGGAAGATTTGACCGTGATGTCCTTGTCGGACGTCCGGATGTAGGTGGCAGAGAAGAGATCCTGAAAGTTCATGCGAGAAATAAGCCGCTTGGAGATGATGTGGATCTGAAGCAGATTGCCCAGACAACGGCAGGATTTTCAGGAGCAGATCTTGAGAATCTTCTCAACGAGGCTGCAATTCTGGCAGCGAAGGAGAACCGGGTGTACATTCAGCAGTCTGATATCCGTCATGCATTTGTGAAGGTCGGAATCGGTCCGGAGAAGAAGAGCCGTATCGTTTCTGAGAAAGAACGCAGGATTACAGCTTATCATGAAGCCGGACACGCGATCTTGTTCCATCTGCTTCCGGATGTAGGACCGGTTTACAGCGTATCTATCATTCCGACAGGCGGAGCCGGCGGATATACGATGCCGCTTCCGGAGAAGGATGATATGTTCAATACAAAGGGGCATATGCTTCAGGAAATTACAGTTTCCCTTGGTGGACGTGTTGCAGAAGAAGAGATTTTTGATGATATCACAACGGGAGCTTCCCAGGATATCAAGCAGGCAACAGCAATTGCAAAATCAATGATCACGAAGTTCGGTATGTCTGAAAGACTGGGGCTGATCAATTATGATAATGACAGCGATGAAGTATTCATTGGACGTGATTTCGGTCATACATCAAGAGGGTATGGCGAAAAAGTGGCCGGAACGATTGATGAAGAAGTGAAACGTATTATTGATGAGTGTTATTTGAAAGCGCGTGCACTTATTCAGGAGTATCATCCGGTACTCGAGAAGTGTGCACAACTGCTTCTTGAGAAGGAAAAGATAACAAGAAGTGAATTCGAAGCACTGTTTGCAGACAGTGAGGTTGAAGGATAGTAGTTATTATATGTATTTAGGATAAGATACCCTCTGCCGGCGGGCGATCCCGTGTTGGCCGGGGGTATTTTGGTTCTATTTTAGAATAGTTTTAAGAATTGAGTTAAAGGAGGCTAAACAGGTGAATAGAGAAGCACTGTTTTGTGACGGTACAGGTGATTATGTCTGTCCGGCAGAGCCTGAGATAAATGAAAAAGTAGTGTTGCGATTTCGTACGGCACACAATGATGTTGACGAAGTGAAACTTCACATCGGAGAACAGGAGTATCCTATGTGGAAGACACGTACGAACGGTGAATTTGACTTTTACGAGATTGAGTATCAGCTTGGTGAGGATATCTTAAGATATTGTTTTGAAATCAAGCAGGGAGCAGAAATCTGTTTTTATAGTAGGTATGGAATAACAGGGAAAAAAGAAAACTATTATGATTTTATTATTTCGCCGGGATTTAAGACACCCGAGTGGGCGAAAGGTGCTGTGATGTACCAGATCTTTGTTGATCGTTTTTATAATGGAGATCCGACAAATGATGTGGAGGATAACGAATATATTTATATTGGGGCACCGAGCCGCAAGGTGAAGGACTGGAATCAGGCACCGGAAGCAATGGATATCCGTAATTTTTACGGCGGGGATTTACAGGGTGTTTTAGATAAGCTGGATTATCTGCAGGATCTTGGAGTTGAAGTTATTTACTTCAATCCGCTGTTTGTTTCTCCGTCGAATCATAAGTATGATATTCAGGATTATGATTACATAGATCCGCATTATGGAAAGATTGTTGTGGATGACGGAGAAGTACTTCCGGCAGGTGCAAAGGATAATATCCATGCGACAAAGTATCAGCAACGTACAGGAGATATCCGCAATCTTGAGGCAAGTAATCAGTTGTTTATCAAACTGGTAGAAGAGATGCATAAGCGTGGAATGCGTGTGATTCTGGATGGTGTATTCAATCATTGTGGCTCTTTTAACAAATGGATGGACAGAGAACGTATCTATGAGCCGCAGCCGGACTATCCGAAGGGAGCATATGTAAGTAAAGAAAGTCCATATAACAGCTTTTTCCTGTTCCATGATGCGAGAAATGAACTCTGGCCTTATAACGGAACATATGATGGCTGGTGGGGACATGATACATTGCCAAAGCTCGATTATGAGGATTCACCACAGCTTGAGCAGTACATTATGGATATCGGAAGAAAATGGGTATCACCGCCGTATAACGTAGACGGATGGCGTCTTGATGTTGCAGCGGACCTTGGATTCAGTAATGAATACAACCATATCTTCTGGAAGAGATTCCGAAAGGAAGTTAAGGATGCGAATCCGGATGCAATTATATTAGCAGAACATTATGGAGATCCGCAGGATTGGCTTCAGGGAGATGAGTGGGACAGCGTTATGAATTATGACGCATTTATGGAACCGCTGACCTGGTTTTTGACTGGTATGGAGAAGCATAGTGATGAATATCGTCCGGATCTGTGTGGAAATGCTGACAACTTTGTCGGAGCGATGCGTCATTTTATGGCAAGTATGCTGACACCATCTCTTCAGGTGGCAATGAATGAACTTTCAAACCATGACCATTCTCGTTTCCTGACACGTACGAACCACAAGGCAGGACGTGTGGCACAGCTTGGAACAGAAGCAGCTGAAAAGGATGTGAATAAGGCAATCTTACGAGAAGCGGTTATTATGCAGATGACCTGGATCGGTGCGCCGACGATTTATTATGGTGATGAGGCAGGACTTTGTGGATTCACCGATCCGGATAACCGGAGAACTTTCCCATGGGGGAACGAAGACAAAGAACTTCAGGCATTCCACAAAGAAGTGATCCGTATCCACAAGGAAGAGAAACCGCTGAAAAAAGGTTCTATCAAGTTACTGGCGTCAGATGAAAATCTGCTGGCCTATGGAAGATTTGAAGCAGATGAACAGATTGTCGTTGTTGTGAATAACAGTGATGAACTTCGTACAGTGACCGTACCGGTATGGTATGCGGGTGTAGAGATGGAAGGACGGATGAAACGACTGATCTACTCTTATGAAAACGGTTATACGACAGAATATGACGAGTATATCGTACAAGATGGAGAGATTGTCCTGAATATGGGATCTCATTCAGCAATCGTATTAAAGCCGGCAGAAGCATTGAGATTGATGCCGTAAGAAGTGGAACGGTATTTTGCAGATAAAGAAAGAGCATTATACAAGAATAATAAAAATACGGGATGAGCAGTTTTAATATCTGTTCATCCCGTATTTGTTACTATTATTATTTTGTAAGAACCTCTGCCCCATTCTCAGTGATGAGAACCATGTACTCAATCTGGGCAGAAAGACCGTCATCCATTGTATAAATAGTCCAGTCATTGTCCTCATCTACGAAGAAGTCAGGGCTACCTTCGTTGATCATAGGCTCAATCGTGAACATCATACCTGGAACGAGAAGCATCTCACTTCCCTTTGGTGTCACATAGCTGACAAAAGGATCTTCATGGAATTCCAGACCGATACCGTGTCCGCCGATATCCTCTACGACAGAGTATCCGTTTGCACGGGCATGTGTATTGATCGCATCTGCGATATCACCTAAATGTCCCCAAGGCTTCGCAGCCTCAAGTCCAAGCTTCACACACTCTTCTGTGACGCGGACGATGCGCTCTGCACGTTCAGATACTTTTCCCATTTTGAACATACGGGATGCATCAGAAAAATATCCGTCAAGAATAGTGGATACATCAACATTGATGATATCTCCCTCTTCCAGAATGATATTCTCATCCGGAATGCCGTGACAAATCTCATTATTAATAGAAGTACACACGCTCTTAGGGAATCCCTGATAATTGAGCGGAGCCGGGATACCACCGTGTTCTTTTGTGAAACGATATACGATATCATCAATCTCCTGTGTGCTCATTCCAATGTGGATCTGTCTTGCTACTTCATCCAGGATCGCTGTATTAAGCTCAGCACTTTTTCTGATCTTTTCAATCTGGAATGGAGTTTTTAAAATCTTACGTGTCGGAACAATCTCACCACGTTCAGCATGCATCATTATCTTTTCTTCAATCGGCATATGGCATTTCTTATACTTCTTGCCGCTGCCGCACCAGCACAATTCATTTCTTTCCATGATATTACCTCTTCTAAAAATCACTTATTTTCTCTGTTTCTACTTATTTTATCACAAAATTCGACAAAAAGATACATGTTATGCTTGCCGAGAACGTAAAAATATAGTACGATTAAGATTCAGATAGGAGTGATAATGCATATGTGGTATTGGGCGATTATGGTACTGCTGATTATAGGAAGTATCGCACTTCTTTGCAGTACATTTATAAGTGTAAAAAAGAATAAGGCACAGGACGCAGAGCGGAGAAAGCAGTCCAGGAATGGAAAGCGTAACAAGGCAGATCAGGGATATGATCCAGAAGAGGATCAGCCGCAGGGAAAGAAGAGACGCAGTTCAGGGCAGAACGGTTCTATGGATTCAGCGAAGCGTTCTTCTAAAAAAAGAAGACAGTGGAAGATTATCCTGGAAGATCTGGATACATGGCAGAAATATAGCTTTATATTCTATGATGAAGTGGGAATCGGAAGAGCAAAGAGGAATGACAATTATGAGAAGTATCTGCCACTGCATGAGGATGGAAGAGTATCCAAGCAGCATTGTGTGATCATACAGAGAGGTGACTGTTTGTATCTGATGGATGATGGTTCCAAGAACGGAACATACCTGAACGGAATCCTGGTAGATCGTCCAACAGAGATTCAGAGAGAAGATGTGATCGGCGTTGGGGAGACCAGACTGGAGATTCTCAGAATTTTAAGAGAAAGTGAATAATGAAATTACAGGCAAGGAAGTCCGGCGGAAAAGCCAGGACTTCTTTTTCTTTTTGATCGTAAAATGAAGAATCTGTGTGAAAGTAACAGTTGAGTAAGGAAAATCATATAGTAGTTATATAGTTACTGTTCACTCCCGTGTCAATCACTTCGCTGATTGACACGGAGGATGCGTGTTTTGACTTGAATGCATCTCGCCCCATCGCCAAAGGCGATTTAAAATGGCGAGATGCGTTGCTGGTCGCACATCGTGTGAACAGTAACGTTATATAGCCGCCGGATTTATAAGCTGCAATCAACAGGAATGCGGACAGCAGAGACGGCACAACTTATTGTCAGTGGGAGTGAGCAACATGTACCAGAAATTGCCTTATTATATGGCCTATCCGATACAGACAGAATATGATGAGAGAGCAGAAAGGACAGACCTGGAGTATATGAAAAGCCTGTACCCGGATCTTCCAAAGAGAATACTGCCTTATGTCGAAGAGGAATGTGACAGGATGGAATACACGGGGAGTGTGATGTTTGATGTTTATCCGGATAAATTGCAACTACGCATCATGTGCAGCAGAATTTGCGAAAATGTAAAAAAACAGGAGAAAATGTTTGCCGGGGAAGAGCGGATGTTAAGAGATCTGGCGGAAGTTTTGTTATATCAGGAAATCTACCGACGCAGGGGCGAACAGAGAAAAAGGAAACAAAAAATTTACAGTTATTGTTCATTGCCAGGAAAATCTATGATATAATCATTCAGATTACAACAAAAGAAACGGATTCAGAAGAAGGGAACGGATACAAATGAAAAGTAATCTTATATTTATCGGTATGCCGGCTGTCGGAAAAAGTACAGTTGGTATTGTAGTAGCAAAAAGACTTGGAAAAGGTTTCATAGATTCAGATCTTCTGATTCAGGAACAAGAAGGAAAACTTCTGCGTGAAATCATAGCAGAAGTCGGTGATGATGGGTTTTTAAAAATTGAAAATCAGGTAAATCGTGATATAAAAGCAGAAAATGCGGTTATTTCTCCGGGCGGAAGTGTTGTCTATTGCGAGGAAGCAATGAAACATTTTAAAGAAATCGGAATTGTTGTATATCTTCATGCTTCTTATCAGACAATAAAGAGGAGAATCAGGAATCCTCAAAAAAGAGGAGTTGTTTTGAAGGACGGTCAGACATTAAAAGACCTGTATGACGAGCGAAAAGTCCTTTTTGAGAAGTATGCAGATGTGACAATCAGTGAAGAGGGCTGTCAGATTGAAGAAACAATAGAAAATGTACTTGATGCTATTGAGAATTACTCTTAAAATAAAGCGTGAATATTACCGTCATAGAAAAAAGGGATTCCACAATGAAAGATTTTGTGTTATAGTTATGTATGGATTATATTGTAATTAAGATAGATAGTTCTTTTCGTATAGACAAAGACACAAGAATAAATCGTTACTGAACACAGGATCTGTGGGAAGTAATACAGAATCGGACAATTGAGGTGCAAAATGGAGCAATATATTATTAAGGGTGGTAATCCGCTGGTTGGGGAAGTTGAAATCGGTGGAGCTAAGAATGCGGCACTTGGAATTCTTGCAGCTGCAATCATGGCAGATGAACCGGTTTTGATTGAGAATCTTCCGGATGTGAATGACATTAATGTCATGCTGGAGGCAATCGAGGGAATCGGTGCAATGGTACAGAGAATTGACAGACATACAGTAAAGATCAATGGAAATACAATTGGAGATTTCAGTATTGATTATGACTATATTAAGAAGATCAGAGCGTCTTATTATTTGTTAGGTGCACTTCTTGGAAAATACAAGAGAGCAGAAGTAGCACTTCCGGGAGGATGCAATATCGGAAGCAGACCGATCGATCAGCATCTGAAAGGATTCCGTGCACTTGGAGCAGATGTAGACATTGAGTATGGTAAGATTGTTGCAGAGGCGGAAGAACTGAAGGGAACACATCTTTATTTCGATGTTGTGACTGTAGGTGCAACGATCAACGTAATGATGGCAGCAGCTATGGCTGACGGTCTTACGATCATGGAGAACGTAGCGAAAGAGCCACATGTTGTAGATGTAGCGAACTTCCTGAACAGTATGGGAGCAAATATCCGTGGTGCAGGAACAGACGTGATCAAGATCCGTGGAGTGAAGTCCCTGCACAAGGCAGAGTACTCCATCATTCCGGATCAGATCGAAGCAGGAACATTTATGTTTGCCGCTGCAGCAACACGCGGAGATGTGACAGTACTCAATGTGATTCCGAAGCATTTAGACGCAACGATCTCCAAGCTGGTAGATATCGGATGTGAAGTGGAAGAATTTGACGATGCAGTCCGTGTAGTGGCTAAGGGACGTCTGACAAGTACACAGGTGAAGACATTACCATATCCGGGATATCCGACAGATATGCAGCCACAGATCGGGGTTGTGCTTGCACTTGCGAAGGGAACAAGTACGATCACAGAAAGTATTTAGATGAGCTGGCACGTATGGGTGCGAATGTCAAAGTTGAAGGCAATTCAGCAACAATCGAGGGTGTTGAAAAATTTACAGCAGCAAGAGTCAGCGCGCCGGATCTTCGTGCAGGAGCTGCGCTTTGCATCGCAGGACTTGCAACAGAAGGAATTACGATCGTAGATGATATTGTTTATATTCAGAGAGGATACGAACGCTTTGAAGAGAAACTCAGAAGTCTGGGTGGAATCATCGAGAAAGTGTCCAGTGAAAAAGAGATTCAGAAATTCAAATTAAAAGTTGGCTAAACCGAGGTTACTGTTTACAACAAGCTGCGGTCGGCAGCGAGCCGATACAGACAGAATCCGAAGAAATATGATGTGGGAACGTATGCAGGTGTCGGAACGAAAGTTCTGATACCTGTTTTAAGTTTATATGTCAGGAGTTATGGCGTAATAGGCGATCAGGCAGGTCTAATGAAACAGTGGCGGGATATTAATAAGAAAACAGCAGGAGCAACGAACGATGAATGAATTTGAACAGGCAGAAGAACGGAGAAAAAGACAGAGAGAAGAAATCAAACAAAAGAGGATCAGACAGCTCAGACGAAGAATGACTATTTCCGGCTGTATTTTGTTGTGCATAATCATAGCGCTGGCAGCCTTTGCAGTCAATGTGGCTAAGAAAAAGAAACTGGCAGCAGAACAGAAAAAACAACTGGAGCAGGAGATTGCACAGATGAATGAATCGCTGAATGACTGCTACAATACTTTCCTGACGGATAATGGAGTGTCAGCGGAAAAGTCTGATGTTACAGCATTTACGAAATGGCTGGAAAAGAACTATTCTGAAGAGATGGATGATTTATTTCCAGTCTATCAGAAGAATAAAAAGATAACAGTGCAGGATATTTATGATTCCTTTGGAGCAACTTTGCATGTTCTGTCAGATACATACGAAGGAAAATTAAAGGATGAATCTACCGCTGCGAAGAATCATATCTATGAGAAGAAGGCAGCAGAGAACGGAACCGTGCAGATCACAGCAGCAGGTGACCTCTGTCTGGAGGAAGATGGATATGTTCTCGATTATTATGATACGGTAAATGACTTGTCCAAATGCATTTCCAAGACAATTCTGGATCAGACAAATGCAGCAGATATTTTCTTCCTGAATCATGAATATTGTATCAGTGACCGTGGAACCCCGCTGGAGGATAAGTATTATGTATTCCGTGCAAAACCAGAACGCATGAAGTTGCTGGAACAGATGGGGACAGATATTGTTTCAATTGCGAATAATCACATTTACGATTATGGTGCAGATGCGATGGATGATACGATCAATCTGTTAGATCAGGCGAAGATCACTCATGTTGGAGGCGGAACGAATCTGGATGAGGCAAAGCAGCCGACTTATTATATCATTAACGGAATCAAGATCGGATTTGTGGCAGCTTCCGAGGGAGAACAGTATAAATTTACACCGGAAGCAACAGATTCAACGACAGGTATTCTTACATCTTACGACACAACAGAGTATAATCAGGTGATCGCGGATGCATCAAAGGAATGTGATTATCTGATCGCATATGTTCATTGGGGAACAGAAGATGAGGATATGTATAATTCAACACAGACAGAGCATGGAAAAGAATTCCTGAAGTCAGGAGCAGATATCGTGATCGGAGGTCATCCGCATGTACTTCAGGGAATTGAATATACAGAAGATGGACCTATTGTATACAGTCTGGGCGATTTCTGGTTTAATGATGAGACAAAATATACGGGACTTCTGAATCTTGAGATTACATCAGAAGGATTGAAGCAGATGTCCTTTACACCGTGTGAGCAGAAAGACAGCCAGACACAGTATCTGAATAATGCAGAGTCCCAGAGAGCACTTTTTGATCACTTGCAGGAGATTTCACCGAATATTACGATTGATGATACAGGTGTGATCACGGAGTTGAAAGATGTTGATGCAGAATCATAGAAATATAAAAGTTTTATCAACTTCAGGAAACGGTATTGACATAATCAACAAGGTGTTGTATAGTCTGATACGAAACAAAATTAAATAGATGATACTTTCTCTTATTCAGAGCAGTGGAGATACAAAGGATCTAAGAAGCTGCGGCAACCCCTTGTAATAGGAAGGTGCCAACCTGAGCGAGTTATTTCGAACAATAAGAGGATTGTTAAGATAAACTGACAGTCCGCTTGATGCGGGCTGTTTTCATTATTGGCAATGTAAGCAAATGAAGACAGCACAAGCGAGAGAAAGTGAGAAGTTGCTGTTAGTGCAGCAACCGGAAAGGAGAACAGATATGGAAAGAGAAAAGATTTTATTTACATCAGAATCAGTAACTGAGGGACACCCGGATAAGATGTGTGACCAGATCTCAGATGCGATCCTTGATGAACTGATGAGACAGGACCCGATGAGCCGTGTGGCATGTGAGACATGTTGTACAACAGGTCTTGTAATGGTTATGGGAGAGATTACAACAAAGGCTTATGTAGATATCCAGAAGATCGTTCGTGACACAGTTCGCGAGATTGGATACACAAGAGGAAAATATGGATTTGACGCTGATACATGTGGCGTGATCACAACACTGGATGAGCAGTCAGCAGATATCGCACTCGGAGTAGACAAGGCACTTGAGGCGAAAGAGAACAAGATGTCAGATGAAGACATCGAGGCAATCGGAGCAGGAGATCAGGGAATGATGTTTGGCTATGCTTCTGATGAGACAGAAGAATATATGCCTTACCCGGTTGCGATGGCTCATAAGCTTGCACTTCAGCTGACAAAGGTTCGTAAAGACGGAACTCTTACTTACCTTCGTCCGGATGGAAAGACACAGGTTACAGTAGAGTACAACGAAGACGGTTCTGTAAAGCGTCTGGATGCAGTTGTTCTTTCTACACAGCATGACCCGGATGTGACTCAGGAGCAGATTCATGAGGATATTAAGAAATATGTATTCGATGAGATTATTCCGGCAGAACTCGTAGACGAAGAGACAAAGTTCTTCGTAAACCCGACAGGACGTTTCGTGATCGGTGGACCACACGGAGACAGCGGACTGACAGGACGTAAGATCATCGTTGATACTTACGGCGGAATGGCTCGTCACGGTGGCGGTGCTTTCTCAGGAAAGGACTGTACAAAGGTAGACCGTTCTGCAGCTTATGCAGCACGTTATGCAGCAAAGAATGTTGTAGCAGCAGGACTTGCTAAGAAATGTGAGATTCAGCTTTCTTATGCAATCGGTGTTGCACAGCCGACATCTATCGCAGTTGATACATTCGGAACAGGAAAACTTTCTGATACAAAACTGGTTGAGATCCTTCGTGAGAACTTTGATTTCCGTCCGGCAGGAATCATCAAGATGCTAGATCTGAGAAGACCAATCTACAAACAGACAGCAGCTTACGGACATTTTGGACGCAACGACCTGGATCTTCCATGGGAGAAGCTGGACAAGGTTGACGATTTAAAGAAATATCTGTAAGATAGAAATATCTGATACAAGCACCGGAAGGTGCCTGACACCCGTCATAAAGTGTCAGGCACCTTTTTCAATACGGAAAGGAGATGCTTCTATGAAATTACGTACCAAACTGATTATTGCTTTTGTAGTCGTTATGATCTTTCCTGTAACATTTGCACTGATCGCAATGCATGCATTTGTTCCGGGAAGAGGGGCAGAGATACAGCAGCTGTATCTGATCGCAGTTGTCCTTACGACAGCATTTCTAATCTTGTGGATCTACAGATCGGTATCGGTCCCGCTGGAGAAACTTCAGAGAGCTGCACGCAATATCAAAGAGGGTAATCTTGACTTTGAGATCAAGGCAGAATCAAATGACGAGATCGGACAACTCTGTCAGGACTTTGAAGAGATGCGTCTCAGACTGAAAGCACAGGCCGAAGAAAAGGTAGCATTTGACAGAGAGAATAAAGAGCTGATCAGTAACATTTCACATGACCTGAAGACTCCGATCACAGCGATCAAAGGTTATGTGGAAGGAATCATGGATGGGGTAGCAGATACGCCGGAAAAGATGGACAGATACATCAGAACCATTTATAATAAAGCTAATGAGATGAATCTTCTGATCAATGAACTGACGCTTTATTCAAAGATCGATACGAATCGAATTCCGTATAATTTCACAACAATCTCTGCGAAGGGATATTTTGCAGATTGTGCGGAGGATTTAAGTGTAGAACTGGAATCAAAGGGAGCTGAATTTACTTACAGGAACTTTATGGAAGAGGACAGCAAGGTGATCGTAGATCCGGAGCAGCTTCGAAGAGTCATCAATAACATCGTATCAAATTCTATCAAATATACAGATAAGCCGAAGGTGAAGATTACGATGGATGTAAAGGACGTGGGAGACTT
>OCGZ01001054.1_pt1 | contig 11943 bp, 10 predicted proteins | sample 1538711 | NCBI WGS metagenome assembly OCGZ01 (sample SAMN04571720, study PRJEB22368) | human gut metagenome | biome: human gut; material: stool | host: Homo sapiens | place: Luxembourg | collected 2012-08-17
AATTTTATTTGGCGGATACGCCACACCGACGAAATGCGTAGCATTTTGGAGGTTGGCTCTGAACAGTTACTATAATATTTTTAAAGGAGATTGTTTATGACTGACCATATTTTACCACATAATCATGGTGAACATCTGAATACAGAACTTCTTATAGATAATATTGCAAAGACGGAGGATTTCCAGATTGTTGCTGACCTGTTCAAGGTCCTCGGAGATAACAGCAGGGTACGCATTTTCTGGCTTCTCTGCCACTGCGAAGAATGTGTGATCAACATTTCTTCCATGATGGACATGAGTAGCCCGGCTGTCTCTCACCATCTCCGCCAGCTGAAATCTTACGGACTGATTACCAGCCGCAGAGAAGGGAAAGAAGTTTACTACAAAGCAGCAGACACAAACCAGGCTCAGCTGCTTCATCACATGATAGAGCAGGTTATAAAGATCACCTGCCCTGAAACTTGATTTTACCATAATCTCATGTAAACACATAAACATAAAAACGGAATGTTGTGATTCCCCGCAAGATATTCACAGCATTCCGTTTATTTTTTTAATTTATTCACATTCTATGAGACAATTTTACACTTCGCCGTTTTTAAACTTAATGATCATTTCATTTGTCAGGCTGTCTCTGCTTGGCTCTACCGGAATCTCATCTCTTTGAAACCACTCTGCCAGTGCCAGCTCTTCCTGATCAAGCGTAATTGCTTCCTCACCATCCAGATCACAATAGAATCCCATCAGGATCGTATCACTGAAAGACCATGGCTGACTTTTATAGTAACGAATATTTTTAACTTTCAGCCCGACTTCTTCCATTACTTCACGCTGAACAGTCTCCTCGATTGTTTCTCCAATCTCGGTAAATCCTGCAAGAAGTGCATATTTTTTATATGCTCTTCCGGCGTATTTTGACATGAGAATCTTGTCACCATCAGTTACTCCTATGATAACTGCCGGGCAGATTTTTGGAAATTCCATATTGCCACAATGATCGCAACGCATCATACGTTCTTTTTCATCATGTCTCATCTTATGCCCACAGCGTCCACAGAACTTGCGATTACGATACCAGTTGTTCAACTGATAACCGGTAATTCCGGCAAATGCAAGATACTGCGGTTCTGCATAACGGAAAGATTCTTTATTCTCCATTGTAAACTCTGACAACCGTTCACGACTAATATTCTGTACCAGATAAAAGCGTTCCTCGTCAATCGTAAACAGATAAACTGCTTCTTCATAAATTTCTTCATTAAGCCGTTCCAAATCACGAAATCTTGGAAAATCAATTCCATCTTTCCTTTTCTTCAGCAGTGCACTTTGTCCTTCGTAATACAATGCATAGCTCTGCGCATCCGGAGGGCATGGTCTGTACTGGTTATCAAACTGATGTGGCTGTATATCCTGAATCATAATTCTGTTCCTTCTTTCTTAAACATAGAACCAAGAACCCAGAGTACTCCACCTGCTCCAATTGCAAAATCTCCCAGGTTATATGTTACTTGATCCAACTTTTCCTTTCCTGTCTTAACTCCGATGTAATCAACAACCTTCTCTTTCTGATAACGGTCCGTTAAGTTACTCCAAGCACCTGCTGCCGCAAGTGTGATTCCGGTTTTTCTTAAAATATTGCTGTTCCCTAGAAGTGTCAACATCTGTATCACTGTCACAATACCTGTTCCCACTTCTGTAAGCTTTTTCACTTTCTTTGGATTATTTGCAAATACTCCCAGACAGATTCCTGGATTATGAATACGTCGAAGTTCCAGTTTCTCTGTCAGTTTCCTCTTTTCACCCATCTTGAGATTCTTTTCCACATAGTGCTTTGCCCATTGATCCACAAGGAATACCGTGGTTCCACCCAACGGATAGAATTTATTTTTCTTCACGCTATCATCTCCCAGTCATTTCATATTACAATTCAAAGTACTTGTTCCCGGCAACAATTTCTCTACAGCATTTCCAGAAAATCTTTTTCTGAAATAATTGGAACTCCGAGATCTCTTGCCTTTTTATTTTTTGAAGATGTGGAATTTACATCATTGTTGATCAAATAATTTGTCTTTGATGTGACACTTCCCGTCACCTTACCACCACGTTTTTCAATCTCAGCCTTTACCTCTGCACGATTTGCAAAATGTTCAACACTTCCGGTAATAACAAAGTTCACTCCGGCGAATTTCTGGCTGTCTTCTGTTACTTCCTCTTCCTCTAATTCCACTTCGTCAAGAAGTCGCTTATAGATTTCCTGATGCTCTTCCTCTTTAAAATAATCTACATAGCTTTTCGCCATAACTGCTCCGACACCCTGGATCTCAACCAGTTCTTCCTCTTCTGCCTGAAGCACACGTTGCGAATCATTTCCAAGTGCCCGGCAGATTACCTTAGCATTCGCACTTCCGATTCCCGGGATTCCGAGACCATAAACCAGTCTTGCAAGTGTTGTCTTTCTTGCCTTTTTAATATTGCTCTGCAGTTTCAGGAAAGATTTTTCGCCAAAGCCATCCATTGTCATGATCTCATCTCTGTAGTTATCAAGATGGAAGAGATCTGTAAAGTCTTTCACATAACCGTGGAAAATGAATTTCTCCAGTGTCGCCTCCGAAAGGCCCTCAATATTCATCGCATCTCTGCTCACAAAAAGTGCAAATGACTTCACATGCTTTGCCTGACACTTCGGATTGGTACAATACAGCGTCTTTGTCTCATTTTCCATAGAGATTTTCGTCTCACCTCCACAGACCGGACAGACTTTGGGAATATCTTTCACTCCACTTCTTGTCAGATTCTCCGCAATCTGCGGAATAATCATGTTCGCCTTGTATACCTGAATCTCATCTCCAACACCAAGTTCAAGTTCTTCCATGATGCTGATATTATGGACGCTTGCACGGCTGACTGTCGTTCCTTCAAGCTCTACCGGCTCAAAAACCGCCACCGGATTGATCAAACCTGTTCGTGACGGACTCCACTCAATCTCAAGCAACTTTGTGTTGCGGATCTCATCTGCCCATTTGAAGGCAAAGGAATCTCTTGGGAACTTTGCTGTTGTTCCAAGTGACTGTCCGTAAGCAATATCATCATACACAAGCACAAGACCGTCTGATGGAACTTCGTTGTGCTCAATCTCACGGGCAAACCATGCCACTTCCTCTTCAATCGTATCTCTTGTCACTTCATGGTTCTCCACAACATCAAATCCCTGGTTTTCAAGCCACTGCATCTGATATTTTCTGGAATTCTGGAAGTCCACGCCTTCTGCACGAACGAGTGTAAATGCGTAGAATCTTATATTTCTCTTTGCAGTGATTTCATTATTCAGCTGACGAACAGAACCGCTGCAAAGATTTCGTGGATTCTTATATTTCGCATCTACATCCTCAATCTCTTCATTGATCTTCTCGAAATCTTTATAGGAAATAACTGCCTCTCCTCGCAGTACAAGTTCTCCCTGATATGGAATCTTAAGCGGTACATTTTTAAATACTTTCGCATTGTTTGTAATGACCTCACCGATCACTCCGTTTCCTCTGGTGACTGCCTTCGCAAGTTCTCCGTTCTGATAGGTCAGAACAACAGTAAGTCCGTCCAGTTTCCAGGAGATTAATGCTTTTTGTCCACCCAGGAATTCCTTCAGTCTTTCTACATCTTTCGTTTTGTCCAGAGAAAGCATCGGACGCTCATGACGTTCTTTCGGGAGTTCACTGAGTACTTCATATCCAACATTTACCGTCGGACTGTTTGCCATTCTCGTACCAAGCTTCTCTTCCAACTCCTGCAGTTCATCATAGAGCTTGTCATACTCGTAGTTGCTCATGATCTCTGTATTTTCCTGCTCATAAGAACGTCTCGCTCTGTTCAGAAGTTCCACCAGTTCTCGCATGTGATTCATTTCTTTCTGCTCATCCATCATCGCTTCTTCCCTTTCCCCTGTCTCGTTCTATTATCTTGTGTTGCTGCCCACTGTTCCTGGTATTTTCCACCGGGCAATGCAGAAGAATCTTTCAGCTGATCATATAATTCGTTCAATTCCTGATCTGTTAGTTTTCTGTACTGTCCATCCTTCAATCCATCCAGTGTAATGTTCATCACACGAACGCGTAAAAGATCCTTCACTTCATATCCGAGAGCTTCACACATTCTGCGGATCTGGCGGTTCAGCCCTTGAGTCAGGATAATGGAAAATGTATACTTTCCAATCTTTTTTACAGTACACGGACGGGTCACAGTATCAAGGATCGGAACTCCAGATGCCATCTTCTTCAGGAAATCTTCTGTGATTTCTTTATCTACAGTTACTTTATACTCTTTCTCATGTTTATTGGCTGCACGCATCATTTTGTTGATGATATCACCATTATTTGTCATCAACAACAGTCCATGAGAATCCTTATCGAGTCGTCCGATATAAGTCACACGCACCGGATAATTCAGGAAACGCACGATGCTGTCCCTTTCTCTGCGTTCTTCTGTACAGACAATCCCGCGCGGCTTATTCACTGCCAGCACGATCATCTCATCCTGTTTTGAGACAACTTTATTTCCAACTTTCACGACCTGTCCCGGCACGATACGCATACCGGTCTGCGCACGCTGTCCATCAACTGTCACGCGTCCAGTCTCAATGAGGCGGTCTGCCTCCCTTCTGGAACACACGCCCGCCTCGCTCAAATATTTATTCAGCCTTACCGGCTCACTCTTCTGTAAAAATTCTTCTTTGATTCGATTACTCAACTGCAAACACTCCACTTATATTATTGTCTTTGAAAAATGTATTTCCACTGTATAAAAACAGAACCTCTGAGATTCTGTAGGAATCCATAAGATCATTGATCGTTCCGCTGTAATATCTCGGATCCACAACTACGATTTCTCTGTAGTATGGTGTCAGGAACGGTATAAATGAATTCGCAAAGGAGTCTTTCACGATCAATAGTTTCTTCTTACTTGTTGAAACTGTACGAATATCAAGTAAAGAATAATTGCCGCCCAAAAATACTGTATACTTGTCCTTTTCTTTCAACGCAGAAGAATTATATAATGATGTTACACGTTTTCCTTCATCCACATAGTCTACAATCAGATCTGTATCTTCTTCTGTCGGAACATAGATGTCAATCTGTTCCTTCTCTTTCAGATTCATTCCGCTTTTTGATGCCAAAGAACCATTGAAACTGTCTGTCACTGCATAAGATACGTATTTTCCTGACATATCATCTGTTATTCCCAAAGAAGGGGCTGCTGCCTGAAACGCATAAAATGCTCCAAGTGTTGTCCAGTGATGGTCCGTCTTGTAATAAATCTTTTCATTTGTGTGCTTGCTCAATTCTGTTGCTACATCGATCCATTCAACAGCATCTCCAAGATCCTTTTTCACCATACTGAACATCTGTGTCTGATCTTCTACTTTTGCGAACGCCGGAAGATCTTTTTCCAAAACATTCGCTGCATCTGGAACAAGCATCATTTTTACCGGAATATCACTCTGACTCTCTGCAAAAGACTTGATTGCCTTTAGATTCGCTGCCAGATGTTCTTTATCCGCCACCTCGATTTGTTCCATCAACTGTCCTTTTTTCCCTTTTAAAACGCCATTTTCCTGACGTCCACCGCCAATCTGATCCACAGCAACCTTCATCTTTCTCCAAAAGTCCCTGCCAACGAATTGATCTGTCATATAATTTTCAAACTTTTTCGTATAATCGCCATTCACGATACTGCTCCATTGCAACTTCGGCTTTGTTGTGAGCATACGATTCTCCATTTCAGATTTTGTCTTATCGGGTACGATTATGTTCACAAGCATGAACACAAACAAGATCAAAACGAACAAAATTCCAATCAGGGTTTCCCGCATACTTCTGTTTCTCTTATTTTTCATTCTTCCACCTTAATTCTCTTATCAAAATCTAAAATACAAAAATGGATTGTATGTACTTGTAATCAGATATGCGACAGAAACTGCCAACATTCCAAAAAATACAACAATTGTCACTGCTGTGCGTACAGCAGATTTTCTCGAACAATTCAATATCTTCTTCAACACCTTTCCGCCAACCGCTGTAGACGCAATGACAGCCAATAAGTAAAATAACCAATGCGTAAATATCACAAAGAATACTTCACGATCCACAAATCCGGCTCCTCCGCCGACCATTGCAAACAGATAACGGAGTGCAGCTCCAAGACTTGGACTGAAAAAGAACACCCAGCCAACCAAAATCAGAACCAGTGCATACACATGTTGTAATGCTGCCGGCAGACTGTCCACAATTGCTCCCCATACATATTTTTCAAAGACAAGAATCACTCCATAATATAATCCCCATACGATAAAGTTCCATGCTGCTCCATGCCACATTCCTGTCAGTGCCCATACGATCATCAAGTTTAAAATATTTCTTGATATCGTCACACGGTTTCCTCCAAGTGGAATGTACACATACTCGCGGAACCAGGAGCTCAGAGAAATATGCCATCTTCTCCAGAATTCTGTAACACTTTTTGACACATACGGAATATCAAAATTCTTCCTGAATTCAAATCCAAACATTCTTCCAAGTCCGATTGCCATATCAGAGTAACCACTGAAATCAAAATAAATCTGGAATGCATAGGTAATACATCCGAGCCATGCCATCAAAACAGTAAGATTACTTGTCGCTGTGGAAGTAATCTGTTCAAAAATCTCTCCCATCGTATTGGCAAGGATGACTTTTTTTGCAAGCCCTACAATAAAGAGCATTGCTCCGTTTCCAAGTTTCCTCGCAGATATTTTTCTGGATGAAAGCTGTTCTTCGATTTCTTCATAACAAACGATTGGTCCTGCGATCAACTGTGGAAACAAAGATACATACAATGCAAAATCCACAAGACTATGCTGTGCTTTTACCTTTCCTCTGTAAACATCAATAATATAGGAAAGTTCCTGAAATGTGTAAAATGAAATTCCTATCGGCAATGCAAGTTCTCGATATGGAATATGAACCTGGAACAAACCATTGATGCTTTCCACAAAAAATCCAAAATACTTAAAAAATACCAGTAAAAGAATATTTACCACAACTGCAAAAATCAGACTTCTCTTCGCTTTCGCTTCATTCTCACTGTTGTTTTCGATATCCATTCCGCAAAAATAATTCAGCAGAATACTCAACACCATTAATACAATGTAAACCGGTTCTCCCCATGCATAGAAAAACAAGCTTCCGATCAAAAGCAGTCCATTCTTTAACCGGAATGGTGCAATATAATATACCGCCAACATAATTGGCAAAAACAAAAACAAAAATGTAATACTACTGAATAACATCTTGTATTCCTTTCCCCCTATAAACTTTTATCAAAAGTGTTTCTGTACTTAGAAGCATCTGATGATACCGCATAAAAAATGTATTTTCCTCTGACACTAAGCTGTGCATCTTCTAACAGCTTCACCTCTTCTGGAAGATACCCCTCGAAATCCTCCATCCGCTGTGCTTTTCTCTTTTCGATCGCATCTGTTACAGCATCTGTCTGTGATTCATTTTTTACCTGTATCAGAAGTACTTCCGCTGCTGATACACTCGATGGAGAAGCATAGTACATCACGCCCTGATAGTCTGCGCTGTTCAATCCGAAATTCTTTTTCAACATCCGTTCATCCATCTTTGTCAATTCATCACTATTCAACACACTGCTAACTGCCTTCTCTACTTCTGAAAAAGCTCGCTTGCTTCCACTTGCATAAACCATCAGCATAATCAAATACAAAATAATAAACACAAGTATGACATACTTCATCCCGGCAATTATTTTCTGTCTTTTATCTGTCATAATGTAGCTACCTCCGACATTTTCTCAGCCCAGATTGGATAGAACTCCGCCTTAAAATGGATTCCATCCGGCTCGTAATACTCGTCTTTCACCAGATCGGAGCTGTCAAGATACCCTACTTGCAGCTTTTCACACAAAGCTTCAATTGCTTTATTGTATTCAGCAATATTAGCAAATGCCGGTTCTTTCTGAAGTGCTTTATCCTGCACTGGAAACATCGCATTCACAAAAATATGTGCATCCGGTATTGATTTCTGTATCTTTTTGATCACAGACGAGTATTCCTTAATAAATGTATCCTGATCTGTTTCTATATCATTAGTTCCATAATTAAGGAAAATTACTTGCGGATCAAGCTGCCTTGCCTGCTCAATCTGTTCATCTACTTCATTAAAGTTAATTCCGACTTTTGCCACTACACTGGAAGAATTTAATACATCATACTCCTCAAATGCCTCCGTGATAGAATCTCCCATCACAACCACTCCGGAAAACCGTTCTTTCAGACTTCTCGTATCTTTTCCATCCACGATAAAATCCTGTCTCTCTGCCTGTTTGATCTTCTGTTCTATCGTCTTCGCATCTGCAGATTCTTTGCTCTTAATATATTCAATCCCCTTACTTGTGTCTACTGGTTTCTTCGTCAAATGACTGACACCCTGTACTGTCAAAAGTACTGCTGTTACAATCGCAACACCTGCAATCCCCACTCGGATACTGCGTTGTCTTTTTCTATCGTTTTTTTTCTTCATAACATTCTATTCTTTCTGATTTTTATCTAAAAGTGTACCTGCAAAAAGCTTGTTTTTTATTATATTTATCAATTTGCATACCGATATAATCATACTTTTTTTAGACTTAAAAGTCAATGAAAATGCATCTTGTGCGTTTAATTCTACACTTGTATCTTATTCTGTCTTCTAGTACAATAATGAATAGACTGTTACAATCTATAAGTTCTAGTAATTGTTAATACTGCGGAGGTATCTGATTTATATGATTTCACTGACTTTAACAAATGTAAAAAGCTTCATGTCTCACCTTCTGTTAAAAGAGACATTTGACAATTTCTCTTTTATTGAAGGAGAGATTATTACGTTTAATACCTTTCGGATTGACGGGTATATGCAGAAAGATTTCTTTGATTCTGAAGAAGAGATTCCGGAATATTCTCTTTGGAAAAATCTGCGTGAATTTTGTTTTTCCTTAATTAAACACCGCTCGGTTTTCATTTTATCTTCAGCCTGAATTCAAAGAATATTTCCCGTCTGATTGAACAGAAAGAACTGGGACTTAATCCTGCTGACGTGCAGGGACTCTATTTGAATATACGTTACGATGGAACTCATCTCACCTGCGTAACCGGAACTTCCTTCAAGAGTTTTATGATGGATAAGACCCTGGAACGCGAATGGGATGAGATGGTAAAGAAGTTCTTTTTAAAAAAAGAGATTGAATTTGAGTTGATGTAAATTTAAAAATCTATTAGCGATGTGCGCCGCAAGGCGCACATAATAACAGCCGCCTCACGGTCAAATAATCGTGAAGCGGCTGAATTTATTACTGCCAATGATGAGAAACTCATAGAACATATTTCTCATCATTTTACTTTATTATTTTGTCAGAAGCATCATAATATCATTGCTTCTCTTAACGAATGCTGTCATCTCTTCCGGACTTAATGGCTTATGAGCAAGCATTGCAAGGTCATACAGCTGTTTGCAGATGATTGACACGTTCTCGCTGTCTTTGTTCGTTACAAGGAACTGAACAAGTGGATGGTTAGCATTGAGTACCAGTGTTGCCTGGCTTCCGAACATGGATGCATCCATGCCGCCCATACCATACATCTTCATCATCTCCTGCATTCTTCTGTTTTCCTCAGAAAGAACTGCCATAGATGCTACATTCTCATCTTTGAGCTTTTCAACTTTAACATCAAGCTTCTCATTGCCAAGCTCTTTGCGGAAGATTTCAACAAGGCTGTCTGTTGTCTTCTGGAATTCTTCCTTCTCATCTTCTGCAACTTCATCCTTCAGAGAATCATGTACATCTGCATCAATTCTCAAGAACTGAACTTCCTGATGTTTCTGCTCAAGGTATGTGATAAATGCAGAATCAATGTTATGTGTCAGAATGATCGCATCCTGTCCCTGGGCCTTGAACATGTTGATGTACTGGCTCTGCTGCACTTCATCTGTTACATAGAAGATTCTTGTCTTCTCTTCTTCCTTCGCATCTGCGTCCTTAGACCCTTCTGCGTCTGTTTTTGTTTCTTCTGCCTTAGCTTCCTCTGTCTTGGCTGCATCAGCTTCTTCGCCTTTGGCTTCTTTGATGATATCTTCGAGAGTCATGTATTTATGATCAAGATTCTTGTAAAGCATAGAATTCTTCATCTTCTCACCGAATTTCTCATCCTTCAGGCAGCCGAACTTGATGAATGGACTGATGTCATCCCAATATTTCTCATAGTTCTCACGGTCTGTCTTGAACATTCCATTCAGCTTGTCAGCAACCTTCTTGGAAATGTAATCAGCAACTTTATTTACAAATCCGTCGTTCTGCAGTGCACTACGTGATACGTTCAACGGCAGATCTGGACAGTCGATCACTCCCTTAAGTACCATAAGGAACTCTGGGATTACTTCTTTAATATTATCTGCGATAAATACCTGGTTATTGTAAAGTTTAATCTTTCCTTCGATGGAATCATACTCTGTATTGATCTTCGGGAAATAAAGGATTCCCTTTAAGTTAAACGGATAATCCATGTTCAGATGGATCCAGAACAGTGGCTCTTTGTAATCCATGAACACCTTGCGGTAAAAATCAATATAGTCATCCTTTGTGCACTCACTTGGATTCTTTGTCCAAAGTGGGTGTGTATCACTGATAGATACCGGACGTCTTACAATCTTCGCTTTCTGCTTCGGCTCGCCCTCTTCGCCTTCCTTTGGTTCCTCTGTAATATGCTCTACTACAGTATCTGTATCAAGAACATCTGCCTCATCGATTGTATCGTACTCCGGCTCTGCATTTGCCTTGGAGAGGAAGATCTCTACCGGCATGAAAGAACAATATCTCTCAAGCACTTCTCTTGCACGGTACTCGTTTGCAAATTCAAGACTATCCTCATTCAGGAACAGTGTGATCTCACTTCCAACTGTTGTCTTATTTCCTTCCTGCATCTCATACTCTGTACCGCCCTGACTTGCCCAGTGTACCGGCTTTGCGCCTTCTTTATAAGAAAGAGTATCAATCTGAACTTCGTCTGCTACCATGAATGCAGAATAGAATCCAAGTCCGAAGTGTCCAATCATCTCATCGTCTGTTGTCTTATCTTTATATTTCTCAAGGAACTGTGTTGCACCTGAAAATGCGATCTGAGTGATATACTCCTCTACTTCTTCTGCTGTCATACCAAGTCCGTTATCGATAAACTTCATCGTCTTCTCTTCTGGATTGACAATTACTTCAATCTTCGGTTTATAATCTTCCGGGAGTTCATATTCTCCCATCATGTCCAGCTTTTTCAACTTAGTGATCGCATCACATCCGTTGGATACGAGTTCACGTACAAAGATATCATGATCGGAATAAACCCATTTCTTGATAATAGGAAAAATGTTTTCGCTGTCAATTGATAAAGTACCTTTTTTAACTGCCATTTTACTGCACTCCTTTTTATTTATAATCTATCCGTAACTGCTCAGTTACGTTTCTTTTAATATCGGCTGTCAATCAGCTTTTTCGCTGATATCGATAGTATATTTGCTTGCCTAATGGACATTCTAGTACAGCAAAATTTAAAAGTCAATAGAAAATTAGCACTCCTTTTGAAAGAGTGCTAATAATTTCGTTAAAAGTATAAAGTTTTTATGAACTATACTGTTTCCGGCTCCGGATAATCCTCTCCGAATGTCTCAACAGTAACTTTCTTCATTATCTGTTTCTCAAGCGGGCGGTCGCTGTAGTCTGTTGCTGTCTCAGCAATCTTATTCACTACATCCATTCCTTCTGTGATCTTACCAAATGCAGCATAAGCTCCGTCAAGATGTGGAGCATCTTTGTGCATGATAAAGAACTGGCTTCCGGCAGAGTCCGGATGCATGGCTCTTGCCA
>OCGZ01001077.1_pt1 | contig 11718 bp, 8 predicted proteins | sample 1538711 | NCBI WGS metagenome assembly OCGZ01 (sample SAMN04571720, study PRJEB22368) | human gut metagenome | biome: human gut; material: stool | host: Homo sapiens | place: Luxembourg | collected 2012-08-17
TGGTACAGACGCAACCGGTGCGCTGTCTACAGACGCTCCACATGCCGGGCAAAATCGTGCCGGCCTATCAACTCTATTTCCGCAGTGGCCGCAGTACGCCATCGTGTGCTTCTCTTCCTCAAATCGGCTTGATTGCCATTGCTTCAATGTTACTCTTCAGCATTACGCCTCAGCCAGCCCCTACGCGTAACGATACGAAACGCGGCAGCCTTAATGCGGTTGTTTTGACGCGATGTCAACTTGAGGCTAGACTGTGCCGTGAGAGAAATTGACGCTGCGTCAACATAGCGGCGTCTATAGGCGTCTCAGCAACCCAATGGAGGACTGCGAGGCGCACAGCGCACACACGGAAAGGACCGCTTATGCTGTTTCAGGTCTACGGCGACAACGCCATCTACCAATGGATCGGATGGATACTCGTCTTCTGCTGTCTTATCGGCGCCAACGAACTGGCCCGCCGCACCAAAACCGGTGGCGTTATCGCCTTCCTCGTCATACCGGCCGTGCTGACCGTCTACTTCATCACCATCTACACGGCCGCCGCCATGGGTGCCGACTGGGCCCTCAACAACCCGACCTACGTACACATGACCAGCTGGTTCCACTATGCCAAGCTGTACGCGGCCACCATCGGCTGCATCGGTTTCATGGCCCTCAAATACAAGTGGGGATCCATCGGCAAATCGCACTGGTTCAAGTGCTTCCCGTTCGTGATCGTGGCCATCAACATCCTCATTGCCGTAGTGTCCGACTTCGAATCCGCCATCCGCGGCTGGGGCACCACGTGGATCTCCACCGAAGGCGTGACCCTGTACGGTGGCTGGCACAACGTCTTCAACGGCGTGGCCGGCCTGCTCAACATCTTCTGCATGACCGGCTGGTTCGGCATCTACGCCTCCAAGAAGAAGGACGACATGCTCTGGCCGGACATGACCTGGGTGTTCATCGTGGCCTACGACCTGTGGAACTTCTGCTACACCTACAACTGCCTGCCCACCCACGCCTGGTATTGCGGCCTGGCGCTGCTGCTGGCACCCACCGTGGCCAACTTCTTCTGGAACAAGGGCGGTTGGATTCAGAACCGCGCCAACACGCTGGCCATCTGGTGCATGTTCGCGCAGGTGTTCCCGATGTTCCAGGACTATTCCATGTTCTCCACCCAGTCCGTGAACAATCCGAATGTGAACCTTGCAGTCTCGTTAATCGCGTTGGCGGCCAATGTGCTGGCACTTGGCTGCATCCTGCTACGCGCCAAGAAGCAGGGCATCAACCCGTGGACCAAGGAAGTGTTCAAAGGCACCAAGGATTACGAGCAGGCCATCGCTCGCGCCGACGAGTCTGAATTGGCGGCCTAGCCTCGCTTTAAGCCTCAGGCCAACACCTCCATGGGGTGATAAGTGGCGGTGTGGTGTCCGGTGATGGGGTTCCATACCCGTTCGGCGAATGCGCGCAGACGGGCGACGCCCTCACGCAGCTCGCCGGCATCTCCGGCGTAGGAGAGGCGCACGAAGCCGCGCCCCTCCTCGCCGAAGGCCTCGCCGGGGACCACGGCCACGTGCTCTTCGTCCAGCAGACGGTCTGCGAATTCACCGGAGTCAAGGCCAGTCAGGCGTACGTCCACAAAGGCGTAGAACGCACCTTGCGGTTCAATCAAGCGCAATACCGGGCATCCGGCCAGACCGTCCAGCACGATCTGGCGCTTGGCGCGGTATTCCTCGCGCATGGCGGCCACATGATCCTGCGGACCGGCCAGTGCTGCCACGCCTGCGTATTGCGCCAAGGAGTTCACCGAGGAGTGCATGAGTTCGGCGATTTTACCGGTCTGTTCGATGACCGCTTCGGGTGCCAGCAGGTAGCCGATGCGCCAGCCGGTCATCGCGTAGGTTTTCGACAGGCTTTCCACCACAATGGTGCGGTCTTTCATGCCCGGCACCGCGGCAATCGATGGTGCCACGGCTGCCTCTCCCCCAAGCGTTTCCCCGAACGTTTCCCCAAACACGAACGGATGGTAAACCTCGTCGGAGATGGCCCAAATATTGTGCTGCTTGCATACTTCGGCAATACGCGCCAGTTCAGCGGCAGAAGTTACCGCGCCGGTCGGATTGCCGGGTGAGTTGATGATTACGGCGCGGGTGCGCGGGGTGATCGCCGCTTCGATGTCCGCCGCGTTCACGCGCATGCCGTGCTCCGGACGCAGCGCCACGGTGACCGGGCGGCCGCCGCACAGCATCACTTCGGCGTCATAGGAAGTGAAGAACGGCGAGGGAATAATCACTTCATCGCCGGTGCCTACCACGGCTTTCAGCGCCAGAAACAGGCCAATCGTGGCACCGTCAACGGCTTGAATCTCGGTTTCGGGATCATAAGTGAGTCCCTTCACACGGGCGGAGTAATCGGCCACGGCCTTGCGGTATTCGGGGACGCCGAGCACGTTGGTGTACCGAGTGCGGCCAGCCTGTGCGGCCTCGCAAGCGGCCGCCACGATATGCGGCGCGGCCGTGGCGCTGGGCTCCCCCACGGTCAGTGAAATCGCGTCAGGCACGCGCTCTACACGGTCGAATACGTCTCGGATGCCGGAGCGCGGGATATTCAGGGCTTCGGCGGACAAGCTCGCGGGCTTGGCGGTCGGCACAGCAACCCGTCTGGCAGCAGGCACAGCAGCAGATGCAACTTCGGACAGAGGCATGTTGGAAAACTTCTGCATATCATCCCTCCTCAATGGAATTATTTCGTCGTTCTCTTATTTCAGAAGGAATTATTACATTCAATTAGGACTTTAGGCATAAACATTCCACCACACAACAGAAAACACAGGAAGAACTACTGAAATTACCAGGCAAAATCGGAAAGCCATCGCATTCCGGCAACAGGTACAGTGAACACAGAGCACAACGAACGGAGAAGACACCATGACCGCGATTGACGAGACCGACCAGCGCATCCTCACCATGCTGGAGGCCGACGGCCGCGCCACGCTCGCGCAACTGGCCCAGGCGACCGGACTGTCCGTCTCCGCCGCCCAGTCGCGCGTGCAGAAGCTGGAGAAGCGCGGCATCATCAAGGGATACAAGGCCATCATCGACCAAGAGCAGCGCGGCTTGCCCATCAGCGCGTTCGTCAACGTGACCCCGCTCGACTACTCAGCCGAATCCTCGATTCCGGACAAGCTGAACAATATCGACGGCATCGTCTCCTGCTATTCGGTGGCCGGCGCCCCCAGCTTCGTACTGGTGGTACGCGTGGCCTCCCCCACCGCCCTTGAGGAATTGCTCAATCTCATCCACCGCACGGTGCCGGTAAGCACCGAGACCACGATGATTCTGCAGACCTACTTCGCGCACTGACCGCGAACCCGGTAACCTGCGCGCCGAAGACCTCGGCCCCTACGGCGCACGATTCCCAACGGGCACATCCGACATCACCCAAGTCCACCTTTATGTCCACTATATGAACGCACCTTCGGTGTGATGCAGCTTCCATTTCGACCCGATTCACGCACAGACAGACATCCAGCAATCGCCGAAAAATCTAACAAACGGAAACTTGAACCACCCCATAACCACGCCGATAGCTTTCCCGTTATCCGAGCGAGACTCTATGCAGCAAGGGCCTGCGCGCATAGAATAAAACCGTCTTAATTCCCTAGCAAATCGAGGAGAATCATGCTCACTGACGAGTACATCAAGCGTGTCTACGACCAGGTCGTTGCCCGTGACGGCGATCAGCCGGAGTTCCTGCAAGCCGTTCGCGAGGTCTTCGAGACCCTGCAGCCGGTTGTCGAGAAGCACCCGGAGTACGAGAAGGCCGGTGTACTGGAGCGCATCGTCGAGCCGGAGCGCACCATCAAGTTCCGCGTGGCCTGGGTTGACGACGAGGGCAAGGTTCAGGTGAACCGCGGCTACCGTATCCAGTTCAACTCCGCCATTGGCCCGTACAAGGGCGGACTACGCTTCCACCCGACCGTGACCGAGTCCGTCGTCAAGTTCCTTGGCTTCGAGCAGATTCTCAAGAACTCCCTGACCACGCTGCCGATGGGCGGCGGCAAGGGCGGTTCCGACTTCAACCCGAAGGGCAAGTCCGACGCTGAGGTCATGCGCTTCTGCCAGGCCTTCATGACTGAGCTGAGCCGCCACATCGGCCAGTTCACCGACGTTCCCGCCGGCGACATCAACGTCGGTGGTCGTGAGATCGGCTACCTGTTCGGCCAGTACAAGCGCATCCGCGACGAGTACTCCGGCGTCCTGACCGGTAAGGGTCTGGAATTCGGCGGCTCCCTGGCCCGCACCGAGGCCACCGGTTACGGCGTGTGCTACTACACCCAGGAAGCCCTGCGCGTGCTGCGCAACGACTCCTTCGAGGGCAAGACCGTCGTGATCTCCGGCTCCGGCAACGTGGCCACCTACGCCGCTCAGAAGGCTGAGCAGTTGGGCGCCAAGGTCGTCACCGTCTCCGACTCCAACGGCTACATCTACGACCCGAACGGCATCAACGTCGAGGTCGTCAAGCAGATCAAGGAAGTCGAGCGCGGCCGCATCAAGGAATACGCCGAGCGCGTTCCGGGCTCCGAGTACCACGAGGGCAGCAAGGGCGTGTGGACCGTCAAGGGCGACATCGCTCTGCCGTGCGCCACCCAGAACGAGGTTGATGGCGAATCCGCACAGAAGCTCGTGGACAACGGCGTGACCGTGGTCGTCGAGGGTGCGAACATGCCGTCCACCCCGGAGGCCATCGAGGTCTACCAGAAGAACGGCGTGCTGTACGGCCCGGCCAAGGCTGCCAACGCCGGTGGCGTGGCCGTCTCCGGCCTGGAGATGAGCCAGAACAGCTACCGCCTGTCTTGGACCTTCGAAGAGGTCGACGCCAAGCTCAAGTCCATCATGGAAGAAATCGTCGCCAACTCCCTGGCCGCCGCCAAGGAATACGGTCACGAGGGTGACCTGATGCTCGGTGCCAACGCCGCAGGCTTCGTCAAGGTCGCCAACGCCATGGTTGCCCAGGGCGTGCTGTGACGCTTGCCACTGAGCAGTACTAAGCAGTAGCGTAATGCCCTTGCTTCCCGTGAGGAGGCAAGGGCATTGCTATATGTACAACGAGCAACAAGTGCTATCCCCAAATACGTAAGCCCGATAACAACTTAGCTTCCACCTCCATAACCCCGGAACTCACCACCGTCGATCAGCACATGGATCAGCGCGCTGGACCATGGCCGACGTAGTCATCAAAGTCATCAACGGAGTCTCTTCACCGCGCGTGATGCACCTGAACACCGATTTGGTGGTGCGTGATTCGGCGTAATTGCCACGTGGCTGTCGGCAGGACTCTAGATACCGCGTCACAATCACCCAGTAATGCATCACGCAGTGTATAACTCTTCCGCGGAAACGAACACCATTCGTTCATCATCCATGTAGCGGGTTCGCGTGGACTCACTCACCGGATTCTTGGTGAACAGCATAAGCCACGCATTACCTGCCTGATAGCCGCGGACTAAGCCAGCACGCTGATGGAGCTTTTCAATAGCCTCCGTTTCGTTGAATGAATTACGCCATTTGCATTCACCGAACAGAATCGTTTTATCGAGCGAATCCGCAGCAATCACATCGATATCGGTTTGCTCGTGAGCAATCGGATCATTGCCCCACCATTTGCCGAACTGAGTGGCAACAAAGGGGAGGTTGCCCATAGCGTTGTTTCGAATAAGCCATTGCAGGCAAATCGTCTCAAATTGTTGACCAACATAGGTATCAAACGCTGGTCCAAAAGCGAGTCTGCTCGTAACCTCCTCGCTGATATTACCATCCAAAATGCTCATGTTGCGCCCCACAAAGCGGAACCAATATGCAAAGAAGGGATCGCTCACCACATACATTCCCTTGCGCGATTTACTCGGATCTTCACCAAACGGCACTTTTCGCTCAATTAAGCGCAAATCGACCAGCGTTTTCAGATATGCTCCAATCGAATCAGATCCGACACCCGCATGTTCAGCGATAAGCTTTGGCGAGGAATTACCACCCGCAATAGATTGCAATATCGAATAATACGATGCCGGTTCACGAAGCTCCTGACGCAACAGCATCATAGGTTCCTCACGCAGTACGCCCAAGTTGTCGAACATCAAGCGCAGCACATTGGATTCAAAGCCATCGGCTTCCTGTATACGGGCCAGATAATATGGCGTACCGCCGAAAGTCGCATAGTATTGGACCAGTTCTTGCGGAGATGTGTTCGTTAGAAATTTTGCCGCATCCGCATAGTCGAATGGCAGGAGTCGAATCTGTGCTGTACGACGCCCGTATAGCGGGCTTTTACGCCCCAATACGTCGTTTTCCATGAATCCCTCGTTACTACCGGATAGAATCATCGTCACTTTTGTGGCGAGGAATCCATGGTCAATTGCTATCTGCAACATGGAGGGTAATGCTGGCTCGGCGGCAGCTGCATAAGGGAACTCATCGAATACGAACACCATACGTTCGTCAGTCTGTGCAGCACGTTCAGCAACAAACGATAACGCATCAGACCACCCGCCAAACGACGGGGTGGAATCCGGCATACCAAAGAACGACAATGCCGCTCTTGAGAAATCTTCAAGATTCATCTTGGCGCTTTGCTGTATGGCCGTGAAGTACAGCACGCGTTTATCTTTGACAAATTCGTCGATCAACGCCGTTTTCCCTACACGCCGTCTACCGTACAGCACCACCATTTCGAACGAATCGCTGGTAAACAGCTTTTCCAGCACTTGTAACTCGTGCTCTCGTGCGACAAACATTGCAGCCCTCCGATCCGCCTACTGCCCAATAATAAGAGTATCATGGTTAATGTAATCACGATTACCTTAATTATGATACTGATAATTGTTGCCCTACCGCGAGGAGGATCTTCCTTCCGCTGTCAAAACGAAAGCCCAACAGTCCAGACTGACGAGCAGCAACATCGGCAGATCAACCGCTGACGCCAGCCAGCCTGACAGCACAAATCAGCCTGATTGCAGGCATATAGGCACTAGTTAGCGAAACCGGCTCTTCGCATTTTGGTGCGTAGGGGCCGTGCGGTTTGATTCGGTGTGTGATTGAAAAAGTGAATGAAACCGCACGGCCCCTACACGCCAAAACCGGAAGAGCCCATAAAGTCCCCTCAGTAGCGCCAACCTGCCAGTCCTTTGGCGGAACCACACCACATAGACCTTCCTCAACGGCGCCAAGCTGCCACACGCTGGCAGACCAACACCGCTGTGTGCATTCTCTGCGTCGGCGGCAGTCCAAAACTTGGCCCAGCAACGACGCTTGCTGTGCCCAGCGTCGGCAGAGGGCCAAGAATTGGACGCAAACGACACAGAACACACCCTCAGCATCGGCAGAACTCCAAGATCTGTACCGCTGACGACGGTAAGCCCTCCACAGCGTCGTCAGAGATACAAAACCTGTCCCAACACCGACGCCTGCCACCCCCAGCGTCGCCGGAGTCCCAAGTCTCGGCCCAGCAACGACGCCTACGAACCCCACACATAAGAAACCGCACCTCCGATCATCGAATCTGAATTACTTCAGTCCAACAACCGGGGTGCGGTTCACTGAGGAGAGTTCCGTCAGTATAGCTATATCAGTCGTCGCCGAGCGTAACGTGCACACCGCCGACCAGAGAGCTGACCACGTTGTAGATCAGTGCCGCAATGGTGGCCAGCAGAGTGAAGATCACCACTTCGACAATCGAGAAGATGGTGACGCCGGAGACCACGGTGGTAAGGGACAACACGTTCTTGAGATCGAAACCGCCTGCATCAAGACCGGTGGAAGACACAATCTGCGTAATCTGGCTGAATACACCGACCACATCAAGCAGCACCCATACGATCGCGGAGGCAACGACCTGAATAATCGCCACGGCGATGGACAGCATGAACGTCACCTTGGCCACGGACCAAGCATCCACGCGGGTCAGCGACAAGCTCATGCGGCGAGCCCTGGGGGCGCTACGGCGAGGTGCCGGACGCACGGGAGTGGCGGCACCTGAAGAAGGCAACGCGGATTCTTCCGGATCGCTGGACACGGAGCGTGCCACGCGGGGAGCGTGCTCAGTACCGATCAGCGGCTCGACATGCTCGTTCTGCGTATTGCCGACTGCCGGCGGTATGATCCGGGGCTCGTTGTCTTCGAGATTCTCGCTCATCGTTTCTCCTTAACAGGCTTGGCGGTAGCCTCTGCTGTATGCGAGGCTACCAGCTTTTCAGGACGCTGCTCACGCCTCGTCCGCGTTGTTCACATTCTCGCCGGATTGTGCGGTCTCGGCGGTGCCGTTCGCCGCGGCATCGCCGCCATCCTCGGGCTCGTCCTTCTCCTCGTTACGGGCGATGGAGAGAATCGTGTCGCCCTTGTCGGGCTTGGCAAAGGTCACGCCCTGGGTGTTGCGCCCGGTGCGCTTGACTTCGTCCACGTTGGAGCGAATCACCTTGCCGGACTTCATGATGGCCATGACCTGATCGTCTTCGGACACCACGAGCGCGCCGACCAGAGCACCACGGCCCTCGACCAGTTGCACGGCCTTGATACCCAGGCCATTGCGGCCCTGCAGACGGTATTCGCTGATGGCGGTGCGCTTGGCGAAGCCCTCGTTGGTGACCACGAACAGGTCCTTGTCGGAGTCGCCAGGGACCACATCCATGGCCAGCAGGCTGTCGTCGTTACGGAACTTCATGCCCTGCACGCCGGCGGTCTGGCGGCCCATCGGGCGCAGCTGCTCGTCGTCGGCCTGGAACTTGAGGCTCATGCCGAGTTTGGAGACCAGGATGATGTCGTCCTCGGCGTTGCACAGCGCGGCGCCGATGAGCTCGTCGGCGTTCTCGCCGTTCTCGTCGGCCATGAGGCGCACGGCGATCAGGCCGCCCTGGCGCGGGGAATCGTACTCGGCCAGCGGGGTCTTCTTGACCTTGCCGGAACGGGTGGCGAGCACCAGATACTTGGCCACCTCGTAGTTCGGGATGGACAGCACGGTCTGGATGGACTCATCAGGCGCGAACTGCAGCAGGTTGGCCACGTGCTGGCCCTTGGAGTCGCGCGAGCCCTCGGGCAGCTCGTAGGCCTTGATGCGGTACACGCGGCCCTTGTTCGTGAAGAACAGCAGCCAGTTGTGCGTGGAGGTCAGGAAGAAGTGATCCACCACGTCGTCCTCGCGCAGCTTGGTGCCCTTGATGCCCTTGCCGCCGCGGTGCTGGGAGCGGTATTCGTCGGCCTTGGTGCGCTTAATGAAGCCGGAGTGGGTCACGGTGACCACCACGTTCTCTTCGGCAATCAGGTCTTCGACGTTCATCTCGCCGGAGAACGGCAGGATCTTGGTGCGGCGGTCGTCGCCGTACTTGGCGACGATCTCGTCGAGCTCGTCGCCGATGATCTTGCGCTGGCGTTCCGGCTTGGCGAGGATGTCGATGTAGTCGATCTTGCGCTGCAATTCCTCATGCTCGGCCACGATCTTGTCGCGGTTCATGCGGGTCAGCGTGCGCAGCTGCATGGCCAGGATGGCGTCCGCCTGCACCTGGTCGATGTCCAGCAGCCCCATAAGGCCCGTACGTGCGGTGTCGGTGTCTTCGGAGGCACGGATGAGGGCGATGACCTCGTCCAGCATGTCGAGGGCCTTCAGATAGCCCTGCAGGATGTGGTCGCGCTCTTCGGCCTCGCGCTTCAGGTACGCGGTGCGGCGGGCGATCACGTCGAGCTGGTGGTTCACCCAATGGCGGATGAAGGCGTCCAGGCTCAGCGTGCGCGGCACGCCGTCGACCAGCGCCAGCATGTTGGCGCCGAAGGTCTGCTGCAGCTGGGAGTGCTTGTACAGGTTGTTCAGGACCACCTTCGGCACGGCGTCGCGCTTGAGCACGAGCACGAGGCGCTGGCCGGTACGGCCGGAGGTCTCGTCGCGCATGTCGGCGATGCCCTGGATCTTGCCGTCGCGCACGGCCTCACGAATGGAGACGACGAGGCGGTCCGGGTTGACCTGGTAGGGCAGTTCGGTGACCACCAGGCACATACGGCCGTTGATCTCCTCAGTGTTGACCACGGCACGCATGGTGATCAGGCCACGGCCGGTGCGGTAGGCCTGTTCGATGCCCTTGTGGCCGAGGATGGTGGCGCCGGTGGGGAAGTCCGGTCCCTTGATGATGCGGATCAGGTTTTCCAGCAGTTCCTCGCGGCTGGCGTCCGGGTGGTCGAGCGCCCAGTGGACGCCGTCCGCCACCTCGCGCATGTTGTGCGGCGGGATGTTGGTGGCCATGCCGACGGCGATGCCGGCGGAGCCGTTGACGAGCAGGTTCGGGAAGCGGGCCGGCAGCACGGTCGGCTCCTGGGTCTTGCCGTCGTAGTTGGGCACGAAGTCGACGGTGTCCTTGTCGATGTCGCGCACCATTTCCATGGCCAGCGGGGCCATACGGCATTCGGTGTAACGCATGGCGGCGGCCGGGTCGTCGCCGGGGGAGCCGAAGTTGCCCTGGCCGTCGACGAGCATGTTGCGCATCGACCAGGACTGGGCCATACGCACCAAAGTGTCGTAGATGGCGAAGTCGCCGTGCGGGTGGTACTTACCCATCACGTCGCCGACCACGCGGGAGCACTTGTTGTAGCCGCGATCGGGGCGGTAGCCGCCGTCGTACATCGCGTAGATCACGCGGCGATGCACGGGCTTCATACCGTCGCGCACGTCCGGCAGGGCGCGCTCGACGATCACGGAGAGGGCATACGCCAGATAGGACTCGCGCATCTCCTGCTGCAGGTCCTTGCGCTGGATGCGTTCGCCGGTGTCCATCAGGCCGTAGTCGGTAGTGTCCGCCTCCTGCGGGCTCAACGGCTCCATCGAGCCGTCCGGCGTGAACTGCTCGTCGCCGGTGTTGTTTTCATCTGCCACTGTTGTTCCTTTAGTTGTCTAAGTCCGTTGTGTACCTCCCTCTGACGAGGGAGGTTGGAGGATTCCGTTACGCATCGATCCAACGCACGTTCTTGGCGTTGCGCTGGATGAAGAGGCGGCGGGGTTCGACCTCATCGCCCATCAGCATCGAGAAGGTCTCGTCGGCCGCGGCGGCGTCCTCGATGTGCACCTGCTTCAGAATGCGGTGCTCGGGGTCCATGGTGGTCTCCCATAGCTCCTGGTAGCTCATCTCGCCCAGACCCTTGTAGCGCTGGATGCCTTCGCCCTTGGGCAGCTGGCGTCCGTTGGCCTTGCCTTCGGCGAGCACGCGGTCGCGCTCGGCGTCGGTGTACACGAAGTCGTGCGGGCCCTTGGTCCACTTCAGGCGGTACAGCGGCGGCATGGCCACGTACACGTAGCCGGCGGTGATCATCGGGCGCATGTAGCGGAAGAACAGCGTCAGGTTCAGGGTGGCGATATGCGCACCATCCACATCGGCATCGGCCATGATGATGACCTTGTGGTAGCGGACCTTGGAGATGTCGAAGTCCTCGCCGTAGCCGCCGCCGACCGCGGTGATCAGCGATTCGATGGTGTCGGACTTCATCATGCGGTCCAGGCTGGCGCGCTCGGTGTTGAGGATCTTGCCTCGCAGCGGCAGGATGGCCTGCGTGATCGGGTTGCGGCCCTGGATGGCGGAGCCGCCTGCGGAATCACCCTCCACGATGAACAGCTCGCACTCTTCCGGGTTGTTCGACTGACAGTCCTTGAGCTTGTCGGGCATGCCGGCGGACTCGAAGATGGACTTGCGGCGGGTGTTCTCGCGGG
>OCGZ01001083.1_pt1 | contig 11698 bp, 6 predicted proteins | sample 1538711 | NCBI WGS metagenome assembly OCGZ01 (sample SAMN04571720, study PRJEB22368) | human gut metagenome | biome: human gut; material: stool | host: Homo sapiens | place: Luxembourg | collected 2012-08-17
TTTGTTGCTCAGGTACTTATAAAATAAGTTAAACTAAAATGCTGCGGAATTTAGGACCATATAAATGTATTGAAAGCTTTTGAATTTGGATTTATAGATGAAAGGCCTTGTTTTGTAATGGAGAAATGTGAGAAATCCTTAGAAAAAGCAGTTGAACAAGGGCTTTCAACAAAAGAAAAATTTGACCTTGTTCTTCAAATCTGCGAAGGATTAGCTTATATACATAACAATGGAGAAACCCACCGGGACATTAAAGCTGCAAATATTATGATAAAAGATGGAATAGCCAAAATTTCAGATTTTGGCATCGGTCGTTTTATGGATAGAGATACAACTACATTAACAACCACAACTGAAAAATATTCTTCATGGGGATATACAGCTCCAGAACTCTTTAATAATGATGGAAGTTTTCGAGAAGGTTCAAAAGCTATAGATATTTTTGCTCTTGGCTCCTTGGCTTATTATGTCTTTAGCGATGGTTCACACCCCGCTTATTTTTCACATAAACAAGTAGCTGCAGATATATATCCTATATTACAAAAATGCCGTGAATTACAACCAGAAGACAGGTATCAAAACGTAGAAGATTTTTTTCAAGCTATAAACAACGTACTGGCAGCACGCGGAAGGTACAAAACTTTGACTGAATTGGTTCCTGTAAAAAACAAAATTACTAATAGTGAACTTAAAGAGCATGCCCTTCCACTATTATTCCAATCAAATGGGATAGCTGAACTGATTGAGAACTTCAACATATTCAAATCATTATGGCCTTTAATCTACAAGGCAGATCCCAAATGTACAGATAGTATAATTGCCTTCATACTAAAAACATTTGAAGAAGACCATAATTATTGGCTTCAATTTGAAGATACAGAAGTTATGGCACGTATGGCTGTTCTATTATGTCCTGCAACAGATAATCCTGAACTAAAAATCAAATTGTTTGACTTATGCTTAAGTAGATCTATTGGAGCGAACCGTTGGGATGCAATGAGAGATATCTACAATAATCTAATAAGTAAATGGAATACCAATACAATTCTTCCATTTGCAGTTTATATTCATGAGCATTCTGACTATTTTGAAAAATTATCAGAAATAATAGGTGTATCAATTCCGACAATTGTTAAAGCTTACTATTGAATAAGCGTAAGAAAAGTAACAAATAATGGATCTAAATTTAAAGTTTGAATTATACATAGCAATCGAAAACGCATTGAATCTATGTACATCAGGTTTTAAGAATGAACCCGATGAACCTGCATACATAGCAGCACTTGTTACACAATTACCTTCTCACTTAGAAGCTATATTCAATCATGCTTTTCCCACATTGAATTTCAAGGTTGGCGGGTGTTTCCTCCATCAAAAACCTATTGTAGAATTTTGCGAGAAAAGAATGTTAGGATACAAAAAGGATCCTGAAATAGGGGATTTACTCATCGTATATAAAAAAATACGCGGTACAGAAGTCACATATAACGCTTTGCTACTACAAGCCAAAAAACTGAATGGAAATACGGACAGTATTTACCATCATAAAATTGGTTATAATGATATGCATCAGCTATTTTTATATACCCATTGGCCTAAATTTATATATCGAAAAGCCAATAACTTGAACGGAAAGAAAAGAAGCGTAATACCTAAGACCATAACGGCAGGTGCCCAGTATTTGTTGATAGATAGAAATGCTGTTTGTACACCGTTTTGGTGTGCCATGCCCAATGATATACTCGTTGCATCAAAATGTCTGGCCTCACAATTGGTAGATTTTGTTGAATTCCAAACCGGACGGACTTTTGTCAAGTGTGCCCCCAGAGACAGCTGGTCACAAATGATTTGGGATTTGCTGAAAATTTCATTTCAATCTGTATTTAATAAATCCAAATATGGATATGTAAAGGCCTCAAGAGCTTCTGATGAGATTTCTGATTTTTTGGATCTACCCCAAAAGCTTACCCTGTCAGATAATAATAATGTTGGAATTCCCATTCTTTGTATCCAAAGTGAAGAAAAAGAGGGCAATGATGAATTGAAATGACAATAGGCCAGATATTCACCTGTCAATCCTTGGCCTATGAGGGATGGTTAAATGAAAACAAGACCAATTATTTTTAAACTTCAGGTTTATTGCCTCTAAAACAATAGGTACCCCCAATCGTAGAGCTCCCAGTACGGGTACACTTGATGTAGTGGAGATAACACTGTTAGTAATCAGCGCATGTATCGAAATGAGATGCTGCAAAATCATCTATCCACAGTAGTCAAAGACACGACTTGTCAAAAGGTTGTGTCTTTTTTTACCTCACATATTGAGCGTTTTGTGTTTTTTTTGTATTTTTGCAAACCGATTGGTCGGTATTTGTTGGGGCAGGCTAATATGGAAGGAATCAACTAATGTTCCATTTGTCTATCTCCCTATCTAGCAATAGTGTTAACTTTAATATTGAAACAAGATGAAAGATGTGATTAATACTCTTGAGAAATTCAAGCAATACAGAGAAAGAAAAATATGCGAATACATTCGTGAACATTCTTTGTTTTGCGGAGTTCCTGTGCAATGGCTTACAACAATATGTATTGTTTTGGGTTGTGCCGTCCTATGCTGGGTGATATTATTGGTTTATGGAATAATATGTGATCATTTTCATTTAATGTTAGTTGGCTTTAAACAGAATTCATTGTTTCACTATTTTATTAGTCTTATAGACTATTCTGCAAATTATAAATATAGATTAGTACTAGGGGGATACTTATTGATCCTCTTTTCTTTATTGTTTGCTTTTTTCAAGAGGAAGCTTCGCAATTCAAAAGAAATCGAAGCCGTTATGTTAAAATGTTCCATTGAATTGATGAGATATGAAAAATCCATATCGGATAAAATAAAATCAGCAAATTTAAACTTTGAACAAAGATCCAAAGAAGAGGATGTAAAATATCTTGAAAATAGGAAACAGAATTTAAAATCAGCCTGTTTAAACCGCCAAAAAGTGACTCTGACTAATTTTTATGAACTTCGGGGAGAAATCAGGATTCTTTCAGAAGAACAAGAAAGCCAAAGAAACACAGTAAACAATAATGAGAAAATTTGCCAACTAAAGAAGAAACAAGCTGAAACTTTAGAAAAATGCTATAATGACTGCTTGCTGTATAAACAAGACATAAATAAAAACCAAATAGAAATTGAAATATTAGGATCTCAAATAAATAACATTCAAAAAGATGTGGAAAACCATTCAAAAACAGAGGAAGACCTCCAATTTGATGATGTTATTGATGTTATTAATGCAAATATAGATGCAGGAGACATAAATAGTTTTTACAAAGATTCATTAAAATCATTTTTTTACGACTTACTAGGAAAAGCATCGCAATTAAAGATATAAAAGCACTATGAAACAACAGTATGCCAACCCTTTTGACCGCTACTCATCACGTACCAAGCGTTTGAACTATTATCTTCCTTTTTTACGAGAGAGACGTTTTACGAATAAGCAAAATATTCATGAAGCTTTTATTGGAAGAGAAGATATTTTGTACAGGCTAAGGAACTGGATTACGAATAAAGACAAAACCGGTTCGTTCTTAGTGGCTGGATATAGGGGGATGGGGAAATCTTCATTTGTTGAAAAAGCATTATACGATATCACCAGACAACGACGGAGAAGCAGTAAAATTGAATTCATATTCTTTATACTGCATTTGATAACCATTGCTTTATTTTGTTCCCTATTCATAATAAAGCCCATTGATAATATTCATTACCTTTTTATTGGGCTTGCAGCATTAGCTATGCTCTCTATTTTCTGCTATGTAAAAAAATATCACATAAGATATTGTTGGGGATATTTTTGCTTGTATTGCGGTCTCGTCAGGCATATTATCCAGCATGGAGAATGGCGCAAGAATAGCACCAGTGATATAGGGAAATCTATAAAGGAATGCATTGCAGAATGTTGTGGCAGGCTTCGAAAAATAGACAAAGAAGAGCGTAGCCGCCTGAATAAAATCATTTTCAAAGATTATAGAAGAAAAACGGCCCAGCGAATAGCCATCCAAATCAATTTAGGGCATGAAATCCTCACAGAAAGAGACATACTGTGTCTAATAGCCAAACGAATAAAAGCAGAGGTGGAAAATTTCGTTTCCAACAAACATCTGTATTTTCTGCCCGCATATTTTTACATTTTAGTATGTTGTTTTGCCACATTGGGAATCATGAAGCAATTAAACGGCCCTATTAAAGAGGTAGTCCAAAAGATTTATGAACAACAAATATCCCCATCCTCTTCTACTTCTGAAGTTCATATTGCAAATGCCTCTGATATGGCAGCCAAAGGAGAGGTGTCTTTTATCCACTTACAAGAAAACAGCAAACCCGGTTTCTTTCAAACACTTACTTCTTATCTCAAAACCTTTTTCATACAACTAAAAGAAACAAGCAATAGCTATATTATTCTTTTCAAAATAATCTGTTTTGTTCTAATTTATCTATGCATCAGAAAACTACTGCGAATTACGTTCTTGTTCATTCCAGGAATCAAGCAATATGTATGGATAAGAAAACAATTGAATACTTTGAATGACAGAATCCATACCGTAATTGACGAAGAAACGCCCCCATTAGCCGAAGGCAGCCAAGGTTTCATCAACATCACTTTCGGGAAACGAAGGAAGAAAAACTATCCAATTGCAGAAGTACGCGAGATAGAAAGCGAACTGATAGACATATTATCGCATTTTGACCGCATTATCAACGCATATACGCTCAAGTTTGTCATCGTATTTGATGAGTTGGACAAGATAGATCCGGAGATGAGCAACAAAGAACCGGAAGATGAGCTATTCGCGACATTTGAAGGTACTGCTAATGGCTTTTCCGGGGATTCCAGTTCCCGCAAAAGGAAAGACAATGTGCTCCGCCTCCTTGCTAATATGAAACATTTTATTTCTACAGCACGCGCCAAATTCATATTCATATCAGGGCGTGAGCTGTACGATGCTTACCTTGCCGGATTGTCTGACCGGGAATTCGCCATAAGCAGCGTTTTTAGCGGTGCAATTTATGTGGACAGCTTTCTGACATCAAACCGCACACAAATGAATGTCATCTCCATGACTGAACAATATCTGTGCAAAATGCTCCTGCCTAAAAAATATCTGCGGAACAAAATGAAAGAAAAATATTACCGATACGGCATAAGCACCCCTGAATATCCTTCGTTGAAATGGTATTACAGGTACCTACGTGAGCTTGAAAAGGATAATCCTTCTTCCAGTGCAGCAGAAGAATGGCGGTTGAAAGGAGGAATCGTATTCCTGCATTATTTCTCCATTTATCTGACCCATATCAGTAATGGGTCACCACAGAAAATTCTTTCTTATTTCCGCATGTATGTGAGGACTGAAGATAACCTATACCGCAAAGGAAATAAATCCCCTTATATCTATGGATGGAAAACACGTGACAAACGTAAGCATCCAAGCAAGAACTATGTGTTGACCTTCAATTATGTCAATCAACGGAAAATAGCTTTTATCTTCTATATGGCTTATCCTATCATGCAGGCTATCATCAACAATGCCAGCCAATACGGCGACAAACTATTGATATCCGCATCGTTTCTAATGAATCATATCTATAAATACCACAGCTACAGTTTTTCCTGGAGAAATCTGGAGCAGGCACCCGAACTGCTGGAAGTGTACCGTACCCCAGAGTTGCGCACCTTCATCCATACGATTTTATCCTATATGGTGCATACCCATATGACCAACATTCCATCAGGATTGTATAATTTTAAATTCAGGAAAAGTGTAGCCAGTGAAATTGCCATATTCTCCAAATATTCAGAAGAGATAGCCGCTATATTCAACTTCACACTGGATGAGTCTCTTTCAGTCAAGAAGCATTTCACACGTATGCTCGTGCATTATTCCAATATGCTTAAGCAGACGAATTCAAACTATGAACATTATGCTATCATTCTATCAAGAATCCATCAGGTACTGGGTGACTTGCAAATGACGGATGAAAATTATCTGGATTCAGCCTTGGAATACCGGAACAGCATAGCCTACCTGAAAGATTTGCTTCACCAGAAAGAGGCATCTGAACAAATGGCTTCGGGAGATATCATCCTTCCCCTTATCCGGAATATGCTGAAGCTAGGGCTAACCTATGAGCACCGTAAAACCAACAATTCCGCATACGTTATCTACTACGAACTGATTTGCATGCTGATAGATTTCAGGTATGTGGACGAAGCGAAATTAGGGCTTAAACTCCGTGTGGAAAAATCACAAGACTGGCGAGATAAAAAATATGTACTCTATAAAGAACATGAAACAGGTACCCCCAAAGGGATAGATCCCAACTATTTTGCCACCAAACAAGATGAGATTGAAGAAAAGAAAAATTTCGAGAAAGAGATAGAAACCCAACTGTTGCCTACCCGTGAACATTTGACCGACCAATATGAAATGCAGGGCGATGAACTAGTGACCGGCCTGTCACGGATTCTGACTCCGGAGAAAAGTAACCTGATTTTCCGGTTGTCCCTTTTGGAAGACCTTCGGCTTGTTTACCAAGCTATCCTTGCCAAGCTGTTCGTATTGGAAAAAGTCGAACTGGGAGGAATTACCAAAGCCAATGTGGATGTGGCAGAATCGGAATTCCGTTATTTGTATCGAGTGACCAATGCCAAAGACAAATTCATCATTCTAGTGGATTTTTTCAGGAGACTTGCCGAAATCCTGTACTACAAAAACGGACTCATCAACCGTAATTCAGACCGATTTGTGACCGGTCTTTATTTCTGGGGGTATGAGTTTGACACCGACATTGAAGAATTTTGCCGGGATAACGGACTAAACATCAAGACACAACAATCCATAGAACGCGTTATCAACAGAATATTATGGAGCGATTTAGGCAACGATATCGCCGGATGGAAAGATGTGGATTACACGGAACAATGGGACAGAATAAAAAAACGTCTCATTGATATTGTGGACAAGATGAAACTGGATGATGAGCCATTGAAATCCTATAAAGAGGATACAAAAAAATTCCTCAAGAACTGGAACATTGAAAAATCTTATGTGAAAAATTTGTCCTACTTTAAAGTTGATAAATGTAACAGACATCGGAAAGAAATGCTCCAAAAAGGATGTTCTGTTCCTTGCTTCTCCTGCCGGTATTACAACCGAAGCATGCATATCCTGCTGGAATATTTCTTCGGGGAAAAAGTGAACATTGAAGATAAGGTATCCAAAGTACGTGCTTTTTTGAAAAAAGCTAACTGGTCTCCCCAGACCTATTCTCTCAGGCCCAATTATCTACAGACCATAGCCATCACATTGGACGGCATGGGCAATGTGCTGCTCAGCTGCTCAGGGAAAGATTCGGAACTTACAGAGGACTTTTTAAAACAACTGGCAGAATTATCTGACAGCAATAAAGAATTTGAACGAATGGAGGAACTGACCTCACTGGAAAAAGCGATATTGTATTATTGGGCAGCCGCCAGATACTATAAAAGAGGTTCGTTCCTGAAAGACGCCTCTATCAGTATGAAGAAAATCCTGTGCCTGCTGAACCGATATATCATGGTAGAAAAAATGCTTCCTTCGCATACAGACCACCGGATACCAGTCTTGTCCGAATATCTCTGCAAAATCATTGATGTGGTAACACGAAAAGCCACTTTATACCTCTATGCCCACAATGAGAATATCAGTATAGCGGAAATACAAGACCTAAAAGGATTGTTCTCTCTGAAACCATACGAAGACATTTCCCTGGAAAAGCTTTCCCTTTATCCGGATATAGAAGAAATCATCATGCTTTCCACGGAACTAAAACTATATATTTACCGACACTTCAAATACCGACCCTCATTAATGCCTAAAGATTTCAGCAAGGCCGAAACTTTGAACATACTAAAACTATATTCTTACCGTCTGTCATCTGCTTACAATATAGAACGAACCGTCCAACAACTGATTGTGGAATCCCGCATGAAAGCCATCTGGAACTATATGTTCATAGACTATCTGTTTGACGGCATCGATTTAATGGAATATCATGTAGCCAAAGGACAACGAAAAATAAGGTACAGGACTGATACCCCCATTGTATTTTATAAGAAATTCGCCCGTTTCTTAAAAGAGCCTTTGAAAAAGAATAAATTGGAACTGTTTGGCATGAATCTGGAAGAATGCGGCATGACGGAAGATTACCTGACTGTAAAAGATAAATTGCAATTAATTGAATTCCTTTTGAAAGACTCCATGTTCTGCTTGCAACGAATATTGTCCGTACTAACGACCAATACCAACCAACTGCTGCACACAAACAGTTATATTGCAGAAATCTACCGGATGATGTTTGCCTGGACACAAATCTTCAAATTCCTGTATTTCGCATACGAATACATGGACGCGGAAGAGGCTGTACAAAATAAGATTCTTATAGCCCTAAACTCTTTCATCACATCCCGCCACATTTCTATGGAAGAGCCCTTGACTGACATGGAAGAAAGAAGGAACATGCAGACTATCAAAAAAGTTTTGGAATTATGTGTCTGTGAAATCGGAAGCGAAGGACTTGAGCCCGATTTCGGAACTTTAGGCACCGAATTTTATAACCACATCCTGTCGGTCATTGAACCGACCAATTTGCGGTATATCATCAGTAACTATCCGGCAGAAATGGCCCTGATGTATTACAGAAAAACAACAGAAATGCATACGGAAGGAAATGCATATAAAGAGATGGTTGCCGGGCTGTATTATCTGGATGATGACCTGCAGAATGAAACCGAGCAGTTCTATATGGCACTGGAACGCTATCTGATTAACTGCGGATACATAGACTGCATGTCGAAAGCCATAAAGGATATTTACAGCAAGGCGTATATCTATACTGCGGAATGCTATGAAAATGGCGATCCGAACATTCCCCGACCGGAATACCAGAATGTGGATCCGATATGGGGGATGAATATTTGATGCTAAAATAATATTATTCAATTCGTTATTAAAAGATATATAATATGCCAGCAAAGTTAGACATTACAAAGCCCTTGCGGCTTATTGGAATTCAAATTTTTGAAGATACTTTGAGTGATGTAAGAAAGGCTTTAGAGCCAGGATGGTACCCTTTTATTAAATGCAAACGAGATATAGGAACCTCCAAGGATTCATACCCAGAAATTTCTGATGACGAGTGTCCACAAGATTATTACAGAATAAATGAAGATTTACCCAAGATTTCCATTTCTGCAATAGTCGGGAAAAACGGTTCCGGTAAATCATCATTATTGGATATTTTGTATCGCATCATTAATAATTTTGCTGAAAATACGTTTTTGAGGAAAGGGCTGGACGAGACCAACGAAATTGGGCATGCCCAAGGCATTTCAGGTCGGCTGCATTTTGAGCTGGACGGAGTGCAAAAATTCATAGAATGCAATGATTTTGGTACAGACTATTATGAGATAATAGACGGACAGCCCGAAAAAATACAAATTCATGGATTGACTGAAAAACAACGGGATGCTATACTTAATGGATTTTTCTACACAATCAGCGTAAACTATAGTCTTTATGCATTTAATCCTTCGGACTTCAATTCAAAATTCCGACCAAAAGATAATAGTAACGATGGTGATTGGCTCAATTATTTATTCCACAAGAACGATGGCTATTATATTCCATTGGTATTAACTCCATTCCGTGACAAGGGTCAGATAGACATAAATAATGAAAACAGCTTAGCACAGCAACGGATTGAAATTTTATCTCTTATGTTTCATTCACAAGGGAAGGAATTTCTGGATGAATATCAACCGATATACTACAAGTATAAATTCAATCCACAATATAAAGAGTTAAAGCAACAAAAACTATTGGAGAAACCTATCAGGAATGAAATACGAGATGGACAAGACCTGATTATCGCTCAAATAGAAGAACTTTGGAAGAAAATTCTTATTGGCAAATGGAACATTGATTTGGAGCAAAATAATTCCAAACGCGATGAAATAGCTTTGTACTATCTGGCATATAAAACACTTAAAATATGCTCTACCTATCCTCACTATAAAGAAATGTCAGATTGGGATTCTTTGATGAAAATGCAGGAACCTAAAATGATGATTGATAGTAGGACTGGAAATGAACGACCTGTCATTAACAAAGATGGCAGTAAAAGAATGTATGTAAAAGAAAGCAACATATTAACGTGGTACAAAAGTCACATCCAACATTTATTGAATGTCATCAAAGATATAGCCGAAAATTCGAATAGCCATATCACCTTGAAAATTCATCAATGCTTGAATTATCTTACTCAACATACGTATCTAAAAGGTGAAGACTGTTTGGATGTGGACAAAGATTTATTGCAAGGTAAAAAATACGAGACTTATGATGATATGATGAAATTGCTGGCACCATCCTTTTTTATCACAGAAGTTGTTTATCGGAAAATGGATACAAAAAGGATGGACCAAAAAGATAATAGTCAAGAAATCACCTTGCAATCCATGAGCAGCGGTGAAAAACAAATGCTGTATAGTTTAAGCTACATATTTTATCATATAAAAAATATCGCCAGCATAAAGAGTGAAAATGGCAAACGTGTAGTAGGTTATCACCATATCAATCTGATATTTGACGAAGCAGAATTGTACTATCACCCAGAATATCAACGACAGTACATAAAAAGACTGTTAGAACGCTTAGCCATGTGCCATATCAACCGAACAAATATCCGTAGCATCAACATTATAATCGTTACACATTCACCATTTATTCTATCAGATTTGCCAGAAACCAATATTTTATTTCTGGATAAAAGTGAAGAATATACAAATGAAAAAACGAGTACAACTTTAGGAGCCAACATTTATGATTTATTGAAAAATGGATTTTTCCTAGAATATGCTATTGGCGATCTAATACAAATGAAACTGCGTGAAATATTAGATCTGTATTATGAGGATGATATGAATAAGCAACAGCGAATATTTGTGGAGAAAAAAGACCATATTAAGTTCACAATAGATCATTTAGGTGAAGAATATATTCGTAGTAATTTCAACCAAATTTACAAACAATTGGAGCAACGAATATTGCATAAGTCACAAGAAGAACAGATTCGTGATGAAATTCGTTATCATGAAGAACAAATTAATTCATTGAAGGACAAATTAGAAAAGAAGAAATGAGAAAAGTAGCATATCAAAATAGGAATATCCTTAAAACTTACATGCAAATTTTTCAACCGACACTAACGAAAATGCAAACTAGTTGGGAGAGTTTGCGAAAAACCAATGTCGAACTACAACAATTTCCAGCAAATATTCAGGATATACTAATTGGAAATTTTCATCAATTAGTACAATGGTACAATTTGTTTATGAATTGGTCATTATCCATAAGAGAAAAATTGAATAGTAGTTTAGAAACACTATTTAATTATGATGACTGGAGTCAAGAAATAGCTGAGTTTTTCAAAGACCCACAAAATGGCTTCAGCATCTCATCATGCCATTATTGTGACATGGCTTATATTAATGTATTCGAAATAGATCCTGATGCAGATGCTATTTATTTTTTGGTAAGTGTATTTAGAAGCGTAGAACAACCAAAAACAATCAGAAATATCCAAACATAAACA
>OCGZ01001097.1_pt1 | contig 11600 bp, 10 predicted proteins | sample 1538711 | NCBI WGS metagenome assembly OCGZ01 (sample SAMN04571720, study PRJEB22368) | human gut metagenome | biome: human gut; material: stool | host: Homo sapiens | place: Luxembourg | collected 2012-08-17
CCGTTTTTCTTTTCATAAACCTATAAAATTCTGACTTGTGAGAGGGCGCTTATATTTGCCACTTCACAACCTATAAAAGCACCACAAAATCTGCAACATTACGTTACGGAACGCCGGTCAGATATTTATTCAGCCAGATTTCCGGTATAAAGCTGATAGTATTTTCCATGTTCTTCCATCAACTGCTCATGGCTGCCGCGTTCAATGATGCGCCCCTGCTCTAAGACCATGATACAGTCACTGTTGCGGACAGTGGAGAGACGGTGTGCGATGACAAAAGTCGTACGTCCGCGCATCAGTTTATCCATACCATCCTGTACGATCTTTTCCGTTCTGGTATCGATGGAGGAGGTTGCCTCATCGAGGATCAGGACAGGAGGATCAGCAATGGCGGCACGGGCGATCGCAAGCAGCTGGCGCTGTCCCTGGCTTAAGTTTGCGCCGTCTCCGGTCAGCAATGTGTTGTAGCCATCCGGAAGCTGATGGATGAAGGTGTCTGCATTTGCAAGTTTTGCAGCAGCGATGACTTCCTCGTCTGTCGCATCCAGTTTTCCGTAACGGATATTTTCCATTACAGTTGCGGTAAATAGATGGGTATCCTGCAATACGATTCCAAGGGAATGACGCAGGTCGTCTTTTTTGATCTTATTAATGTTAATGCCGTCGTAGCGGATCTTGCCATCCTGAATATCGTAGAACCGGTTGATCAGGTTTGTGATCGTTGTTTTTCCGGCACCGGTACTTCCAACGAAAGCGATCTTCTGTCCGGGAGTGGCAAAAAGGTCTACGTTGTGCAGAACCATTTTGTCAGGATTATATCCAAAGTCGACATCATCAAATACCACATCACCCTTTAACTCAATGTAGTCGACAGAACCGTCTGCCTGATGCACATGCTTCCAAGCCCACATTCCGGTACGCTCGTTGCACTCTGTAATCTGGCCATTTTCCTTTTTCGCACGCACTAAAGTCACGTATCCCTCGTCCGTTTCCGGTTTTTCATCCAGCAGATTGAAGATTCGCTCGGAACCTGCAAGCGCCATGACGATATTGTTGATCTGCATGCTTAACTGGTTGATCGGCTGGCTGAAGCTCTTATTGAATGTGAGGAAGCTTGCCAGTTTACCGAGGGTAAAACCGCCTATACCTTCCAGGGCGAGGATGCCGCCGACTAAGGCGACCAGAACATAACTTACATTTCCAAGCTGTGCATTGATCGGCATTAAGATATTACCAAATTTGTTTGCGTTATCAGCACTTTCAAATAACTGGTCATTCAGCTTGTTGAAGTCTGCAATACTTTCTTCCTCATGGGTAAAGACCTTTACTACCTTCTGGCCATTCATCATCTCTTCAATATAACCGTTGACCGTGGCGATATCACGCTGTTGGGCGATAAAGTACTTGGCACTGGCACCACCTACCACTTTGGTGGCATAGAGCATGACTCCAACCATAAAAAGTGTGATGATCGTCAGTGGAATGTTTAAAACGATCATGGCGCCAAGGACACTGACAATCGTAACCGCACTGTTTAAAACCTGCGGGATACTCTGACTGATCATCTGGCGCAGGGTATCAATATCGTTCGTATAGGTTGACATAATATCACCATGTGGGTGAGTGTCAAAGTAACGGATCGGGAGTCCTTCCATATGGATGAACATATCGTTTCTTAAGTTCCGGAGTGTTCCCTGTGTGACATATACCATAATTTTGGACTGTGCAAAGGAAGCAAGAACACCACATGCATAGAAAATTGCAACGCGTCCGATCGTATGGGCGAGTTCCGTGAAATCAGGGGAAGCCTGTTTTGTTAATGGAATGATGTAATCGTCGATCAGTGTCTGCATGAATAAGGTACCCTGTACACTCGAAAAAACAGTGATAAACAGGCAGATCACGACAACGATACATGCAAAGCCATAGTTTTTAAAAATGTAAGAGAGCAGGCGCAGCAGTAGTTTTCCAGGATCTTTAACATTTGGTCTTGGTCCGCGTGCATTGCCGCGCATAGGTCCATGATTTTTTTCTGCCATTATTTTGCACCTCCTTCATCAAAATCACCGCTTCCCTGTGTCTGGGATTCATATACTTCGCGGTAAATCGCATTTGTTTCCATAAGTTCTTCATGGGAACCGAAGCCGTCCACAACGCCGTTGTTCAATACAATGATGCGGTCTGCATTCATGACAGAGGAGATCCGCTGCGCAATGATAAGTTTTGTCGTATTTGGGATTTCTTCGGCAAATGCTTTGCGGATTTTTGCATCGGTTGCCGTATCAACTGCACTGGTACTGTCGTCTAAAATTAAAATTTTCGGGTTCTTTAACAGTGCTCTTGCGATACACAGACGCTGTTTCTGTCCACCGGAGACATTGGAACCACCCTGTTCAATGTGCGTGTTATAGCCATCCGGAAAACGGTTGATAAATTCTGAAGCGCAGGCAAGGTCGCAGGCATGCCGGCATTGTTCATCGGTTGCATCCGGGTTTCCCCAGCGGAGATTGTCATAGATCGAGCCGGAGAAAAGCACATTATTCTGTAATACAACGGACACTTCGTTACGCAGTGTGTTGAGGTCGTAGGAGCGGACATCTTTACCGCCAACGTAGACAGCACCTTCCGATACATCATACAGACGGCTGATCAGGTTGACTAAGGAAGATTTCGAACTTCCCGTTCCGCCGATGATACCGATGGTCTCGCCGGATGCGATGGAGAGATTGATATCGTCCAAAACAGGGGTATCAGAGGTTTTATTGTATCGGAATGTCACATGGTCAAAGCGGATGCTGCCGTCGGTTACTTCATGGTCCGGGTTTTCCGGGTTTGTGATATCACTCTTCTCATTTAATACTTCACAGATACGCTCAGCACTTGCGATACTCATGGTGATCATGACAAAAACCATGGAGAGCATCATGAGGCTCATCATAATGTTCATGCAGTAAGTGAGAAGACTCATCAATTCACCGGTGGTAAGAGAATTTACGATCATTTTGGCACCGATCCAGCTGATCAGGATGATGCAGGTATACACGGCAGCCATCATGACAGGATTATTAAATACGATAACGCCCTCTGCTTTGACAAACATTTTGTAAATATTTTCACTTGCTTTTTTGAAACGCTCCTTTTCAAAATCTTCACGGACGTAGGCTTTTACCACGCGGATCGCGGAGACATTTTCCTGGACAGATGCGTTTAAGTCATCATATTTTGGAAATACCTGGGTAAAATATTTATGAGCCCTGACTGTGATAAAAGCAAGTATGATACCAAGTAAGATCACTGCTGCGAGGTAGATACAGGCAAGTTTTGCATTGATAAAAAAAGCCATGATCATGGCACAGACCAGAGTGATCGGTGCGCGGACGCACATGCGCAGGATCATCTGATAAGCCATCTGGATGTTGGTGACATCTGTGGTCAGTCTTGTGACAAGCCCTGCGGTGCTGAATTTGTCAATATTGGAGAAAGAGAATGTCTGGATATTTTCATACATTGCCTTTCTTAAGTTGCGGGCAAAACCGGTAGAGGCTCTCGCACCGTATTTTCCCCCCATCACACCTGCAAAAAGAGAGACACAGGCAGTCACGATCATCAGACCGCCCATCACGTAGATATGATGGATATCGCCCTTTTCCACACCGTTATCGATAATGGATGCCATCATGAGAGGAATGACCGTCTCCATGAGAACTTCTAAGATCATGAAGACCGGAGTAAGAAAAGAGTCCTTTTTAAACTCTTTTATTTGTGCTCCAAGAGTTTTTAACATATTTTCACATCCTTTTCTAAATTATTGTTGATTTTTATTTGTTAGTGTGCTAACTATATATTTATACGGCATTCGTCTGTGAATGTCAACAATGAATTTTTGAAGGGGAAAAAGAAGGAAAATGAGACACGAAGACAGTGTAGGATATAAAATGAGGTTGATCCATAACCGCATTCATAAGCAGATGGAAGCGAAAAGGATCGAGAATGAGGGTGATATCACAGGAATGCAGCGGTGGACACTCGGTTACCTGAATGACCATGCGGATACGGAAATCTATCAGAAAGACATTGAACAGGAATTTAAAGTGTCCCGTGCAACGGCTTCTAACATGCTTCAGCTGATGGAGCGGAAAGGACTGATCGTGCGGGAGTCCGTAAGCTGCGATGCGAGATTAAAAAAGATTTCCCTGACAGAAAAAGCAAAAAATATGGTTGCAAAGTCGGATGCAGATATCCGGGAGATGGAGCAGCTCATCACAAAAGGCTTTCATAAGGAAGAAACAGAACAGCTAAAGCATTATCTCGACCGGATCATGGAAAATATCGGCGTGGCGGAAGACTGTTGTGGCAGAAAGTGTAAAAGTGGTGCAAAAGAGCAGAAAAACCACAATATATAGTGTTTTTCTTCTATCATAAAAAAGTGACGATTTATTTGATGCATTTTTGTACAGAATAGATAAAGGTAGCATGGATACTGGGTTTGCGTGGTGTCTGCTGCCTTTTTTGTTTACATAATGCTCCACATAATATAGTTATACATATTGACAAGAACACAATATGTTGTATATAATAAATTTCGGCAGCAATCGTTGGAACACTGCCCTGACAAATAATTTCTTTCAATTGAAACTATAGTGAAAATTGTTTATTAGATAGGAGAGTAAAACAAAGATATGAAAATTATCAAACGAAGCGGAATGGAAGACACCTTTGACATTAAAAAGATCGAGGCAGCGATCCGCAAAGCAAATGAAAGTGTCATTGATTATGAAAAGCTGACAGAGGAGAAGATCCAGGAGATCCTTGCCAATGTGGAGAAGGCATGTGAGAATATGAAACGTTCTCCAAGTGTGGAAGAGATTCAGGATATGGTGGAAAACCAGATCATGAACCAGCGTGCATTCAATGTGGCACGTAATTATATCACTTATCGTTATAAGAGAGCTCTGGTCCGTAAATCTAACTCTACCGATGAACAGATCTTAAGTTTATTAGAGTGCAACAATGAGGAAGTAAAACAGGAGAATTCCAATAAGAACCCTACTGTCAACAGTGTACAGCGTGACTATATGGCAGGAGAGGTGAGCAAGGATATTACCAGAAGATTCTTATTAGATGGAGATATCGTAGAAGCGCATGAGCAGGGAATTATCCATTTCCATGATGCAGATTATTTTGCACAGCATATGCATAACTGCTGTCTTGTAAATTTAGAGGACATGCTCCAGAACGGCACAGTGATCAGTGAGACGATGATCGACCGTCCAAAGAGCTTTTCTACTGCATGCAATATTGCAACACAGGCAATTGCACAGATTGCAAGTTCCCAGTATGGCGGACAGAGTATTTCACTCTCACATCTGGCACCATTTGTGGATGTGAGCCGTCAGAAGTTCCGCAAGACTGTCCGCGAGGAACTGACAGCTTCCGGTATCGAGCCGACAGAAGAAATGGTAAACAAGATCGCTGAGATGCGTGTCAAAGAGGAGATCAACCGTGGTGTTCAGATGATCCAGTATCAGGTGATCACGCTTATGACAACCAATGGACAGGCTCCATTTGTGACAGTATTTATGTATCTCGATGAAGTTCCGGAAGGACAGCTTCGTGATGACCTTGCAGCAGTGATCGAGGAAGTATTACATCAGAGAATCCAGGGCGTTAAGAATGAAAAAGGTGTATTTATCACACCGGCGTTCCCGAAACTCATCTATGTATTAGAGGAAGACAATATCCGAGAGGGAAGCAAATACTGGTATCTGACCAGACTTGCAGCAGAGTGTACTGCAAAGAGAATGGTACCGGATTATATCTCTGAGAAGATCATGAAAAAACTCAAACAGGGTAACTGTTATACCTGTATGGGATGCCGCTCTTTCTTAACCGTATATAAGGACGAAAATGATAAATTCAAATTCTATGGAAGATTCAATCAGGGTGTCGTTACCTTAAACCTTGTGGATGTGGCATGTTCTTCCGGAAGAGATATGAACAAGTTCTGGGAACTTATGGATGAGAGACTGGAACTCTGTCACAGAGCATTAATGGCAAGACATGAGAGATTAAAAGGAACTCCTTCAGATGTGGCACCGATTCTCTGGCAGAATGGTGCACTGGCACGTCTGAAAAAGGGCGAGACCATTGATAAATTATTATATGGTGGATACTCTACCATTTCCCTCGGATATGCAGGACTTTGTGAGTGTACGAGATATATGAAGGGAGTTTCCCACACAGATCCGGATGGCACACCATTTGCATTGGAAGTCATGCGTCATCTGAACGATGCATGTGCAAAATGGAAAGCGGAGCATAACATTGATTTCAGCCTGTATGGCACACCATTGGAGTCTACAACTTATAAATTTGCAAAGTGCTTACAGAAACGTTTTGGAATCATTCCGGGTGTTACAGATAAGAACTACATTACAAACAGCTATCACGTACATGTGACGGAGGAAATGAGCGCATTCGATAAGCTGAAATTCGAATCCCAGTTCCAGGAGCTTTCTCCGGGCGGAGCGATCAGTTATGTGGAAGTTCCGAACATGCAGAACAATCTGGATGCTGTTCTTTCTGTTATGCAGTACATTTATGATAATATTATGTACGCAGAGTTGAACACCAAGAGTGATTATTGTCAGGAATGTGGTTACTCCGGAGAGATCAAAATTGTGAATGACAAAGATGGAAAATTAGTCTGGGAGTGTCCGAATTGCGGAAACCGCGATCAGAATAAAATGTCTGTTGCAAGACGTACCTGCGGTTATATCGGAACACAGTTCTGGAATCAGGGAAGAACACAGGAGATCAAGGAGCGTGTCCTCCATCTGTAAAAGCAACAGTATAAACCAATATAAAAATTCAGGCGGAGCGGGAATTTATCCCGCTTCGTTTCAACTTATCATAAAGGAAATCATACAATGAATTATGCGAATATAAAAACTTATTCGATCGAAAATGGAACAGGCGTAAGAGTGTCGCTGTTTGTATCCGGCTGCACCCATCATTGCAAGGGATGTTTCAATGAGGAAGCCTGGGATTTTTCTTATGGAAAACCATTTACAAAAGAGACGGAAGATGAGATCATCCACGATTTAGAGCCAGACTATATGGCAGGCATCACGCTGCTCGGTGGAGAGCCGATGGAACCTGTGAACCAGAGAGTGCTGGTAAATCTGTTAAAGCGCATCCGCAAAGAACTGCCGGATAAAACCGTCTGGATCTACACCGGATACCTCTATGAGGATCTTCTGCCGGGAGGAAGGGCGAACTGTGAAGTGACAGAGGAAATGTTATCTTACTGTGATATTCTGGTGGATGGACCATTTGTTCTGGAAAAGAAAAACATTTCATTAAAATTCCGTGGTTCCGAGAATCAGAGGATCATCCAGCTTTCAGCCACAAGGGATGCCGGTAAAGTGATTCTTGCGATGGAATAGCAAACTGTGATATGATGAACACTGGCAGAAAAATGAACAGAGAAATTCTGGTTTCAGAAATAAGGGGAGCAGAGAGATGAAAATTACGTGGAAGACATTTCTGGCGGTGTCTGCCTATTGGGCAGGCGTCTTTGGATGGTTTTATATAGGAGTCTGGCAGGTGTTGAAAAAACCGGTGCATTCCGTGATACTGGCACAGATTGCAGGACATCTTTCGATAGGACTTTTGATCGGCGCACTCATACAGGGATTTTTGTATCTGTCCCTGGCAGGTGGTATCTGGTGTGTCGGTTATATGATCAGTGAATATTTCAAAGAAAGCAAATAAGGATAAACAGATGATTTTACGAGTACCTTCTTATTATAAAACATTTCAGTGCATTGCAGATAAATGTGAACACAGTTGCTGTATTGGCTGGGAGATTGATATTGATGAGGATTCCTATGATTATTACATGGGGATTGAGGGAGCGTTTGGAGAGCGCCTGAAAGAGCAGACGGTGACAGAAGATGAGGAACACAGCTTTGTATTGCGGAAAAACGGCTGGTGCCCATTTTTAGATCAGAACAAATTATGCGATATTTACAGCGAACTTGGCGAGGAGGCTTTGTGTGAAGTCTGCACCGAGTATCCACGTTTTGTTGTGGAGTACGGCGATGTCAGGGAAAAATCTTTGAGTGTGTCCTGTGAAGAAGTAGGACGCATTATTTTTTCTGATGAGGGTAAAATGTCTTATGAAGATATCGAACTGCCGGATCTTGGAATTGAAGATGAATTTTACGAGGATGAGGAGGAAGAACCTTTCGAGGAAGATATGGAGGAGTTCTGTTCTCATTTAGAGGAGTACCGGACACAGGCGGTTGCCATTTTACAGAACCGGGAAAAGAGTATTGACGACAGGATCAGGGAGTATCTGAAATTCTGTGAAAAATTGCAGAATGTGGTGGAAAATCCAGAGGAAGAACTGTGGGAGCCGATGGAATATTTTCATGTCCGTATGGAGACGTTCGATGAACTTGAGAATGTCAACGAGGAATGGATGGAAGTAAAACAGCGGGTGCGTGATTTCTTTGAGACACATTCTTACACCGAGGCACTTGAGGAATATAAAAAGTCCGGCGATTACAATGAAATCTGGTATGAACATATTCTTGTTTATTTTACATACCGGTATTTTATGCGTGCATGGTATGACGGAAATGTTCTGGCAAAAGCACAGTTCGCAATTGTGGGATTTTTAGTGATCCGCGATATGGATATTGTACGATATTTTGCCAATGGAAAAAGTTTCAAGTTGGACGACCGGATTGCGAATGCAAGAATTTTTTCAAGGGAAGTGGAACATTCGGAGGAGACGTTAGAGATTCTGGAAGATGATATTTCTTTTGATGAAGCTTTTCATGTAAAGCATCTGCTTGGACAGATATAAAAAATAGCCGGGTGACAGAGTACCGGATAGCTTTGCGCTATCGTTCTGTTCAGCCGGCTATTAGTATCTGCCTGTAATGAAATGCAGGAAGGATACTGGTTTTTTACCTTCTGCTTTTGTCTCTGTAAGGTATTTCTCATAGTAAAGAATTACTTCACCGAAAGACATTGCTGGATCGATTGTATACATATGCTCGCCTCCTTATATTTGATTTCTTTTCTTGTTTTCGAGGCTAGTATAGTACTGACTTTGGGAAAAGTCAACAAAAAAAGTGTGAATAATTTGTTAAGTATTCACAAAAATACAATTTTGGGGTAAAAAGTAAAAAGAAGGCAAAAACGAAGAAAAAAGAATACAAAAATGGGGTAAGGGAGAACACAAAAGAGTTTTATGCAGCGGAGTGACGAAGAGATTTACGAAGAGCAGGAGCGCAGAAGAATAAGGGCGCGGCGAGAGCGGAGAAGAAAGAGACGAAAGCAGCAGATCATTTTTCGGGCAGTGACGTTTACCGTTTTTTTTCTGGTATTGCTTCTTATTGTAATGCTGGTGCGCAAAGTGGCAGAAAAATCAGCAGCAGAGGAGACAATGGTATCAGAGCCTGTCAAGTATGTCGAGGAATCTCCGGATTTTGCGGTAGAGCTGCTGACGGTCAATGAGTATTCCAGACCGGGAACAGAGCTTGCGCAGGTAAATGGGATAGTCGTCCATTATACGGCAAATCCGGGAACGACAGCGGAACAGAACCGCAGTTATTTTGAAAGTCTGGCAGAGACAGGGGAGACGCATGCCAGCAGCCATTTTATCATTGGAATCAGTGGGGAAATCATTCAGTGCATTCCATGTAATGAGATCTCTTATGCATCCAATGACAGAAACAGCGATACCATTTCGGTAGAATGCTGTATTCCAGATGAGAGCGGAAAGTTTACAGATGAAACTTACCAGTCATTGGTCGAACTTGTGGCATGGCTTATGGGGCGGTATGAACTGACTGCGGACGACGTGATCCGACATTATGATGTGACAGGAAAAGATTGTCCGAAATATTTTGTCGAAAACAGTAATGCATGGTCGGATTTCAAGACGGACTTATTGACATATATCGATACCTACGGTATTGAAAAAACACAGGAAATAAATTAGAATAGCTTATGAACCGGACTTTTTTGTTGCAAAAAACAAAATAATGATGGAAACAATCGGATAAAGGGTTAATATAAGAAAATATGTTAGAAAATGAATTTCATAAATTAGAAGAAAAACAGGAAATCAGAACGACGATCAGTCAGATCAGAAAAGAGATCAAGAAGCAGGACAGTAAAAAAGCATTTTTGGAACTGCTCCAGGGAAAAGAGTCCATGATCGTTGATTTTTTATCAGAGGAAGATGCAAAGACAAGGAAAAATACAGCACTTCTGATCGGGGATTTAAAGCTTGAACAGGCAAAAGAAGCACTGATCGCAGCCTATCTGAATGAGACAACACTATATGTGAAAAGTGCTTATCTGACAGCTCTTGGAAAGCTTGATGTCAGGGAAAATCTCGAATTCTTCAAAAACCGTCTGCTGGAGGTAAAAAATCAGCAGGTGCCTGCTGAGGAACAAAAACATCAGGGCGAAGAGATCCGGGAGTTAAATGAGATCATCCTGAAAACGGAAGGTGCAAAAAAACATCAGTTTACCGGTTTTCAGATGCCGCATGAGATGCTGCTTCTCACAAACCGGGAGCAGAGGGAGGTCACGCTTTCCGAAGTAAAGGAGATCGGGGCTTCGGTACAGAGAAAGGCAGAGCTGCATCCATTGGGAGTACTGGTTTTTTCGAAAGAAGTGACTCCATTTACAAAGCTTCGCACTTACCGGGAATTATTGTTTCCTATTCACACAAATGAAAGAATCCCTGCAATGCCGCACAGGGCGGCAGAATTATTATGGCATTCGGATCTCTATGCATTTCTGACGGAATGCCATGAGGGAGATGCACCATTTTTCTTCCGTCTGGAGGTAAAGAGTGCAGAGCCGAAAACAGAGTTTGTGAAAAAATTAGGTGCGTCACTGGAAAAAAAATCTGACTGGAAACTGGCGAATTCGACCACAGATTATGAGATTGAGATCCGTCTGATCGAGGCGAAGGATGGAAGCTTTGTTCCATTTTTGAAATTATATTCCATGAAGATGAAGCGGTTTGCCTACCGGAAAAATGCGATTGCAATGTCCATTCATCCGGCAACGGCGGCGATGCTCATGTATCTGGCAAAACCATATCTGAAAGAAAATGCACAGATTTTAGATCCGTGCTGCGGTGTTGGAACAATGCTGATCGAGCGCGATATCTTAGTTCCGGCAAGGGAAAAATATGGAATTGACATTTTCGGTGATGCGATTGACATGGCAAGAGAGAATGCAGCACTTGCCGGAGAGAAGATCAACTTTATCCACCGGGATTATTTTGATTTTAAGCATGATTATAAGTTTGATGAGATCGTTACCAATATGCCGGTAAAAGGAAAGAAAGCAAAAGAGGATATGGATGCATTTTATGCCCGCTTTTTTGAAAAGTCTAAGAGTCTGCTGGCTGAGGATGGAATCATTATCATGTATTCCAATGAGGTAGGGTTTGTAAAAAAACAACTGCGGCTGCAGCCGTGCTACAGGCTGATCCAGGAGTATACGATCCGGAAAAAGGATTCGTATTAAATGGACGCGTATATCCACTGCGTGGTGTC
>OCGZ01001099.1_pt1 | contig 11562 bp, 8 predicted proteins | sample 1538711 | NCBI WGS metagenome assembly OCGZ01 (sample SAMN04571720, study PRJEB22368) | human gut metagenome | biome: human gut; material: stool | host: Homo sapiens | place: Luxembourg | collected 2012-08-17
TAAGGGGCTGGAAAGCCCGTAAAATAAGGAAAGTTCAAGAAATCTCTCCACAAATTCCGATTTGGGAATTTCTGTCTTTAAAATAAATGTTAGTTTTAGCTAACTTCTATAGTATAAATGTCTGAATTTCAACTGTCAATGCGGCTTTTGAGAACTTTTCTCATTTTCTATTCTACATAACAAAAACTGCCGCATAAACGCTTGTTTTTGTCCTTGATGACATTTACAACGCTTTATACGGCAGTTTGTTTTTATCTCTGATTGTTTTTACTCTGCAATTTTCTTATCTGTTTCCAGAATGTGATGTACCAGCCAGTCTGTTAAGAATGTAAGCACTTCCTGAATGACTTCTTCAGAATTTTCATCTAAATGCTCTAAATCCAGTTCATCTAACTTCTGGCAGAACTGGTCGTGCTGTACCTTCTGCATGAACATTCCCTTGTAATTAATGCTTTTCATATATTCTTCTTCATGCTGGAAATGTATCTTGGTATAATCTCTCAGTTCATTTAAAATCTTAGCGATATGGTCATATTTGTCCGGTATAAATTCATTTTTATATAACTCATACGCTTCATCTGCGATTTCAAAAAGCTTCTTATGCTCCTCGTCAATCTGGGCAATTCCTGTATAATATTCCGGTTTCATCTCGTACATTATCTTTTCCTCCAATTCCGGCGGCTGTCAGGCTATTGATGTATTTTTACATTTATACAGCCCATCTTTACCTGCCTCTTAATGTTTTTATTACAATAACATAAATAGCCGGTGATGTCGAATGGTTTTTGGGGAAATATGTGGATAAGCTGTTTTTTTATTGCTACATTTCATCAAATAGTGGTTTATTCCTTGTGTTTGGGACGTTCGTGGCTTTTAATACATCTCATGTTAGAGTTTATCAGTGAAGTTGTAAAATATAATCAGTCTATCTTCTGTATTTCAATACATCTCATGTTAAAGTTTATCTTATGTAGCCGACACATGCTGCGACTGCTTCCGCATTTCAAAACATCTCATGTTAAAGTTTATCCGTCCACTGAATCCACATGTTGAGCTGCTTGACAAATTTCAAAACATCTCATGTTAAAGTTTATCAAAAACGGCGAGTTTGCGGAAAAATATCTGAAACAGATTTCAAAACATCTCATGTTAAAGTTTATCTCTATCCGCGGCGCAGGACGAATGTGACCGGGACAGATTTCAAAACATCTCATGTTAAAGTTTATCATCAGCACTGTGGACGATCTGAAGACAGTCTTCAATGATTTCAAAACATCTCATGTTAAAGTTTATCACAGACGACAAAGTCAGATTCGCGGTGCAGTCGAATTTCAAAACATCTCATGTTAAAGTTTATCAGTATAGCAGCACGCAGCTACGCAAGCGGGAGACGATTTCAAAACATCTCATGTTAAAGTTTATCTACGTCTTTCCAAGGAAAGCGGCGGGTGCATTATGTATTTCAAAACATCTCATGTTAAAGTTTATCTGCTTCAGCACGAAAAGCATTGTGTCCACATAGAAATTTCAAAACATCTCATGTTAAAGTTTATCGTGATACAGGATAATTTTCTTGTTTACGGCAAAGGCAGATTTCAAAACATCTCATGTTAAAGTTTATCTAATGCAATTAACAGAAAAATAACAATTCCTTTCTTATTTCAAAACATCTCATGTTAAAGTTTATCAGAAGATTTTTATATAATAACGTCAAAGTGGGGAAAATTTCAAAACATCTCATGTTAAAGTTTATCGGAATTAAAGGGGCAGGGCTTCACCTGCAAGCAAAATTTCAAAACATCTCATGTTAAAGTTTATCCTTCTCCATCGTATCGCGGATAGTAGTCATCGCTATTTCAAAACATCTCATGTTAAAGTTTATCAATCACCCGGACAAGACTTGTTTGCAAACCATCTAATTTCAAAACATCTCATGTTAAAGTTTATCAATATGTATATGCATTGGAGATTTAATGTTTACAGATTTCAAAACATCTCATGTTAAAGTTTATCTTACGGCTGGGATTAAAAAAGCTGTAGGCAGCATATTTCAAAACATCTCATGTTAAAGTTTATCCAGAGTACGGCAAACAGCGCGCAAAGTACAGCGAGATTTCAAAACATCTCATGTTAAAGTTTATCAGACCAGATTCTAGGTGTGGCTTGTTACAGCAGCGGATTTCAAAACATCTCATGTTAAAGTTTATCTTTGCGGGCACAGGCTGGCGGTGCGAGAGCAGTCATTTCAAAACATCTCATGTTAAAGTTTATCCGCTACCCACATTTTATAACTATCTACATTCCAATTTCAAAACATCTCATATTAAAGTTTATCCCAACGCATTTCCTGTATTTCATACAGTCCACTATATCAGATTTCTCAGTATTTATCAACATTTTAAAATTTTTTACCAGCCACCGCGCCATTTGCCAAAAAAATTTACAAAATCACCGCAATGCCACTGTTTTTGCGGATTCACGCAATTTTGCACTGATAGGCGGCTGGTAAATTTTCATTGTATTACAAAATCAACTGCTCACCATTTTCCCTATCCTTCTTTCCAAGCACCTCCTCGCCAAACACATTTTCATTAAACAGCTTAATAATACAGATAAAATCCTCGTCTTCCTGTATCACCTTCTTTAAATCCGTCTTCAACCCGATAAGCTTTGAAGGTGTAATCTCTCCACGAAAAACAGAATTTTGATAATGCGATAAATATTTTTTGCAAATTTTAAAGACCTTCTGCACCCGCTTTTCATTGACATCATAAAATACAAATGCGTAATTATAGTTCAATTTCTTTGCCATATACCCTCACTTCCTACCGATTATCCTTCAGCGAAAACGGAATAAATTCCTGCCCTTCTAATATATACTTAATCAATTTGTAGCAGTCCAGCTTTAATGCTGTCCGGTAAGTTACCTTTCGTTTCAGCCGGTCATGCACAAATACCGATTCCATGCGCGCTTCAAATGCTTCAATAAATATTTTTCGTCCTTCTTCATTCAACAAGCAATAATTGACTTTTTTGTCAAAATGCTTTTCAACCTGCAATTTCCGGTTATTTACTAAATCAAATATCGTCCGGTACACAATGACCGGCTTAAAAACCTCACTCATATCAAGGCTTAATGAAAAACGCCCCTCCGACGGCTCATGTAAAAAACTGATACGCTGGTCTAAATGCGTCTGATAAATCGCTGAAATCGTCTTTGCATACAATAGCGTATTTCCATAAGAAATCAACGCATTAATTGGATTATCCGGCGGTCTTTTCACCCGCTTATTCATCACAAAATCCTCCGGCAGAAAATACTGGAATGTCCCATAAAAACGCAGCCAAACTTCGCCCTCTGCCGCCATAATTTCTTTTACATTTTGCGCATTTTCCACTTTCACATAAAATTCCCTGCGAATCCAGTCTAAAACTTCCTTGACTTCCTTTTTATCATGCTTATAATAATGATACAGCACCTCGTAAATGTTCCTGCCAATTCCGCATACAATCGCTTTGGCAATTACTTCTCTGGAATTGTCATATGCCTGTACCTGTTTCACTATCAGTCTTCCGCTGTTATACTGATTTTTCGGATAAAATGTACCACTGTACCCTTCATAATAATTGAAAAAATGTACGATAACGTGATTCTGTGACAAAAAATCCAACAGCTTTGTATTTACCGTGACTTCGTTCATACAGTAAATTTCTTTCGTATTCTCGATTGGAATGTAAACATTTTTTCCGTCTTTCCTCGTCAGTTCTCCCATGGACATAATATATCTTGTACTTCCCATAATCCACCCGCTTTCCGTACTATTCCTTTTGTCTTTAAAACGTACAAATAATAGTAAAGCTGCCACTTGGCGGCTTCTTCGTCTGCATCCGATTTCCATGCAGATAACACTGCCGCTTACAGTGAAAATAATAATTCATCAGCGTTCCATTTACCTTCATATGAACCCCCATTCTTACAAAACTTTATCTGTAAAATGATACGGACTACACAAATAAATTTCCCTGCGAATAAAATTTATCGGTATTTAATCTGCCATTTTCAAAATACTGCTCTGCATCTTCAATCAGATACAACTCACCGATTCTGTCATTATAATCCAGGCTATTATCAATTTTTATCTGATAAATAAAATAACTCATCTTACTTTTCACCTCTGATAACAATATCTGTTTTTTCGCATAATTCATTGTTATATCGCTTAATAATTCCCTGTACCGCTCCCACACCTGCTTTCCGTCAATGATTTCTCCGTTATCTGTCGTAATTGCCCGTGCAAAATAGACCGACATCTTCCAGTCATCATTGTTATCAATTAATTTCATCTTTTGAGAAATCCATACAAAATCCAGCTTTTTGACCTTATCCACAAAAGCCTCTATTCCATTTTCATTCTTTCTGTCATTGCGGTATTTTCTTATTCCTTTTAAAATATAATCATAATATTTGCCAAAATTCTTATCTGCAAGCAGTTGTTTCATCTCATCTTTTCTTAATGTATACGCTGTATCAACACGATAATCCTCCTTATAAATACCACTTTCATTATCCATATCGAAAAAATAGACAACACCTTTTCTTTTAAAATTCCGGTTAATTCGCCCGATGAACTGCTCCTCGCTGTCCAATTTGCTGATATCCTTATAGCCAATGTCCATATCAATATCTATGCCGGCTTCAACAACCTGCGTTGCCACCAGTATTACCGCCTTATCTTTGTCTGCTGTATCCATTTCCCTTAAAATGCGTTTTCTGTCAATCTGATTGTCGTCCCCCGTCATGCAGAATATCTGTAAATCCTCCCGTCCGGACTCCGTCAGCATATGGTAAAACTTCTCCGCACTTGTTTTCGTGATAAATTCCATAAGAAGCTTTCTTCCCTTTTGCGCCTGTCCCAGAACATGCGCATATAGTTCTTTCATTTCAGTCTTTCTATCCGGATAAAGCAATTCATACGACAATGCCACTCTTTTCTTAAAACGTGCGTCCTGAAAATATTTTTCCGGATTTTTAATCAGATTTACAACCTTTTCATGATTTCCGGTAAGCATATCCAGCTTCGGCAGTGTCGCCGACATAATAATAATTTTCATATTCAGCAGCCTGCTATAACACTGCAAGAACATCATAATTTCTGTCCAAAGCACATTTTTATAACTCTGAATCTCATCCAGCACCACAACACTGCCTGCCAGTTGATAAAAACTGATTGCCGCTTCTCTTTCACACCCAAACATGATTTGAAACAAATTGACATGCGTTGTTAAAATAAACGGATAATTTAAAAACTGCCTGTCCAACAGTGCCTTTTGATAAAATTTCTCATTTTCTTCTTTATCGAGATTTTCCCAGAATTTTCTTGTTCCGTTTAGCGGAATCGGTGTAATGGAATTAATGACCGCAATACTTTTAAAAATATCTGTCTGCCCGTATATTTTTTCAAGCGTATCGTAATTCTGCTCGACCAGCGTATTAAACGGATAAACATAAAAAATCTTATTGATATTTTTGTCCAATAATTTCAGACTGCAATTCATTGCCAGATTCGACTTCCCTGACCCGGTCGGTGCTTCGGCGAAAGCGACATTTGCATCTTTATTTTCAAGCAATGTCTGCTCTGCCTCATAAAACATGCGATTCCGCAAAATATTAATATCCTTTTTATCATCAACACAGCTCTCCGGATTAAATCTGCGAATCTGTTTTACCCGCTCCGACTGCTCATACTGTGTGACAAACTCTGTATTTTCAATCGTTCCGAACGCACTCATTTGTATGCCGTTGTCATATTCCGATGTCGCATAATAATCACAGGATACCAACACTGAAAATAAAAATCTTATATACGTATACAATCCTGCGTGCGAAGACTGCTTCTCTAAAAAGCTGTGATATATCCTTGTGTTCTGCCTCGGCATATTCATCATATGCCGGTCTCGTTTACAAAACGGTCCATGATATACTTCCGTAAAATCACCTTGATTCATACACGAAAAAATATCTGCTAATTGCCGGTTTGGCTGAAATTCTTCCAGAAACTCTTCAAACCTCGACAGATTTCCATGGTGTCTTGATATTACATAAGCATTTACCAGCATGAATACATGAATCATATTCTTTTCATCTTTTGATAACAGACTTTCCTGTATCTTCTCATAAAAATAGTCAAAATAAATTGCCGCAGACAGTATAGAATGTTTTGTTCCGTCCAGACAATCTATTGCTGTCCATTTTTTTAATGTATTTTTCATTTTTATACTTTGAAATCGTGGGTTAATTTTCCCGCAATCATGAAAAATAATGACGTTTACTATCAGGCTGTAAAACAATTTTATCCCCTCATCGGAAAGCTCCGGTGCCAATTCTTTTTGAAAATTTTCAAATACTGCCTTAAAATTTTTATGTTCCCACAGCTCTTCAAAATAATGATAACACCTGTCCACATGTTCTTTTAAAATCTCCGGATTTTTCCCATTGCCCCGGTCACAATGTGCATAAAATAACTCCGGTTTTACAATGATATCCTCAATAGGTATGATATATTCCTTCATCTTTTTCTCCTCAATTCCATAAAACATTTCATAAAAACGCATAAAACCATAGCCGGAGTCCAATATCTAATGTCTTTCCGGCTATGGTTTCACTTTAATAAAATGCTATATGATATGTCCTGCCGTCAATATCATCAACCGCATAAATTTTTTTCTGTATTTCTGAAACGGCAAGATTTGTGAGTACAAACCGTTCGTATTCATACATATTAAATGCTAAATCCAGTCGTACCGGCAGTGCTTCCTCATACTTATATGGATTGTCCTGTTCAAAATCGTCTAAATCAACCACGGCATCTCCCCGTACAAAAAAGCTGTCGATTTTTTTCGGCGTTTCCACCTCTGTTGCATCAATCATACTTGCTTCGGTAATGTCTGCCGGGTGGTCATTGCTTCCAAGATACGGCATATAGACACACTTTCTGCCAATAATACTATCCGCAACAGCCTCTGCGACTTCACTGTCCAGCATAATATATACATACCATTTCGGATTTTCAAGCCACTGCTGTCGAACAATCAAATTTCCGCCTTTTTCCATAGACGCATATCCCACCGAATTATTAAATGCAATGATTTTCTGCAGAAAACTCCCCTTTTCACAGCATGGAATAACCGCCATTTTTAATTTCTTTAACTGCTCATAAAATTCAGGATACTCCGGTGCTTCCATCTTCTTTTTCTGCACGATATGGGCATATCCCGAATATCCCATAACCGTTCCCAAAAGTCCCAGCAAAGCAACACGGTGGATATGTCCATACGTGAAATAGTAATACTTATTCACTTCCGGCTTTTTAAAAAAAGCCTGCTTTCCGCTGAGCGTAAATCTTAAAACCTTCATCTGCCCCACACCTTTCAGCCTACTGCTTTTCAATCTCTTTTCCGGTGAAGATATCAAAATACTTCACGCCCTCAATATCACTGGCAATTTCCGTTGTGTGCGGATTATAATGGATTTCAGCAGATAACACTCTGTCTTTTACATCATAAAGCAGTTCTTTTACATTCACCTGAATTGTATTCTTTTCTGCTCCCTTTATAAATGTCACATACTTATCCAGATTCGGCAGGTACAGTGTCGGTTCTGTTTCGATAAACAGTCCGAATTCATTTTCACAGCCGACTTTGGAATTTGTTGCAAAGCTGGTTGTTCCCTTTAATGCCGCTTCTTTAAACTTCTGATAATCTTCCTCTGTATATCCTTCGGTTACTCCAAGCTGTTCAAAGCTGTCATACACTCTCGGATTAATCACAAACGGATAGAAATAGTGTGCTTCATCACTGACTATCTTTGTTCCCAATGTGGAATTTTTAGCATCTTTTCCTTCTTTATTCTTTTCTGCCGCTTTTGGGTCTTTAAACGGCGATAAAATATTCTGTTCCTGTGTTTCAGAGCCGTTATACAGATTAAATCCCTGACCAATCTGAACAGCACCTGTAATAGAAATATTAGCATCTGCTTCTGCAAAGGTTGAACCAAAATTTTTCACATCAATCGCCGAAAATAAATTTTTTAATATTACTTTGATATCCTTGTCTTTTTTCATATCTTCTACGCCAAAAATATACTCATAACGTTCTTTCAATGTACGCGGCACAAGAAAAACCGCTCCGTTTTTATCTGGTTTTGAAACTGTAAATGACTTTATATTTAAAACCTTTTCTCCCGCTTCTTCCCACATCTTTTTCATCGGAAATTTTAATGCCTTATCACTGCCGAAAAACTGTCCCTTAGTTGTTGTCTTTGGAAAACCAGAAAAATCTGCATTCCAGTTTGCCATTACCGATGAAATTCCTAATACCCCATAAACTCTTTTATTCATTTTACTCATTATCCATACCCCTTTTCCTGCTTACTGTTCTTCTTTTTCTCTTTTGGTATACACTAAATTACCGTCTACAAATCCCGCTGACAAAAAATAATGATTTACTTCTTTTCCTGTCATATCATACTGTATAACATGACCATACAGATTTTTTATTCTGTAATCGGTATCCGTAATTGCATAACTGTATTTTTTAAACATCTGCAATACAGTTCTTTTAATCATTTCATTGCTTGTTGTCTGCAACAGCGGATTAATAAAAGATAGGTTTTTATTCGCTGATTTACTTAAACTTAAATAAGTATTCATTAACTGTCCCACTGCATAGCAGTATTCGTCTGCGCTTTCAAAATCCCATTCTTCTTTTTCATCAATATGTGCCTTTAACAAATCTCTTACCTTTGACATGTTTTCTTCATACCTCCCGTCATTATTAAAATAATCCATCATAGATATCCACAAATTCAACTGATGTGTCGCTTTTGTTCTGTTTCCCTGTATTATTGAATGAACAATTAACCGCCATGACATATTATCAATTGTCTGCGCTATTCCCCATGCCTTGCCCTGTCCGAACCAGCTAAAAAACTGTTCCCTGTACTTCACCAATTCCTGTTTTAAAACATTATCATGAAACGATAAATCTTCTGGATTAGTAAAGTAATTGTACTTTAACCGCTTTGAAAAAAGAACATCATCAACAAGTACTTCTACCTGCCACAGCTTATTTTTCCGTCCATAACCCTGTTCAAAGTTCTCCATGGCTTTATCCTGTATTTTCAGGACTTCTTTCATCGTAAACGGTCTGTCCAAATCCGGCTTGTAACCAGTTATCCTGCCCATATAGTGAATTTCAAGTTCCTTGCCTGTCTGTATCCTTAGATAAATACCGGTTTCAATCATTGGTGCCTGTTCACTGTCACCGCAGGCAGTTATCTTATTTTCATCTAAATCAATATAAATGTTGGTTTTGCCCTTTGCCGCCTGCCCTGACAAATAATCAAAAAAATACATCTGCATCATTGCATCATCTAATTCAAGCAGATATGGTACAGTTGTTTTTCTGGTCTTATTTTCAAGAAACGGCTTCTTGGCATTCAAACTCATATTATTACTTGGTAGTCCCTTGATACTATTTTCCGCCTGCTGATTATAATCATTTTTATTGAAAATATTCGGCTCGATATACCGCAATCCTTCTCTTTTTATATTCTCTTTGGACTGTTCTACATCATTTCCAATAAAAAATATTTTAAAGTAATCCTTCTTTGACGTATCAATATGCAAGGTCTCAATACAATTTTTCAGTTCTGCCTTTACCCAGTTTTCGATTCTTTCTGCCTGTTTTACATCAACTTTACCGAGTTTCTCCTCCACCAGTTCATACAATGAACTGTCTTTTGGTTTACTGTATTTCTTTTCCGGATTTTTCAAAACCTCATAATAACCGCTAATGCTTTCTGCTGTCAGTTTCTTTTCCAGACTTTCTTTTTTGACAAAAAACGCATAGAAATTATTGGAATGAATCTGCTTTGTAGAATCAACCGGTTTATTCATCTCTATCAATTTACTGTAATAATCTAAAAATGAAATCAACTGATATTCCGAGGTTTCCTGTCCCTGTACTTTCCCTGTTTTTCTATCGGTTTTAATTTCAATAGGGTTTCCCACAGAAAAATTGTCATCAATATTAATAAAAAGATAGGTACCGTCTTTTGGAACATAATTATCCAGAACCCACTGTTCCGAGTATTGCTTAAAATTCTCCCGGAACACTTCCATACATTCCTGTAACATCAAATCCCCCCTTTACAAATATCTATAATTTGCAAAACCGCAGCCACGCGCATTCATTTCTCCCAGACCAGTTCCCAGTGCCATATAAAGCAATGCCTGCGCCTGTTCATTTTCCGCCGCCTGCAAACAAACCTTATCCCCCAGCAGTTTTCTGCCTTTATACGGAACGGCTATCGGTTTATGGTTTTTCAACTCAATCTGCCGGTATAAATCAAAATCTTCGTTCATTTTTTCACCGGTCAGCCGGTTATACTTCTTTATCAGATTACTTTTTAGCCGTTCCTCATACTGCTCAAATGAAATACACTTCTTCCAGTAACCTTTTACCTGTCTGTCCGATCCGGTACCGTCACACTTTATAACAACCGGTGTAATTGAATATATCTGTGAAATAAATTTTTGAGGGATAATCGTGATTTTTACTGTAAGACCTTTTATCTGATGATTGTAATGATTTGCCAGATAATCTGCAAAATACTGTGCCAGCTTGTCACTGACAGTTCTGACTCTTACGGTATATACCTTCCCCTCTTTATAAATACCGTCTTTTTCCAGCGGATACGGCTGGTCGAAGCAATACTGCTTATAACAGTTTGTTTCATGCAATTCCAACAATGATTCATTTTTTGCCAGACAGCTGTCAATATAATTGGCAAAAACCGCATACGTCTGCTCCTGTGAAATGTCCTGCAAAAGATAAATCTTGAGCCGCATTTCATATACTTTTAACTGATTCATATACTCGCCTTTCTTTTTGCAAACACCATGTGTTATTATTTATATATTATTTGTGTTGTTATAATAACAATTACCACACTTTCTGACATTTGTCAACAAAATGCCTAAATTTACTATACATTTTTACACAAATTATTTATGATGACATTTTTATATAAATTTTAACTATATAAGATAAAGTTTTACAACAAACTTATACAACAAAAAAGCTGTTATGTACCGAAACACAACAGCCTGTATATTTTAAATATTTATATTCCTGTTCCTTCAAAACTGCACATTAAAATTCTTTTTCATCCGATTATCCTCTGGATAACTCTCGTTCTATCCGTTTCCTTTTTGCAAACCTAACCTTCTTCGGTTAAGCCCTCGACCTATTAGTATGAATCAGCTCCACATGTCACCACGCTTCCACCTTTCACCTATCTACCTCGTCGTCTTCAAGGGGTCTTACTAGATTACTCTATGGGATATCTCATCTTGAGGGGGGCTTCACGCTTAGATGCCTTCAGCGTTTATCCCGTCCCGACTTGGCTACCCGGCCATGCACTTGGCAGTGCAACCGGTACACCAGAGGTCAGTCCATCCCGGTCCTCTCGTACTAAGGACAGCTCCTCTCAGATATCCT
>OCGZ01001103.1_pt1 | contig 11494 bp, 8 predicted proteins | sample 1538711 | NCBI WGS metagenome assembly OCGZ01 (sample SAMN04571720, study PRJEB22368) | human gut metagenome | biome: human gut; material: stool | host: Homo sapiens | place: Luxembourg | collected 2012-08-17
TCCACCCACTTGGAGAAGTCGGTGTCTTGGAACACGAAGCCGTAGAACTTGTCTGGGTCGGGATTGGCCGGGTCTTCGGGGAGCGCCTCAAATCCGCGGAACGTGTACTTCGGCGGCACGAACGCCTTGCCCTGGGTATCCTTACGCTTGTTTTGCGCGGCAGCGGCCTTGAAGTTGTGCATGCAGTAGCTGGGGGCCGCGCCGGGGACGTTATCGTTCAGGGCGTTCCACTGATAGGGAATCACAGCCGTGCGCACGAGTTCCTGCTCGGTGCGCCAGAACGAATCGGTGACGGTGACGTTTTTCAGGGCCAGCGGCTTGCTATGCAGCGAAGTCATGACGTACTCCTTTGGACTATGCGACATTCGTCAACAATATGTATCGGTACATATGATACGTGCGCCCGCGCGAGCAGCAAGGTGGACAAATCGTTGGCGGGGTGGAATCGCCGGCGCATATCCGCCCGTACGATTTCGCCCGGTGAATCGCCCGACGAATACACGACGACTTATACTACCGACGGACCACAAACGTCGCCTACATGAATGGAAGATCAATCATCATGACAGCAAACGCCAGCGCACGGGCCATCAAACCCGAACTTCTGCGTACGTACACCGAAGACTTCAACAAAGACCGCGCCAACCTGATCGCGGCGGACGCGGCGGTTTCGGCCGGCGTGCTCAAGGCGGCCACCGACTATCGCGGCGTACGTGCGCTGCCGCGCGACTTCTCCATCGAACTCAAGCAGGGTTCAATTACCAATCAGGAGCGTTCCGGCCGTTGCTGGATGTTCGCCTCCCTGAACACGCTGCGTTACGAACTCATGCATCGCTGGAATCTTGAGGATTTCGAGTTCTCCGAGACCTACCTGTTCTTCTGGGACGCGATGGAGAAGTCGAACACTTATCTGGAGAACGTGCTGCGCACGCTCGACGAGGCGACCGATTCGCGTCTGTTCGAGGCCATCAATGAGTCGCCTGCAGACGATGGTGGCTGGTGGCAGATGTTCGCCGCACTGGTGAACAAGTACGGCCTAGTGCCCAAGAGCGCCTACCCGGAGTCTGAGAACTCCCGTAATTCCGACGATTTCAAGCAGTACCTCAACTCCAAGCTGCGCGAGTTCGCGGCCGAGCTGCGCCGCCGTTCGGTTGCGGGGGCGTCTGAGGACGAGCTGCGTGCGCTGAAGGACGAGTACATGGGCACCGTGTACCGCATCTGCGCCGTGGCGCTCGGCGAACCGCCGGAGAAGTTCGACTTCTTCGCGCGCCCCAAGGATGATGATGAGGATAAGAAGGGCGAAGCTTGCAAGTGCAAGGCCGAGGCCGACGCAGACGGCAAGGCCGAATCCTGCAAGTGCGGCGAATCCTGCAAGTGCGAGGGCAAATCCGACGCCACGGCCTGCAAGTGCGATAAGGACAAGTCCGACAAGCCGAAAACCGGCAAGGACGAGCGCCCGCAGATTCGCGAGATCGGCATCACCCCGCTTGAGTTCTACAAGAAGTACGTGCCGGTGGACGTCAACGATTTCGTGACGCTGGCCAACGCCCCGCTCAAGAATCGTCCGTTCAACCAGCGCTACCGCATCCGCTTCAGCGCGAACGTGGCCGAGGCTGGCGATATGGAGTTCGTCAACGTGCCGCTGGACGTGTTCAAGAAGGCCGCGCTTGACCAGCTCACCGCCGGCCACCCGATCTGGTTCGCCTGCGACTGCACGCAGTTCGCCCTGCGCAAGGACGGTTTCTTCGACCAGTCCGTGGTGCGCGTCGACCAGCTGTTCGGCACCGAATTCACCGGCGACAAGGCCCACGGCCTCGAATACGGCGACAGCCCGAGCAACCACGCTATGACCTTCACCGGCGTGAACCTCGACGAGGACGGCAAGCCGAACCGCTGGAAGGTGGAGAACAGCTGGGGCAAGGACGCCGGCAAGGACGGCTACTACGTCATGTCCGACGCCTGGTTCGACCGCTACGTTACCGAGCTCATCATCCGCAAGGAATACCTCGACGACGCCACCCGCGCCCTGCTCACCACCGAACCAGTCGAGCTCGATCCCTGGCAGCCCCTCACCCGCCGCTGCCGCTGACGTTCCGCTGGCGGGAGCATATATTCGAATGCCCCTTCTCTCTGTTCAGAGAGAAGGGGCATTACGTTATGCGAGTACGCCCGGCCGCACCTATTCGAGACTATCGCGGCTGAGCTGAGCAAAAGTGCCGTCATCATCGGCCAATTGCCGGTAGGTTCCGGCCTCGCTAATTGTTCCGAACTAGTTATCCACAGAGTTATCCACATCTCCCGCAAGCTAGAGCCACATACCCCGGTTTTCATAGCGAGCATGTGACCGCTGCGCTACGGTGGCGTCATGAACGACATATTGCCCACTCCACCGCCCGGCGTATTCGACGACGAACCGTCCGGCTGGACCCGGCCCCACACACCGGGCGTTGCGTCTGCGCGCACCATCAATCCTGAGCTACGTTCATCACCACGTATGGCGAGTTCCGCGCCAACTGTGATTACAGGCCCTGTGTCGCCAGCAATGAGCGAAACCCTCACCCAACGTAAGCGGGAAATGCTTAAACGATGCACGGACGCCGCGCAACAGCTCGGGCAACCGGTGCTCTTCGGCATGACCACATCGCTGATACTGCAATCCGTGCCGCTTCCCAAGGATTGCGATATCGACCCCGCCGAGCTCCATACCGTCTCCGACTCACACCGCACACGAATACGTGCCATCGTGCCGCCAACGACACCACACATCTGGAAGCCGCTGAGCGATGCGCACAATGTGCGTATCAACAAACATGTGTACGCACTGGATCTGATACACACTTGGGCACAACTCGCCGCTCATATATCGCTCGAATCGCTGGTCATACTTGGCGACGCAATCCTTACGGCAATCGCCCGCAAGCCGGGTCTGGCGAACGGCCGCACTGCTGACGGCATTTATCAGGACTTCGTGCGGCAAGTCACCGAACTCCCGAAATTCAACGCAAAATCCAAGTGCATGATCGCTCTTGCATTCATTACGCCCCGCGTGGACTCTCCGATGGAATCAAAGACCCGCATCGCGACGACGAAATACGGGCTTCCGCCAGCCGTGACAAATTACACGGTGCCCGGCGCGACATTCAGCAACGGTGCGCCGATAACGCTCGATCTCGCTTGGCCCGAATTTCGCGTCGCCATCGAATATGACGGCGATCATCATCGCACCGACAAAAACCAGTGGCGGCGGGACAACGACAAGCGCGAACTGCTGCGACATCATCATTGGATCGTCATCATCGCCACTGCCGCGAACATGGCCGATGAGCCATCCCAAGCCGAACTCGCCTACCGGGTCGGGCGGCAGTTGGCATTGCGAGGTGCCGTATTCGATTTCACTTTGACGGCAACGCCACTCGATGAGCTCGCCCGGCGGAGGCGACGAAGAATATAACGTTTATCGCGAAAGTCGTACAGTATCCATGTTGCGCCGACGCTGCGCGACTCGGTGTCCGTGTCCGATGTCCCGGTAGCGATGTCAATCGATTTATGTGTGGACCGGGCCAGATTTCGCTGTCCCGGTTCTCCATTTCGCCCCTTTTTGAGCAACCAAGACAAAATTTCATTCACCTATCACCCCACCGTGCAATATTCGCCATCGTACATCGGCGGAATTCCGGGGTTTTGGGATTACGGATAATGGGCGTTTACAAGGGGGCTGTCCCGGTTCCCAAAAAGAAGCCGAAATCACGAACCGGGACAGCGAAATCTGTCCCGGTAATCGCGTCAATCGGTTGCCGTCATCACCGGAACATCAACTGCGCATAGATCGAGCGCTTCAATGCTCAACAGGCATGCGACCATACCGCGATAGCGATATTCCGACGGAAGTATGGGACTCACCACGCGACCAATATTATTTGCCGAGCTTTGGAGCCTCGTGCTTGGCGTGGCGGATCACGGCATCGGGGAAACCGGCGTGGATGTAGTCGGACAGCATCCGCAATAGCCTCTCGTCAAAGGTGTGCCGCTCATCGCTGCTGGCATCGACCAGGATGAAATCCCATGAGTATTCGGTGTCACCGTCGTTGATGATGAGTCCGCGGCCAGTGATTTTTGCGGCCAGCAACGCGGCGATCTGTATGGTGCCTCGCTTGACCAAGGCCGATTCCGCTTGAGTCAGGTTGCCCGAAAATGTGACGGTATACATCATTAGTCCCCCCCCCTTCTTTGTTATTTTCTAGAACAGCAATGCCTTATTGCAAACAGACAACACTCTGCCATAATCCTTTTTTCAATATGCGGCCCATGGCATTCCCAGCATTAAAAAAAAAGAAACCCGGCGGAGGGGGCCGCCGGGTGAGAGAGAAGAGAGAAGAAGGGTTCAGTTATGGGGTTCGAAGAACCTCGCCACCGGTATGAACTTCATTCCGTTGACATCTTCTATATAACCGCTCCATGCTTGGCGAATTGATGTGCTTGTCTGGGAAAAGTCTTGGCGGAGTGTGACGAATTTGTGACGCCCGCCGACAACCGGCCTCGCATTGTCGGGGCTTGACCGCACATACGGCAACGGGCCACCCCGCAACACTTCATGTGCGAGGTGGCCCGTCAGCTTCGAGCTAGCAATGCCGAATCACTCGGCGGCGAGCTTGGCCTTCTCGGCGGCCAGACGTTCGGCTTCGGCGGCACGGCGAGCAGCCAACGCTTCATCGAAGCGAGCCAGCTCCTCTTCCACGGCCTCGGTCGGAATCTTGGCGAAGATCGGTGCGGGCTTAGGCACCATGGCGCCGACCTCGATTGCCTCGCTCTTCCACGGGTGCACGTTCACACCGAGCTCGTAATCGCCGGTGATGATCGGGTACGTGAAGCCGGGCTTGTCGAGATCCTCGACTTCCTTGAGCTCAGGCAGCGGCGAGAAGGTGCCGGTGCCGCCGAGCGCCTCCCACACCTTCTGTGCGGAGTGCGGCAGGAACGGCGCGAGCAGGTGGTTCGCGTCAGACACGGCACGTGCAGCACGGTGCCGAGACGAGCCTGGTCGTCCTTAATCTTCCACGGTTCGGTGGCGGAAATGTACTTGTTGATGTCGCCGACCACACGCATCGCCTCGGACAGGGCGTGCTTCTGGTGGTGGGTTTCGATGGAGGAGCCGACCACGTCGAACGCGGCGGAAGCCTCTTCCAGAAGGCCACGGTCTTCGTTGGTCATCGAATCCTCGTCCAGCGGCGGAATCTCGCCGAAGTTCTTGTTGATGAGGTTGGCCACGCGGTTCACCAGGTTGCCCCACGAGGAGGCGAGCTCCTCGTTGTTGTGGCGCACGAACTCGGCCCACGTGAAGTCGGAATCCGAGGATTCGGGGCCGGCCACGGAAATGTAGTAGCGCACGGCATCCACGGGGTAGCGGGCGAGGATGTCCTTGACGTAGATCACGATGCCGCGGGAGGAGCTGAACTTCTTGCCTTCCATGGTCATGAACTCGCTGGCCACCACCTGCTCAGGCAGGTTGAGCGGACCCATCGGGCCGGTTTCGCCGCCCTTGGAGCCCTTGCCGTTGTACGCCAGCATTTCGGACGGCCAGATCTGGGAGTGGAAGGTGATGTTGTCCTTGCCCATGAAGTAGTAGGCCGGGCACGCCGGATCATTCCACCATTCACGCCACTTCTCCGGGTCGCCCTGGCGGCGGGCCCATTCGATGGAGGCCGACAGGTAGCCGATCACGGCGTCGAACCACACGTACAGCTTCTTGTTCGGGTTGTCAATCCAGCCCTTCACCGGCACCGGGATACCCCAGTCGATGTCACGGGTGATGGCGCGCGGCTTGACCTCCTTGAACAGGCCCAGCGAGAAGTTGATGACGTTGGTGCGCCAGCCCTTGCGGGTCTCCAGCCATGCCTTGTTGGCTTCGGCGAGCGCCGGCAGGTCGAGGAAGTAGTGCTCGGTCTGCTCGAAGCGCGGGGTTTCGCCGTTAATCTTGGAGACGGGGTTGATGAGCTCGTCCGGGTCGAGCTCGTTGCCGCAGGCGTCGCACTGGTCGCCACGCGCACCTTCGGCGTGGCAAATCGGGCACTCGCCCTCGATGTAGCGGTCGGGCAGAGTGCGGCCGGTGGACGGGCTAATCGCCACCTGCTGGGTGCCCTTGTAGATGTAGCCGTTCTCCAAGCACTGCTTGAACATCTCCTGCACCACGTGCTCGTGGTTACCGGTGGTGGTGCGGGTGAACAGGTCGTAGCTCAGGCCGAGGTCGCACAGATCCTTGGCGATCACGCGGTTGTAACGGTTGGCCAGTTCCTGGGCAGTGAGACCTTCCTTCTCCGCCTCGACGAGAATCGGGGTGCCGTGCTCGTCGGTGCCGGACACCATGAGCACATCATTGCCCTTCATGCGCTCGTAGCGCGCGTAGACGTCGGAGGGCACACCAAATCCCGCGACGTGGCCGATATGACGGGGGCCGTTTGCATACGGCCAAGCAACATTCACCAAAACATGACTCATAAGGCTTGATTATCCGGCGCGGCGACACGCCCGGATAGCTGCCGCGCCGCCATCCTCATCCCACTCACCTATCCACCCGCAACTTCCCCACATACTTATCTGTACACCTCTTGCGCGCTTATCCACATACGCATTCGCACACGTATCCGCGCACCCATCCGTACGCACGCCCACGCACATCCGCACACACTTCCGCCTGCCAATATCCACCGAGTTATCCACATCATTTGCGTACCTAGTAAAGTTATGCACTTATCCACCGTTTTCGCCTATCCGGTGGCGCGCAAGCCGCATTTCTGCATATTGTTCGGTCATGGATATCACAGCAGGTCCGATGACGGACATCACAACAGTCGCCTCGCCGGCAACCGCGCAACCTGCGGTGCCGCCGATACTGTTTACCAAGGATCTGCCGGGACCGCTCAGCCTTAACCGTCTGGCCGCCTTCGGCACGTTACATAAGCTCGACGATTCCGCCGGCTACTGGATCGAGCATTCGGGCACACTGTATGGTCGCGCGAAAATCGTCGCGGAGGTCGCCCCGTTTGGCACTGTGGTGTGTTCGATGACCGCCGCTTGGGTATGGCTGGGAGGCCCCGACTTTCCGAGTACCATAGACGTGATTTCCACATCGCACTTCCGCTCGGCATCCGTCAGCCGCCGTATCCGCGTATTCAAAAGATTGACGTTGCCGGAGCAAATCATCAAGCTCGGCGGGCTGCCTGTCACCACGCCAGCCCGTACGGCTTGCGACCTGGTGATGAGTCCTGAAGACATCCCCGATCCTTCCACCGTCAACGCACTGGTGTGCCAGCTGATGTCCGCGTACCAGTTTCGGCCAAACGACTGTCTGCAAATCGTCAAGGAGCATCGGCATCACAAGTACGCCGGACGCGCACGCATGTTTTTTGAATCGGTGCAGCAGGAGATGGACGAACCGGCTTTGGAGCAATGCGCATGACGAGGGGGTTCATTGTCAGAGGCCATCGCAGAGGCCGCCATGCCGCTCACCGTTTACGGCATTTGCGGCAGGCGCAACGGTTGCCTCGCCACGCGGCGGCGGCACACTCATCCGAATCCGCATCGCGCGCAATCTCGGATATGACCGCGCCGCCTGAACCGCCCATCAGACTTACGCCCGCGGTGGCATGTTCGCCCGATACGGATGTTGCCGTGCTCTGGCACATCGCATATCACGTGCCCGAACTGCGTAAATGGCTGGTTGCCAATCCCAAAGCCGACGCGCCTTTGCTGGAATTGGTCTCGCAGCGTGGTGGGCCCGGGGTCCGGCAGGCGTTGGAAATATTGTTCGAGTCGATGGAAGCGTAACGGGGAGATAATCGCCGGCTGCTGCGCTATCCCTTGATTTTCAGCACAGCCGCATACACCTGCTTGCGATTGGCCAACGATCCGTCAGCCAGTGGATGCTCCTGCACCACTTGCGCGATGGCGTCCTTGATACGCAGGCCGTCCTCCAAAGCACGGTCGATGGAGAGCACGGCCATGTCATCCACGCTCAACGTGCTGGGCGCGGCCGCTTCGGCCTCCTCGTTGGACGCGCCGCCGATGACCAGCACCATCTCGCCACGGGGCGGATCATCAATCACACTTTGGCGAATCTCGTCAATCGGGCCGCGACGAATCTGCTCATAATCCTTGGTGAGTTCGCGGCACAGGGCCATCGGGCGATTCGGGCCGAACGCGTCCAGCAGATCGTCCATCGAATCGGCAATGCGATGAGGCGTCTCGTAGAACACGATGGTGCGGCGTTCGGGCAACAGCGTGCGCAGATACTGCACGCGCTCGGAATGCTTTCGCGGTAGGAAGCCTTCGTAGCAGAAGCGGTCGGTGGGCAGGCCGGAGAGGGCGAGCGCGTCGAGCACAGCGGAGGGGCCGGGCGCGCAGGTGACGGGCAGGCCGCGTTCGATGGCACGGCGCACGATGGCCAAGCCGGGGTCGTTGATGGTGGGCATGCCGGCATCGGACACGACGAGCACGGTGGCGCCGGTTTCGACCTGGTCGAGCAGGCCGTCGGCCTTGTCGCGCTCGTTGTGGTCGTGATAGGCGATGACGCGACCGTTCACATAGACGCCGAGGCGACGGGCGAGATCGTAGAGGCGGCGCGTGTCTTCGGCGGCCACGATATCGGCCCGCTCCAAGAGGGCCACCAGACGGGCGGAGGCGTCGCCAACGTTGCCGATCGGGGTTGCGGCGAGCACCACGGTGCCGGCGGGGATGGTCACGGCCGATTCGCGGGATTGGGTGGCGGCGGATTCGCCGGCATGAACTTCATCATTGCGTTCAGGCACTTGCGTCACGCTACCGTCAGCGTCATACTGCTCATTCAACTCATCTGCGCTTGTCATACTCCCAGTATTGCCCATACCACAGAGCAACCCACGACAATCCATGGCGGAATCGAGGCATTTTCCCTTTGCAGGGGCTGATTTCACATGTTCCGGAAGTCTACTTCCGTTTCAAGGGGCTCCTCATCCGGTGAAGCACCAGTACAAACGGCTTTGACGCAACGCTATTCCGCCATTTTGGCGGCATATCTACTTGACCATCAGCCCCTCGAAACGCAAGTAGACCTCCGGCAAACCCCAAATCAGCCCCTTGAAACGCGAGATGGCAGAATTTCAACGAAGACAAATAAAAAGACCCTCTGCGGTGGAATGAATGCAGAGGGTCTCGTGGAGCTGACGGTAGTCGAAACCGCGACCTCTTCGATGCGAACGAAGCGCTCTACCAACTGAGCTACAGCCCCTTGGATGTTACTTTGCTCCGCAAAGCAACTCGCAACAATATAGTACGGAGTGCGGTCAAACGCAATTTGACGCCGAAGTGTCGCACGCGTGTCGACACGGTAACGTTTCGGTGTCGCAGACGGGGCAAGTCACCCACACCGCTCCGCATGGATACCGCGGCGGCACCCGGCAACGTCATCACGTCTCCAGCACGCCCAGCACCTTCTTTTCGTTGTAGAACGCGAACACGATGCCGCCCAGACCGCACAGCACGGCCGCGCACACGGCGGCGATGCGGTAGCCCGCGCCGGACGCCATGCCGATGGTGGAGACGCCGGTGAACAGCAGCATGGCCACGGACTGGCCCATCTTCATCGCAAAGGTGCGGGCCGCGTAGAACATGCCCTGACGGTCCTGGCCGGTGGTCTTGGAACTGGCGTCGGCGATATTCGCCACGATGGCCTGCGGCAGGATGCCGAACGCGGCCATCGGAATCGCGCCGACCACCGAGAGCACCAAACCCTGGGCCATCGCCGGAATGAAGCCGAGCACGGCCGAACCAAGGGCGCCGGCAAATGCGAACGCACAGGTGAAGATCACGAAGGCAACCAGCAGCAGCCTCTTCTTGCCGACCTTATTGGCCAGAATATTGACCGGCAGATAGAACAGCACAGAGACGCCGGTCATGAGCACGAAGTAGATGGTCGTGGTGGTTTCCGGCAGCTTGAGCAGGCTGGTCACGAAGAACGGCAGACCGGTCTGGAAGGTGGTGATGGCCACCCAGTAGACCACGTCGGAGCATACGAACTTGCGGAATTCGCCGTCGCCGAACGTCTGCTTCAGGGATTCGATGGTCGATTCGGAGGTGGGATGGGAGTTGACGTAGTCCTTCTCGCGGATGGCCAGCGGCGGCACCAGCATGCACACGAACGCCACGGCGGCCATGATGGTGAAGGTCACGCGGATGGCGGTGATGCGGCCCATCATCGGCACGAACGCGCCCCAAATCACCGGCGCCACGTACGCGATGGCCGTGCCGGCCACCCAAGTGAAGGAGATGGCGGTGGAGATGGTGAGTTGCTGCTTGGAGTCGTGGCCGAGTTCGGCGATGAGCGCGTTGTACGGCGTGCAGTAGAACGTGAGGGCGATGTAGTAGCCGATCACGGTGACGAACAGGAACGCCGCGTTCACCCAGCTGGTGCCGTTGATCGGGCTCCAGAACACGAGCACGGTGACCACCGCGAGCGGCAGGGCGGCGAATTTCAGGAACGGCATACGGCGGCCGGATTTGGCGTCGCAACGGTCGGAGAGAGACGCCACGGCCGGGTCCACGAACGCGTCGAAGAATCGGGCGAAGGCGGTGATGCCGCCCACCACGGTCACGATGCCGAGAACGACCAGGCCCTGCGGCACGAATACGGTCTGACCTTGGGAGATGGTCTCCTGGTCAGGTTGGTAGAAATACACGAGCCAGTTGGAGATGATGCCGGAAAGCAGCGCCCACCCGAACTGGCCGACCGCAAACGCCCACACTTTGGCGATGGGGAGATCTCTGATGGCTGACTTCGCCGGTGCAACTTGCACACCCGTTACACTTGCTGTAGTCGCATTGCCCATTCTCACAACCTCCGAATCAACATTGACACAGTGTCAAAATCCAGTATACACCGGCACACCATGCGCTCTACGATAGTGGGCATGACAAGTCTGACCGAGCAACTGCCATACGTATACGCTTTTCCTGATGCGTTGGGGACCGGATTACTGGTGCACACCGAGAGCGTATTGGACGATGAGATACGCGATCGTATTGGCTCGTTCATCCATGAATATGAGGTTGTATTATCTCGATTCCGCGATGATTCCATCGTCGGCCGGATGCGCACGGCCGCACATGGCGGCACGTTCGATTTTCCCGACTGGGCATCGGGTCTGTTTGGCCTGTACGACCGCCTGTTTGCGGCAACCGATGGGGCGACCGACCCGTGCGTGGGCGAGGATTTGATTCGGCTTGGCTATGACGAGTCGTATTCGTTTACGCCTGCGCCAGATGCCGCTGAACATGCAGGCGCGATCCACGGACGAGCCATTTGGTCAGCCGACGTTGAGCGGCATGGCACAACACTGGTGACGCGCGGACCGGTCGCGCTCGATTTCGGCGCGTGCGGTAAGGGGTATTTGGTGGATTTGCTTGCGGGGATGTTGGGTGATGGCGCGGGTCACCCTCAACCCATTCAATACGTCATCGACGCCGGGGG
>OCGZ01001106.1_pt1 | contig 11453 bp, 8 predicted proteins | sample 1538711 | NCBI WGS metagenome assembly OCGZ01 (sample SAMN04571720, study PRJEB22368) | human gut metagenome | biome: human gut; material: stool | host: Homo sapiens | place: Luxembourg | collected 2012-08-17
ACGCTGTAAATTCATATTTTCCAGCATTTGTCACAAGATTGTCACAGACTCCTGCCAATATGCCCGGAAAAGCGCGTATTTACGGCATTCTTTTAAAATTAATATCAAGCATTTTCTCTTGACAGCACAAATTTATTTTTTCCGATACACTTCTTAAAAATCTCATCAAAAAAGCCCCGGCATCCATATACTGAACACCAGGGCTCCCATTTCATTTATTTACATGGCAGATGCTACTCTGAGACAATCACAGACTAGGACGGATCACCTTCGGTCTGCATCCTGCATCTTCCAGAGCTTTAACAATCTCATTCTTATGATCTGTACCAAAAGCCTCCAATGTGATCTTAAGTTCCACTGCCGCATTTCTGTTCGTGCTTACAAACTGGTTATGATCCAGCTTGATAACATTACCCTGCGCCCTGGCGATCACACTGGCCACACGCACCAGTTCACCCGGCTTATCCGGAATGAGCACAGATACTGTGAAGATTCTGTCTCTCTGGATCAGACCATGCTGAACAACAGAAGACATGGTAATAACATCCATGTTTCCACCGCTTAAGATAGAAACAATCTTCTTTCCCTTCACATCCAGATGACGAAGCGCTGCCACTGTCAGAAGACCGGAATTCTCTACGATCATCTTATGGTTCTCAACCATGTCAAGGAAAGCAACAATCAGTTCATCATCCTCGATAGTGATGATATCGTCCAGATTCTTCTGGATATACGGGAAGATTTTCTTTCCGGGTGTCTGTACGGCAGTACCGTCAGCAATCGTATTTACGTGCGGAAGAGTCACAACCTCACCCTTCTTCAGAGAAGCCTTCATGCAGGCAGCCCCTGCCGGTTCCACACCAATGACTTTGATATGTGGATTTAACAGCTTCGCAAGTGTGGAAACACCTGTTGCAAGTCCGCCTCCACCGATTGGAACCAGAATATAATCAACAAGCGGAAGCTCCTGAACGATCTCCATTGCAATGGTACCCTGCCCTGTGGCAACTGCCGGATCATCGAAAGGATGGATAAAGGTATATCCCTCTTTCTCAGCAAGTTCCAGTGCATGTGCACATGCCTCATCATATACATCACCATGCAGGATAACCTCTGCACCGTAACTCTTTGTTCTCTCAACCTTGATCAGCGGAGTTGTAGTGGGCATAACGATCACTGCCTTCACACCATATTTATGCGCAGCATAGGCAACACCCTGTGCATGATTTCCGGCGGATGCTGTGATCAGACCTTTATTTCTCTCTTCATCGGAAAGAGTGCTGATCTTATAATAGGCACCACGAACCTTATATGCACCTGTACGCTGCATATTCTCCGGTTTTAAATAAACCTTATTTCCTGTAAGTTCACTGAAATAGCTGCTCTTGATCAGCTTTGTTTCCTGTGTGACCTGTTTTACGATCTCTGATGCCTGTTCAAAACTCTCTAAAGTAAGCATTGTTTTTTCCTCCATTTTGTCCTAAATGTACTCCCGGAATCTTTTTGTACTTGATTTGACTCCGAAAGTACATCCTAATCTTAAGCGTCCGGGTTTTCTTTATGGTCTACATCAAACAACGCATTTACAAATGCATCTGCATCGAATTTCTGAAGATCGTCAATACTTTCTCCTACGCCAATGTACTTCACCGGAATATCCAGTTCAGACTGGATGGCAACTGCAATACCTCCCTTGGCAGTTCCGTCCAGCTTGGTAAGGATAATACCGCTGACATTTGCGACCTCCGCAAATTGTCTCGCCTGTGCAAGGGCATTCTGTCCGGTGGTACCATCCAGCACTACCAGTGTCTCCAGATATGCATCCGGATACTCCCTCTCCAGGATCCTGTAAATCTTGCGGAGTTCTTCCATAAGGTTCTTTTTATTATGAAGACGTCCTGCTGTATCGCAGAGAAGTACGTCTGCATTTCTTGCTTTGGCTGCAGCCACCGCATCATAGATAACAGATGCAGGATCTGCTCCCGCCTGTCCGCCGATGATCTCCACACCTGCACGGTTCGCCCACTCAGTAAGCTGCTCTCCTGCTGCTGCGCGGAAAGTATCGGCTGCTGCAAGGATAACCTTCTTGCCCTGGTCTTTTAATTTTCCTGCAAGCTTTCCTACTGAAGTGGTTTTTCCGACACCATTGACACCGATCACCAAAACTACGGATCTGCGGTTCTCAAATTCATACTCTGTGCTGTCCACACGCATCTGATCCTTGATCTCATTGATCAGAAGCTGTTTACATTCCATCGGTTCCTTAATATGACGTTCGGAAACCTCTTTCTTTAAATTCTCAATAATAGAAGTGGTCGCATTGATCCCGATATCACCCATGATCAGAATCTCTTCCAGCTCTTCATAAAAATCTTCATCAATACTGGAAAAACCACTGAAAATACTGTCAAATCCGGCTACGATATTGTCTCTGGTCTTTGCCAGTCCACTGACTAATCGTTTAAAAAAACCTTTCTTTTCTTCTGCCATGTGAAACTCCTCCTGTTACTGGGTAAGCTGATTCTCCACCAGATCGACGGAAACCAGTGTGGATACCCCTTTTTCCTGCATGGTAATACCATAAAGCCGGTCTGCGGCGTTCATAGTTCCACGTCTATGGGTTATTATAATAAATTGTGTGTTTTTCGTCAACTTCTGTAAATATCCGGCAAATCGCCCAACATTGGAATCGTCCAGCGCTGCCTCGATCTCATCCAGCAGACAGAACGGTGACGGCTTCAGATTCTGGATCGCGAAAAGAAGTGCGATAGCTGTCAGAGCTTTTTCCCCGCCGGAAAGCTGCATCATATTCTGCAGTTTCTTTCCCGGCGGCTGGGAAATGATCTTAATTCCTGCCTCCAGGATATCTGCCTCTTCATCCAGCTCCAGAGTTCCTTTTCCACCTCCGAACAATTCCTTAAATGCCTTGTCAAATTCCTTCTGGATCTCGCCGAATTTCTCAGAAAACTGTTTCCGCATTCCCTCATCCAGCTCCTGAATGATCTGTTCCAGAGTTTTCTCCGCTGTGACCAGATCCTCATACTGGCCGGACAGAAAGGTGTGTCTTTCCAGAAGTTCCTTATAATCCTCAATAGCATTTACATTTACAGGTCCCAGCTTTCTGATATCATCTTTAATCTGAGCTGCCTGTCGCTTCATCTGCGAAAGATCAGTAAGTTCCTCTTTTCTGTAGGAAACAGCATTATTGGGAGTAATCTCATACTCGGACCACATATAGGCAATCCGCTCTTCCCTGTTCTCCTCCAGCTTGTCCATCTGTCCCTGCAGACGGTAACATTCCTTATCCAGAAGTCCGATCTGACCGGACAGATAATCTCTTTTCTCAAAAAAATCTTTATGCTGAGAAGTTCTGCTCTCTTTCTCCTTCTGCAGATTTTTCAGCTGCATCTGTGCCTGTTCTTCATGAAGGACAGACTCTTCCGACTCTTTTTTCAGCTGAGTAATCATCTCCTGCTTCTTTTCCATCTCTTCACTGCTGTGAGCAAGAGACTGATAAATATCCTCTTTCTCAGTCATAAAAGCTGTGATTTCTGCTTTCAGACGACTCAGGTTTTCCTGGTCAAATTTCTCTTTCTGTTCAAGAGCGGATGACTGAAGACGGATTTCTTCTAACTCCCGGGTGATTTTCTTCTCTTCTTCTTTCCATTCATCCAGTTCTGACTGCTTTGCCTCAATAAAACTCTCCAGTTCTTTCTCATCCTGCTTTGAATTCTCCAGTTCCCTGGCAATCCGGTCATGATCCTGCCGGATTTCCATGACCTGGCGTTTGATCTCTGCCTGATCTCTGTTGATCTGCGCATATCCGCTTCGGATCTCCTCAGCTTTCTTTTCCTGCTGTTTGATATTCATTCTGGCAGTATTCTGTTCTATATATTTCTGACGGAGTTTTTCCTGAAATCCTGCAATGGCATCACGAAGCCTGTTTCTCTGATTTTTATTTTCCTCAACAGCATTCTGCATTTCGGTCAGATTCTGCTTCAGCTGATTTACTTTTGTTTCCAGTTCCTCTATTTCACGCCGTCTTCCAAGCAGATTGCTGTTGTTTCTGAAGGCACCGCCGGTCATGGAACCTCCCGGGCTTAAGGATTCACCCTCTGTTGTGACCATTCTCAGACCGTGTCTGTATTTTTTTCCTATTGCAATGGCATGATCAATGTTATCAACTACCAGCACTCTTCCAAGAAGGAATTTCGTGATCTGCTGATACTGAGAAGCTACGGACACCAGTTCGCTGGCAATCCCCACAACGCCCGGCTCTTTCAGTGCTTCTTTCGGTGTAAACTCACCTCTGGGACTTATGCTGCTCATGGGAAGAAAGGTCGCACGTCCATAACGATTCTTTTTCAGAAATTCGATCATGGTTTTGGCAGTCTGCTCATTATCTGTAACAATATTCTGAATGCTCCCACCAAGAGCTGTCTCGATAGCGATCTCATAATCTTTGTTTACCTGGATCAAATCTGCGACAACGCCCTGGATTCCCGGAACACGTTCTTTTTGTTCCATAACTCTCCGGATACTGTTTCCGTATCCATCATAGCGCTCCGCGATATTTCTGAGAGAATCCAGCCGGGATGCCTCTCTGTGATAGGCTGTCTGTTCTGCTTCCAGCTTTGTGTTCTGTTCCTTCAGCTTTTCCTGAATCTTCATCACACTCAGATTCAGATGTTCACATTCCTCATTGGCATTTTCAATCTGGGATGTAATCTCATCATACTGTTTCCGGGCTGTAGTCAGAATGGTCTGCTGTTCTTCCTCTTCACTCTTCAGTCTGAGAATACGCTGGCTGATCTCTGCCTTACGGATTTCTGCCTGTTCCATCATTGCATCAAATCTCTGGGCTTTACCCTTGACATTGGCGCGGCTGTTCAGAATTTCAATGATCTCATTTTTGCCATTCTCCACTTCGAGAGTACAGGCTTCCATATTCTCCTGCGCTGTCCTTAATTTCTCTTCTTCCTCAGAAAGTTTCTTACGGACAGCCTTTAACTGTGCATAAATATCCGTTTTTTCTTCTTCAAGTTTCTTCTTTGAATCTGTTCTTACTGAAAGTTCAGCCTCAATAGTCTGGATACGTCCCTTATAATGCTCTTCATTCTGTGCCCCTGCCAGTATCTGCTCATTTAATACATTGATCTGGCCTTCCAGCTGTTGTTTACGGATTGCCTGCTCCTGACCGGAAATGCGAAGTGCATCCATTTTGGAATTTAAATCTTCCAGTTCCTGTTCCAGACGTTCATATTCCACCTTGGTCCGGTCATAGGAACTCTGGGTATCCTTCAGCTGATTCTGCGCAATTATGTTCTTCTCTTCCAGTTCCTTGAGTTCTTTGGCTGCAGCAGCATACTCCATCAGGAACATATTCACATCCAGTTCCTTAAGAGTCTCTCTTTTGGAAAGATAAACTCTTGCTGTCTCTGACTGTTTCTCCAGTGGTTCCAGCTGTCTGGTAAGCTCCGAGAGGATATCTGTCACTCTGACCAGGTTCTGGCGTTCTTCCTCCAGTTTTTTGATCGTGGTATTCTTTCTTCTCTTAAATTTAACAATACCTGCTGCCTCATCAAAAAGCTCTCTTCTCTCTTCCGGTTTACCGCTTAGGATCCTGTCGATCTGTCCCTGTCCGATAATGGAATATCCTTCTTTACCGATACCTGTATCATAAAACATCTCATTGATATCTTTCAGTCTGCAGGCACTTCCGTTGATCTTATATTCACTCTCTCCTGAACGGTAAAGCCTTCTGGTAACCGTAACCTCGTTAAAATCAACCGGAAGCTTATGGTCTGAATTATCCAGTGTGATCGCCACCGATGCATAACCCAGGGGTTTTCTTGTCTCTGTACCGGAGAAAATGACATCCTGCATATTTCCTCCTCGCAGAGACCTGGCACTCTGTTCACCCAGCACCCATCTCACCGCATCACCGACATTGCTCTTTCCACTTCCGTTCGGACCTACAATACCGGTGATCCCGTTATGAAATTCAAAATTGATCTTCTGGGCGAAAGACTTAAATCCCTGTACCTCTATATTCTTTAAATACATAATTCTCCTGTTTATTTTCTGAGTACACGAATCGCCTGGTATGCTGCGGCCTGTTCTGCTGCTTTCTTTGTATGACCGCTTCCCTGTCCCATCACTTTTCCGTTTACTCTTGCCTCCACAGTAAAGTTTTTGTTATGATCCGGGCCTTCTTCTTTTGTCAGAATATATTCCACCGGCTGTGTTCCGTTTTCCTGCACGATTTCCTGCAGGATGGTCTTGCTATCATAAAAGAGCTGTTTGTGTTCAATATCATTCAGGATAAAATTCAGCACAAACTCCTTTGCATTAGCAAAACCACCATCCAGATAGATAGCTCCCAGTAAAGCCTCTGTTGCATCAGAGACGATAGAATCCCTGTTTCTTCCGCCTGTCATATCCTCGCCCTTTCCAAGCAACAGAAACTGCGGCAGTCCGAATTCTCTTGCACAATAGGCAAGGCTTGGCTCACACACCAGGCTGGCTCTCTTCTTTGTCAGCTCTCCCTCCGGTATCTGGGTAAATCTTGCATACAGATAATCACTGCTGATCAGCTCCAGCACAGCATCTCCCAGAAACTCCAGTCTCTCATTGCTGCCCAGCTTCCCCAGCTTCTTCTCATTTGCATAGGAACTGTGAGTCAGTGCCTGTGTAAGATAATGTTTATTTTTAAAATGATATCCTATGATTTCTTCTAATTCTTCTGTCTTTCTATTCATTCCTCTAACCCTCTCCATATGCGCAGGGCTGTCATCTGACAACCCTGCGACATCATTTTTTGCAACTGCTCAGTGCGCCTGTATTATGCTCCTGTCAAATTTCAGACTGCCGGACAGTTACATTTTTATTTAATTGTCCGAATTGCTTCAACAGCATCACCGACTGTCTGAATCTGTTCGACAGATTCATTATCCAGCTCAATGTCATACTCCTCTTCAATCCCCATAATAATCTGAAAAATATCAAGAGAGTCTGCACCAAGATCATCTACAAATGTAGTGTCTTCTGTGATCGAATCTGCATCAATATTCAGAACCTCTGCTATGATAGCTTTTATTTTCTCCAGTTCCATCTTCAACCCTCCTTCCTGTTTCTGTCCCTGTCCTGCTCTATTCTGCTCCGGACTTCAGTACTTCCTGATCCTCCAGGATACGCTCTGCGATCTTCTCGTTGATCTTCTCCTGTTTAAACTGTACACACTGGAAAATACCATGTTTGATCTCAATGGCTTTGGCACTTCCATGCGTCTTTACCACAAGTCCTTTAAGCCCCAGAAGCGGTGCTCCGCCATATTCCGTTGCATCAAAGGATTTCAGAGTTTCTTTCAGTGCAGGCTTTACCAGAAGTGCACCGATCTTACTTCTTGTGCTGGTCATCATTCCTTCTTTGATCTTCTGGACCAGGGCAGAACCAACTCCCTCATATAATTTAAGGATCACATTTCCCACAAATGCTTCGCATACGACCACATCCGCATATCCTGCCGGGATATCTCTGGCTTCTATACTTCCGATGAAATTAATGCTTTTGCATTCTTTCAGAAGGGGGAAAGTTTCTTTTACAAGTGCATTTCCCTTCTCCTCTTCTGCCCCGTTATTTACAATGGCAACTTTTGGATTTTTAATACCGACTACGTTCTCCATATAAATAGAGCCCATCTTCGCAAACTGCACCAGATGCGATGGACGTGCATCCACATTGGCACCACAGTCGATCAGAAGGGAAACACCCTTCGTGGTAGGGATCAACGGTGCAAGAGGCGGCCTCTCCACACCTTTACTTCTGCCTACCAGTACCTGTCCGCCAACAAGAACAGCTCCTGTACTTCCTGATGAAACAAAGGCATCTGCCTCCTGTTTCTTAACCATATTCAAACCTACTACGATTGATGAATCTTTTTTCTTACGGATCGCAAAAACAGGGGGTTCTGCTGTCTCGATCACCTGGGATGCATTGACAACCTGGATCTGGTTCTTCGGATATCCGGAATATTTCGCCAGTTCCTTATCTATCACTTCCTGTTTTCCTGTAAGAATTACTTTTATGTCCTGTCTCTCTGTTACAGCTTCCACTGCAGCTCTGACAGGTTCTGCCGGGGCATTATCCCCGCCCATTGCGTCCACTACAACTCTGACCTGTTCTGCCATATTTTTATATCTCCTGTTCACTTACTGTTCACTTACAGATGTCAGAATCAAAAGATATTTTCTGTTACTGACCCGGCATCCGCAAATTGCCCCGCTGCAAAGCAGCTCCTGCAATCTTCCATAATCTGTATCATACTAAAGAACCCTCTGCAAAGTCAATAGCATCTGAAAAAAATCACTTTTCACTTTTTTGTGCCTCGATTCGCTCCGCCAGATCATTCAGATAAACCCACCTATCCATCTTCTCATCCAGATCTGCCTGTGCCTTCTCCTTCTGCTCCATGATCTCACGAAGCTTCACAGAATTGGTGGCATTGGCCTCCATATCCTTATCCAGCTTCTCCAGCAGTTCCTCCAGCGCTGCAATATCATCATCGATAGTTTCAAATTCCCTCTGCTCTTTATAGGTAAATTTCAGCTTCTGGGGACGATTCTGCTTCCAGTCTGCCTGAGCCGACTTCTTCTTTTCCGCACCAACTGCAGTGCTCTGTCCTTCAGATACTGCCCCGCCTTTTCTCGCCAGCGTCTCTGTATAATCCGTATATCCGCCCTCATACTGGGTCAGATGTCCATTCCCCTCAAAAGCAAAAATCCTGTCCACAATATTATCCAGAAAATACCTGTCATGAGACACTGCGATCACAATCCCTGCAAAAGAATCCAGATAATCCTCCAGAATGGTCAGTGTAGGAATATCCAGATCATTACTTGGCTCATCCAGAAGAAGCACATTCGGCGCCTCCATCAGAACCTTCAGCAGATACAGACGCCTCTTCTCACCACCTGACAATTTGGCAATGGGTGCATACTGCATGGCAGAATCAAAGAGAAACCTCTCCAGCATCATTGTTGCGGAAATCTTCCCGTCTCTGGTCGGAATATACTCTGCCACGTCGCGGATATAATCGATCACACGCTGATTGGTATCCATATCCGGCACTTCCTGTGCAAAATACCCTATGCGAATGGTTTCTCCAATTTCCACTTCTCCTGCATCCGGCTGTATCATCCCATCAATAATCTTGATAAGTGTTGACTTTCCGCACCCATTAGGACCAATAATCCCAAGACGCTGATTGCGCAGCACAATATAATTAAAATCATCCAGGATCTTCTTCTCACCAAAACTCTTGCTGATATGGTGAAGTTCGATTGTCTTCTTTCCCATACGTGTCTCAACAGAATCCAGCTCCACATTCGCATCACGCACCGGAGCCTTTCCGTTCTTCAGTGCCTCCAGGCGTTCCAGACGTGCCCGCTGCTTGGTACTTCTGGCTCTGCATCCACGCTTTGCCCACTCCAGTTCCATGCGGAGTACGCTCTGTCTCTTCCTCTCACTGGCAAGCTCCATCTCCTCACGCTCTGCCTTCAGTTCCAGAAACTTCGAGTAATTAGCCTCATAAGCATAAAGGCCGCCATGGGAAATCTCCAGAATCTTATTAGTAACCCTGTCGAGGAAATATCTGTCATGAGTAACCATAATCACAACGCCCTTAAAACTTCTCAGAAAGTCCTCCAGCCAGGTCACCATCTCATTATCCAGATGGTTGGTAGGCTCGTCCAGAAGCAGCACATCACAGGGATTCACCAGCGTCCTGGCCAGCGCCACCCTTTTCTTCTGTCCCCCGGATAAATGATCGATCTTCTCCTCATGGTCTGTAATTCCCAGCTTATTCAGAACATTCCTTGCCTCGCTCTCAGTACTCCAGTCCTTCTGCCACTTTCCTTCTGCCACATAATCCAGGACAGAAGCTCCCCGCGGAAACTCCGGCATCTGCGGAAGATACGTGATTCTCAGGCCATTTTGAGTGATCACCTGCCCCTCATCCGGCTCCTCCAGACCGCCGATGATCTTCAGAATCGTAGACTTCCCGGTCCCATTAATCCCGATGATCCCAATCTTATCTCCCTGATGCACCCCGTAGGAAACATCATCCAGCACCACCTTCTCACCAAACACCTTGGAAACATGCTCTATATTCAGAATATTCATAAATTCAAACCTCTCTCGTAATTTTCGCTTCCTGTCTGTTTCTGCTCATCTGTAACACTTCCACAAAAACTATAGAATTCGCTCCTCATTATACCATCTTCCCAGCCATTCTAAAACCCCCGGCACAGAAAAAACACTCCCCTCCGAATAAATCTATCCGAAGAGGAGTATCCTCAAAATTACATATTTTTGTTTCTGAAAAAAATTGCTTAGTTCATCTCAGTTCCATTCTCAACTGCATACTTCAGTCCCTGAACTGCAACCGCCAGTGTAGCTTCCTGTACAGTGGCACTTCCAAGATCACCCATATCCAGTGTCAGTGTATCATCATCATTCAATGTCACGCCAAAAGTAAGTGCCATCTCAGAAACTTCATCAGTAATCGTCACAGTACCATTCTCTTCATCAAAAGTACCTTCACCAACAAAGCTTACATAGTTATCATCCTGATCGATCACAAGTACTGAGCAGAAAGTTCCATCATCATTAGCTGCATAAATAAAAGTCTCACCTGCTTCTGTCTCGCCGGAATAACACTCTGTCAGGATATCACCCATATCCTGATAAGTCTGATTATAATCCGCTTCATCTCCGTCTGCCTGGTAAGGCTCCAGAGTTGCAGTCAGTTCCAGATTCTCCTCATCATAAAGCTCCAGAAGATTCTCTTCCTCATTTGCCTGCACCAGATAAGTTACCATATTTTCATCATCATACGTGCCGTCGTCATTTGCGAACTGCATTACCAGAGCTGTATACTCTCCATCTGAACTCAGAGCATATACGCCTAAAACATCCTGTTCTTCATCCTTCCACTGACCAAAAAACGAATTATCTTTGTAGAATCCGTAAATATCTCCTGCGCTGTCCTTCCAGAGTCCCAACATCGCCTCAGACACATCTGCAACATCTCCGTCTGCATCTTCTTCCGCTGCTGCATCATCTGTTGCCCATACCGGAACAACCATAGAACTCACCATAGCTGCTACACAGAAACCTGCCATTAATTTTTTCCAGTTCTTCATATTTTTTACCACCCTTCTTTAAAATGTAAGTCTTTTACTGGATTTCCATGATCTTACTATAAAAAATTTTGACATCATTTTCAAGATACATGGGATTAAATGACATTTTCCATGAAATATGGTGTTACTGTTCACTGGTAATATCCCGCAAGGTGTAAACAGTAACCAACACATCGTTACTGTTCACTCCGTTCACAGTAACGTAGCCAAAATTCATTCCAGATTGCCTGCGGCAATGGAATTTTGGCT
>OCGZ01001107.1_pt1 | contig 11452 bp, 13 predicted proteins | sample 1538711 | NCBI WGS metagenome assembly OCGZ01 (sample SAMN04571720, study PRJEB22368) | human gut metagenome | biome: human gut; material: stool | host: Homo sapiens | place: Luxembourg | collected 2012-08-17
TTCTTGCCGGCGATGAACTGGATATCGTCCACCAGCAGGATGCCCGCCTGCCGGTACTTCTCCCGGAACTCGGCGTTGCTGCCCTCCCGGATGGATGCGATCAGCTCGTTGGTGAAGTCGTCGCCCTTGATGTACACGATCCGCAGGTCCTCCCGCTTGCGCTTGACCTGATGGGCAATGGCGTAGAGCAGATGGGTCTTGCCCAGTCCGGAGTCGCCGTAGATGAACAGAGGGCCGGCTTATCCGCCACGGCCCGTGCCGCCGCATAGGCCAGCTTGTTCTGCGGCCCCACCACATACGTCTCGAAGGTGAAGGCGTCGGAATCCAGCAGGGAGCCGGGCTGATCCGGGGCCACACCGTGATAGGCAGCCAGCTGCTCGTCGTTGAGGATCTTCACCTCCAGATCGGAGGAGAAGATGTCCTTCAGTGCCGCCTTGATGTGCTTCATGAAACGGGTCTCGATGGTGCTTTTTTTGAAGGAGTTGCTGCAATGCAGCACGAAGGCGGAGTCCTCCATGGTGACCACGTCTACCTCGTCGAACCATGTGCGGATGGTGGTCTCGCTGAGCTGCTCCTGTAATCGGCTTAGTACGCTCTGCCATACGTCAGAAATGGAATTCAATGAAAGCGCCCCTTTCCCCTGATGGATCTCTATCTCTGTATTTGAAAAAAATTTATCCGAGAATAGTATAGCAGAAACCCCCGGAAAAGTCTACACTTATTCTAATATAAGCTGCAAAAAATGACGCACCGGAAGGCACAAGATGTAGGGAGAAAAACCGGAGGAAAACCACCAGATTTTAGGCTTTTGCCGAAAAAACACACCGCTTTTCATAAGAACCCGCTCTTTTCCCCTTCAGATTTTTGTTGACAGGCGGAAAAAGCTCATGTATAATGACAAATGCGCTAATTTTAAGCGCCTGACGAATGTCAACTGCGGCCGTGGGAGAATGCTTCCCACCCGCCGTCGAGTATGTGCGGCAGAGGCTTTTTCTGCCGCCTGATCTTACAAAAGATGGAGGTGTCATGCAATGTTCCGTACCTATCAGCCCAAGAAGCGTCAGCGCTCCAAGGAGCACGGCTTCCGCAAGAGAATGGCCACCCGCAACGGCCGTAAGGTGCTGGCTCGCCGCCGTGCCAAGGGCCGTGCTCGCCTGACCCATTGAGGTCACGGAAAGTGCATCGGTCATAGATAATCAAACAGGGACGGTGGATGGGAAAAACCGCCGTCCCTATTGGTCTATGCAATTCAGATTGGTAAAAGAGGACGCTATGAAGGCAGCCGTCACGGTAAAAGAAAATTATGAGTTCCGCCGCATCTACCGCAAGGGGAAGAGTCTGGTGTCGCCGCAGATGGTGCTGTATTGGCAGAAGAACCGTCAGGGGCAGTCCCGTCTGGGGGTCACCGTCAGCACCAAGCTGGGCCACGCCGTGGTCCGCAATCGGGTGCGCCGCCGCTTCCGGGAACTGTACCGGCTCCACAAGCCGGAGATGCAGCCGGGCTACGACGTGATTTTAGTGGCCCGTGGGCGGGCCGTCCGCAGCACCTATCAGCAGCTGGACGAGACATATCTCCACCTGCTGCGGCAGGCGGGCCTTGTACCGGAGGAGACGGCATGAAGCGGGCGCTTTTGAAGCTGTTCCGGTTCTACCAGACCTCCGTCTCCCCTCTTTTTCCGCCTCGGTGCCGCTATATCCCCACCTGCTCGGAGTATGCCGTGGAGGCGGTGGAGAAATACGGCGCCGCCAAGGGCGCCCTTCTGGCCCTGCGCCGTCTGATGCGATGCCATCCTTTCCACAAGGGCGGGTATGACCCTGTCCCCTGACGCAACAGCCTCGTTTTTCCCATCCCATTATAAAACGGAGGTATCTACCCCATGTTTGCACAAATCGGCTATTACATCTGCGTGCCGTTTGCGTGGCTGACCCGGCTGTTTTACAGTCTCACCGGGTCCTACGGTCTGGCTCTGATCCTCTTCACTCTGGTGGTGAAGCTGGTGATCCTGCCCTTCCAGCTCAAGAGCAAGAAGAGTATGCTCCGGATGAACCGGATGCAGGGCAAGGTGAAGGATATCCAGACCCGCTTCGCCAACAATCGGGAGCGCCAGCAGCAGGAGATGGCGGAACTGTACGCCCGTGAGGGCGTGAACCCCATGTCCGGCTGCCTGTGGTCCTTCATCCCCTTCCCCATCCTGATCGCCCTGTACGCCATCATCCGTACCCCCCTGCGGTACTTCATGAGCCTGTCCACCTCCGTCATCGAGGAGATCGGCACGCTGGCAGGTACGCTGGGCTATGAGGCCAGCAACAACACCTATGACCAGATCTATCTGGCCAAGTTCATCCATGAGCACTGGGAGAGCTTCGCCGGGAAGTTCGATGGTCTGGTGGACCTGAACTACAGCTTCCTTGGGATGGATCTGGCGTCTCAGCCCTCCACGCTGCTGAGCCAGTTCCCCGGCGGCGGCTGGCCCGTGTGGGGCATCCTGCTGCTGCCTGTGATCTCGGCGGCGGCCCAGCTGGTGATGAGCATCATCACCATGCGCACCAACAGCACCGAGGGCGCAGGCTCCGCCAAGACCATGATGTACCTGATGCCCCTGATGACCCTGTGGATGGGCTATATGCTGCCCGCCGCACTGTGCATCTACTGGATCGCCAACACCGTGTTCTCCCTGATCCAGGAGGTGACTCTCAACAAGTACTTCAATAAGATCCTGGATCGTGAGGAGACCGAGAAGGAAAAGGCCGCCCGTGAAAAGCGCTACGCCAAGTACCAGAAGCAGAAGGAACTCATGGCCCAGCAGCAGATGAACGGCGGTGGCCGCAATGACCGTAAGCCCCAGCCCAAGAAGAAAAAGCAGGGCGGCGAGGAAAAGCGCAGCGGCACCAATGAAAACGGACGTGTGGGCCAGCGGCCTTATGCACGTGGCCGTGCCTATGATGAAAAGCACTACGAATAAGGAGTTTTGTCTATGAGCTATATCGAAGTAACGGGCAAGACCGAGGAGGAGGCTGTCCGTAAGGCGCTGACCCAGCTGGGTCTGGAGCGGGACGACGTATCTTTGGAGATCTTGGAGCGTGCCAAGAGCGGCTTTCTGGGCATCGGCGGTTCGCCCGCCCGTATCCGTGTGACCTACGGCACCGACGAGCCGGAGGAGAAGAAGGCCGAGCCCACCAAAAAGGTGGAAAAGAAGCCGGAACCCAAGGCAGAGGCGAAAAAGCCGGAAGTGAGGCCCGAACCTAAGAAGCAGGAGCCTAAAAAGCCGGAGACGAAGCCGGTGGAGAAGGCCCCGGAGCAGAAGACTGTGACGGTCGGGACCTGCGACGACGACAACGCCAAACACATCCGGGAGTTCCTGGAGGGTCTGCTGCAGCACATGAACAGCCCCGCTCAGGTGAATGTGACGCTAGAGGAGAAGGGCCGGTATCAGGTAACGCTGGAGGGCGAGAAGCTGGGCCAGCTCATCGGCCGCCGCGGCGAGACGCTGGACGCCATCCAGCAGCTGACCAACTACGCCGTCAACTCCGGTGCGGATAAGCGCATCCGAGTCCACGTGGACGCCGAGAACTATCGGGCCAAGCGGGAGCAGAGTCTGGAGTCTCTGGCCCGGAAGGTGGCCGGCAAGGTCACCAAGTATCGCCGCAGCGTGACGCTGGAGCCCATGAACGCCTATGAGCGCCATGTGATCCATGCCGCTCTGCAGGACGAGCCGGGCATCACCACCTACTCCATCGGCAGCGAGCCCAACCGCCGTGTGGTGGTGAGCTACGACCGGGAGAAGCGCCAGTAAGGCAGCGCTGCCCCATAGGAAATATGCCCCCGCCCCTACATAGGGGCGGGGGCGTTTTTGCTTTCGGGAGGGGGGATCCGTACTTCCCAATGGGAGACGTATCATTTTCTCCATCCGGCAGAAAGAAATCTGTCGAAGGCATCAGGTAAAAACGAAAAAAGAGTTCCCCATGCACTGCATGGGGAACTCTTTATACACAGAATTGGCTGATCCGGTCCGGAGAATTACTGGATCTTCTCCCCGGCGGCCTCCTTGGCCCGGATCTCCTTCATGGCGTCCTTGTGAGACAGGTTCCAGCGGCCCTTCTCGTCGATCTCCATGAACTTGACCCACATCATGTCGCCCACCTTGCAGGCGTCCTCCACCTTCTCGATGCGCTTGTCGGCCAGCTTGGAGATATGCACCAGACCGTCCTTGCCGGGAGCGATCTCCACGAAGGCGCCGAAGGTCATCAGGCGCACGACACGGCCGTAGTACAGCTTGCCCACCTCCGGTACAAAGACGATATCGTCGATGCACTTCTTGGCGATGGCGCAGCTCTCGGCGTCGGGAGAGGCAATGTGGATGGTGCCGTCGTCGTCGATGTCGATCTTGGCGCCGGACTCGGCCACGATCTTCTGAATGACGCTGCCGCCCTTGCCGATGACCTCACGGATGCGGTCGGGATCGATGTGCATGGTGAGCATCTTGGGGGCGTACTTGCTGACCTCAGGCCGGGGCTCGGCAATGCAGGGCAGCATGATCTGATCCAAGATCTGGCACCGGGCATCGTAGGTGATGTCCAGAGCGTTGCGGATGATCTCCATGGTCAGGCCGTCGTTCTTCAGGTCCATCTGAATGGCGGTGATGCCCTTCTTGGTACCGGCCACCTTGAAGTCCATCTCACCGTGGAAGTCCTCCACGCCCTGAATGTCGATGAAGGTGGTGAAGGAGCCGTCGTCGTCCTGGATCAAACCGCAGGAAATGCCGGCCACAGGGGCGGAGATGGGTACACCGGCATCCATCAGAGCCAGCGTAGAGCCACAGATGGAGCCCTGAGAGGTGGAACCGTTGGAGGATACCACCTCAGACACCACACGGATGGCATAGGGGAACTCCTCCACCGGGGGGATCACAGGCAGCAGGGCCCGCTCCGCCAGAGCGCCGTGGCCGATCTCACGACGGCCGGGGCTGCGGGCGGGCTTGGCCTCGCCCACGGAGTAGCCGGGGAAGTTGTAGTGGTGCATATACCGCTTCTCCGTCTCCTCCCAGATGGTATCCAGCTTCTGGCAGGCGGAGAGGGTGTCCAGCGTCGCCACGGACAGCACCTGCGTCTGGCCGCGGGTGAACAGGCCGGAGCCGTGGACACGGGGCAGCACGCCCACCTCGGCGGACAGGGGACGAATTTCGTTCTTCTGGCGGCCATCCACACGGTGGCCCTCCAGCAGCCATGCTTTGACGATCTTCTTCTGGAACTTGTAGGTGAACTCCTCCAGATACTGATCCATATCCGGATACTCCTCCAGATACTTCTCGTGCCAGTGCTGGATCATCTCATTCCAGCGGGCCTCACGGACGTTCTTGTCATCGGTGTCCATGGCAGCCTTGGCCTCGTCCATGAAGTCGGCCACGATCTTGTCGAACAGCTCCTGATTGAAGTCGGCGTGGGGATAGTCGAACTTGGGCTTGCCGATCTCGGAGACCATCTGGTTGATGAGGGCCACCTGCTTCTGGTTCTCCTGATGGGCCAGCTCGATGGCACGGTACATGGTGTCGTTATCCACCTGATTGGCGCCGGCCTCGATCATCACCACCTTCTTGCCGGTGGAGACCACGGTGACATCCAGATCGCTGACCTTGCGCTGCTCACTGTTGGGGTTGAGCACCAGTTCACCATCCACCAGACCCACCTTCAGAGCGCCCACAGGGCCGTTCCAGGGAATGTCGGAGATGGCCAGAGCGGCGGAGGTGCCGATGAGGGCGGCGATCTCTGCGGAGCAGTCGTGGTCCATGCTCATGACGGTACACATGACGGACACGTCGTTGCGGAAATCGGAGGGGAACAGGGGACGGATGGGCCGGTCGATGACACGGCTGGTGAGGATGCCCTTCTCGCCGGGGCGGCCCTCACGGCGGTTGAAGCTGCCGGGGATGCGGCCCACGGAGTACAGCTTCTCCTCGAAGTCCACGCTCAGGGGGAAGAAGTCGATGCCGTCACGGGGACGGGCGGCAGCGGTGACGCAGCACAGCACGCTGGTCTCGCCATAGGTGACCATGACGGCGGCGTTGGCCAGCTCGGCCAGCTTCCCGACCTCCAGCGTCAGAGGACGGCCCGCCAGCTCCATGGTATACTTGTGGTAGTTGGGGAATTGGCGCTTGGTGATGATGGTAGACATGGTATAGCTCCTTTTCATTGAATTTTTCCGTATGGGAGCCAAACCATTTAGCACTTGAAACCATGTCGGAGGAGGGATTTTCCAGCATCTTCCGACACATTTTCAACTGCTAAAGGCTGAAAGCGGCTCCGCATACGGGCGGGGAAATTGTGAAAGAAGGGTGGTGCGCCCTGCACACCACCCTGTTTTCAGCTTACTTACGCAGACCCAGCTTGGCGATGAGGGCACGATAACGCTCGATGTCCTTCTTGGCCAGATAGTCCAGCAGACGACGGCGCTTACCGATCATCATCTGCATACCACGACGGCTGTGGAAGTCGTGGGGATGAACCTTCAGATGGGCGGTGAGCTGGTTGATCCGCTCGGTGAGGATGGCCACCTGAACCTCGGGAGAACCGGTGTCGGTAGCGTGGGTGCGGTTGGCCTCGATGATAGAGGTCTTCTGATCCTTCTGCATCATAGTTGTGTTTCCACCTTTCTTTTAGTTGGCCCGCAGTCTGAGTGCCGGGACGGGTGAAGCGTCCACGGGACTAAGAGCAGGGGCAAGTCCATACGCATCGCAGCGTACTTTGATAAAATACCATAAAATCCTCCGGATGTAAAGAATAAATTCCGAAAAACCGTGGGAAAATCAAAAAATTTTCCGCTGTGGAGGGGACTTTTGCCTCCGACGGCCCACTTTTCCAGCTGCTGGGAAAAGTGGGCCGTCGGAGACATAAAGAAAAAGCTACTGGGAACAGCTACCCGCCGGAGACAAGAAATCACTTCCGGAAAGGATCAAACCGCCGTCACTTCAGTTCGATAGCCCCCACGGGGCAGCTGTCCGCCGCCTCCTGCGCCGCCGCCAGATACTCCTGCGGTACCGGTTCTGTGATGGCCTGCGCCGACTCCCCCGGCAGGATGCTGAACACCTCCGGGCATACGCCGGGACACAGCCCGCACTGGATACAGGTCTCCCGATGGACATATGCGTGCATATTTCTCCCTCCCTTCGCCAAGCAGATCGGGGATATTATGCCCGCAAACCGTGGAAATTAGTAGGGTTTTACGCAGTTCCCTATTGACACGGTGGCGGTTTCATGCTAACCTAAGTGTACTAACATGAATAGTACACGAGGAAGGAGTGTGCATCATTGATCCGTCTGGATTATCGGGACGCCCGTCCCATTTATGAGCAGGTGAAGGACGGCCTGCGGCGACTGATGGTCACCGGCGTGCTGGCACCGGGGGAAAAGCTGCCGTCGGTTCGGAGCCTTGCCATGGATCTGGCCATCAACCCCAACACCATCCAACGGGCCTATGCCCAGCTGGAGATGGAGGGCTACGTCTACTCCGTGGCAGGCCGGGGTACCTTCGTGGCGGAGGGACAGGAGCAGAATCTGGTCCGCCGCCGGGAGGTGGAGGACAAGGTGCAGCCACTGGTACAGGAGCTGCGGGAGCTGGGTATGACGGAGGGCGAGTGGATCGCTCTGTGGAGAGGAGGAAACGAGAATGCTTGAGGCAAAAGAGGTGGTCAAGAGCTTTGACGGCTTCCGGGCACTGGACAGCGCCACCCTCACCGTACCCAAGGGGACGGTATATGGGCTGGTTGGCCCCAACGGCGCCGGAAAGTCCACCATCATCCGCCACTTTACCGGCGTATACCGCCCCGACAGCGGCCAACTGCTGCTGGAGGGCGCTCCCATTTGGGAGAACACCGACGCCAAGCGGCGCATGGTGGTGATTCCCGATGACTGGTACTATTTCCCGCAGGCGTCCATTGCCGAGATGGCGAAGCTGTACGCCGGGGCGTACCCCTCCTTCTCCTGGGAGCGATACGAGAGGATGAAGCAGGTGTTCCCCCTGAATGACCGCCAGATGCTGCGGCGCATGAGCAAGGGGATGCAGAAGCAGGCGGCCTTCTGGCTGACCATGTGCTGTATGCCGGAGTACCTCATTCTGGATGAGCCGGTGGACGGTCTGGACCCGGTGATGCGGCGGCAGGTGTGGTCCCTGCTGCTGGGGGACGTGGCGGAGCGTGGTACCACGGTGCTGGTATCCAGCCATAACCTGCGGGAGCTGGAGGACGTCTGCGACCATGTGGGCATCATGAATCAGGGTAAGGTGCTGCTGGAGCGGAGCCTGTCGGAGCTGCAGGATACCACGGTGAAGCTGCAGGTGGTGTACCCCGGCGACGAGCCCCGCCTGCCGGCGGAGCTGAATATCCTGCACCACTCCGCCGTGGGCCGGGTGCATACCTACATCCTCCGGGGCGACCGGGAGAGTATCCTGAACCGGATGCAGATCACCGCTCCCCTGCTGCTGGAGGCCATTCCCCTGACGCTGGAGGAGATCTTTATCTATGAGCTGGGAGGTGCTGACTATGCGGTCCGTGACATCGTTCTTTAATCCGGCACTGGCCCGCAGCGATCTGCGCCGCCACTGGCCCATTCTGTTTCTGTATACCGCCATCTGGATGGTGGCGCTGCCGGTGCAGCTGTATCTGCGGCACATAGCCGAGGGCGCAAGCTACGGAACCCGGACGGTTTCGGAGGTGTGCCAGGGTACCTACAGCATGGGTGTCATCATGGCCTTTGTGTTCGGCGGTGTGCTGGCCATGGCCCTGTATTCCTACCTGATGAACGGACGATCCGTGGGATTGATACACAGCCTGCCCCTGAAGCGGCAGACCCTGTTTTTCACCCAGCTGCTGACGGGCTTTGCCATGCTCACCGCCGGGAATCTGCTGGTGGTACTGGTGAGCCTGCTGGTGTGCGGCGAGCTGGGACCGCTGCTGGTATGGCTGGCGGTGGTGACGCTGGCGGAGATCTTCTTTCTGGCTCTTGGCACGCTGTGCGCCATGCTCACCGGCTGGCTGCTGGCGGTGCCTGTGCTGTATGTGGGGATAAACTTTCTGGTGATGGCAGTCATGCAGCTGATCCACTGGCTGGCGGAGCTGTTCATTTACGGGTATCAGGCCAATGACTTCGGTAGTTTTACCATGTGGTGTACGCCGGTGGTGCAGCTGGCTCGCCGGCTGACGGATTCTCAGGGCGTCATCGCTGAGTATGTGGGCTATCCCATCGTCAGCGCTGATGTGAGCCCGCTGGAAAACGGCGGCTGGCAGGCACTGGGGATCTATGTCGCCGTTGCGGTGGCGATCATTGCACTGGCCTGTATCATTTTCTCCGTCTATTCTGCCAGTCCGCCTGTATGCTGTGTATCCGGCGGCGCAGCGAGCTCTCCGGCGATGTGGCGGCCTTCCCGTGGATGCGGCCGGTGCTGCGCTACGGCGTGGGCTGCATGGGCGGTCTGGCGCTGGGCATGATCCTGTACAGCGTGACCTTCGGTCTGGCTCGTACCAATGATATCCGGGCCTACCTGCCGGGAATGCTGCTGTGCGTGGTGCTGATGACGCTGGTGTGCAGCTTCGGAATGTCCATGCTGCTGGGGAAATCCCTGAAAATTTTCCGCCGCACATGGAAAGGCACGGTGCTGCTGACGGCACTGCTGGCAGCGGTGTGCGTGTGTGTGCGGATGGATGTGGCCGGTGTGGAGCGCCGGGTGCTAAAAACCAGCGAGATTGAGAGCATCTCCGTCCAGTGCAGCCGTGCGAATTCCTTTACAGCCACCTCCGAGGATACCGAGACCATCGAGGCCATCCGGGCCATCCACCGGGCCGTGCTGGATCAGATGAAGGACGGCGATGTCGATCTGGACGGTGCTCTCGTAGAGGACGGCCAGTACATCTGGATCCGCCTGAAGTATACCCTCACCGACGGCTCCGCTCTGGAGCGGGCCTATAACGTGCCGGTGCGGCGGGCTTCCGCCCTCTACACGGCCATCAACCATATGATGTCCACGCCGCAGGTGCGCCAGACCCTCGTGTTCTCCGGGGAGGCGGAGGCTGGTGCCGTTCCGCAGGGCGGTACGATCTACTCCTTAGAAACCGGTGACTTCCGCAACCTCACCGCCGCAGAGGCACAAAGCTTGTATCAGGCGGCTTGGCAGGATGTGGAGGAGGGCAATGTCATCAGCGATATTCTGACAGAGACCGGCTATACGCTCTTGCAAGTGGACATCAACGGCAGGAATTGGGATTGTGCGCTGGATACACGCTACTTCACCGATGGCGCAAAGACCCTTGCGGTGCTGGATCGGTTCATGCGGAACGGCTGGAGCAACGCCGATGGCCTCACGGAAACCACAGAGGATTCATAACACAAAGCCCCTCCTGTTAGGCAGGAGGGGCTTTGTGATAAATAGAAATTAGATATGCTAATGCCATTTATTAGAAAATTGCACTTTACTAATAAGGCGTTTAGGATATAATAAGAATGTTGTGCAATGGTACGACCGAACAAATCCAATACAAAGGAGTTTTTCATATGAGCAGAACATTGGGTACGGTGGCACGGGGCGTTCGCACCCCCATTTTCCGTGAGGGCGACAATGTGGTGGAGGGCGTGGTCTCCTCTGTCCTGACGGCACTGAAGGAGAACGGCATCCAGCCCCATGACAAGGATGTGGCGGCTGTCACCGAGTCCGTGGTGGCCCGCTGCCAGGGCAACTATGCCACGGTGGAGCAGATCGCCGCCGACGTGAAGGCCAAGACCGGCGGCAAGACTGTGGGCGTCACCTTCCCCATCCTCAGCCGCAACCGCTTCTCCCTGCTGCTCAGCGGCATTGCCGCCGGTGTGGAGAAGGTGGTGCTGATGCTCAGCTATCCCTCCGACGAGGTGGGCAACCATTTGGTGTCTCTGGATCAGCTGGACGAGGCGGGCATCGACCCGTGGCACGACGTGCTGGATCTGGAGCAGTTCCGGGCCGCCTTCGGCAAGGTGATCCATCCCTTCACCGGTGTGGATTATGTGGATTTCTATAAGGGCATCATCGAGGATGCCGGGGCTCAGGCGGAGATCGTATTCGCCAACCGGGTGCAGACGGTGCTGGACTACACCGATACCGTCATCTGCTGCGATATCCACACCCGCCAGCGCAGCAAGCGCCTGCTGAAGAAGGCCGGCGCCCGTGTGGTGCTGGGTCTGGACGACCTGCTGACCGCTCCCGTCAACGGCAGCGGCTATAATCCGCAGTACGGCCTGCTGGGCAGCAATAAGGCCGATGACACCCGTGTCAAGCTCTTCCCCCGTGATGCCGACGTGGTGGCCGAGGCCATCGGCCGGCGGCTCAGCGAGGCCACCGGCAAGCGCATCGAGGCCATGGTCTACGGCGACGGCGCCTTCAAGGATCCCGTCGGCAAGATTTGGGAGCTGGCGGACCCCGTGGTCTCCCCCGGTTATA
>OCGZ01001117.1_pt1 | contig 11403 bp, 12 predicted proteins | sample 1538711 | NCBI WGS metagenome assembly OCGZ01 (sample SAMN04571720, study PRJEB22368) | human gut metagenome | biome: human gut; material: stool | host: Homo sapiens | place: Luxembourg | collected 2012-08-17
AGATTTTCCGTGCAGCTTCCCTCATGCTGGAACTGTGTAAAATCCGATGCCTGGTAATCCGGAATCGAAAAAGATGTTCCATTATCATGAAATCCCGGAGCGATTGGGCTGCCGTCCTCACGATCTAATGCAGTCGCATGGCTTAAAATCTCACTATCTGTAATAAAGCCCTGCTGCGCCTGATTTAAAGTGTAATACAGATTTGTTGCCGTAATCCAGGGACAATCATCCCACGCCGCATATACAGTCACTACAGCGCCGTCTGTGTCTGTCACTCCAGCCGTTTCTACAAGTTGCGCCACAGTTATCTCCTGTCCCGGCAGCCACTGCGGAACAAAGTTTTCTTTTTCATCCTCCAACACCCATCCGGTATATACAGACACATATGCCTTTTGATCCGCCGCAGGTTCTTCCTCCACCGCTTCCAATTCCGCTTCCGGTTCTTCCTGTCTTTCCAATTCTTCCAGATTCTCTGTTTCCTCCAAAGCTTCCGGATCATCTGTATTATCCATTTCCAAACCGATCGCATGAAGATCAATGTCTCCGTGTAACACATCATCCGTTATATTGTTTCCATCCAGCGTATATTTCACATATGCTCCGGATGCATCCGGCAGCATAACATTTTCATCATACGCCACTGTTACATCATCAAGATGCGTTACCTCTGCTCCACTATTCGGATCAAAATGCAGCGTATAAGTATTTGCTTCTGCATCTGCTGTCATATCCACATCCCGTGCAGGCATTGTAAACGCGTACTGCTTCGTCTGCGTATCATATGTACCTGTCCAGGTGCCCCAGTGATAGCCTCGCAAAACGGCTGCATCAATCGTTACCGTTGTTCCGTATGCATATTCTCCGGCTCCGCTTACACTCTCTATACCATTCCCGGCATGCAGTGTGACTTTATAATAATTTACCTGCCACATTGCAGTAAGCGTATCTGTTTTTCCAAATGCATTACCAAACGTATACGTCTTCCCGGAAAATGCTCCATTCATAGGATTCGATTTCGCCCATCCTTTAAACGTATAGCCCGGCATTACCGGATCAGGAATCTCTTTTGTGGTTCCATATTCCTGTGTAAATGTCTGTACACTGCCACTTCCATTCCATGTTCCGCCATTTGGATTTATCACAAGCGTTGACTTATCTTCTGACCACGTTGCTGTAAGCGTATCCGTAATTCCCGCTGTTGTCCCAAACGTATATGTGCCATCTGCCAGATTTCCATAAAAAGCATCTGATTTTGTCCATCCTTTAAAAGTGTGTCCCGCCCATGTTGGATTCAGGATGGTTTTCGTTGTGTTCTGGTTCTGGGTAAATGTCTGTACCGCGGTACTTCCATTCCATGTACCACCATTCGGATTGACGGTAAGACTAGACATTTTTACGTCTTCCGCTTTGATCCAGTGTGCGAATGCAGTTACGTTGCCGTTAGTATAATTCCATTTCCCATTCTGCCAGAAAGAACCTTCCACAGCATGTCCGTTCTTGTCCCAGACCATCTCTCCATGATCTCGTCCGTTCTCCATGTTGCCTGCATCAATATACCAGCCATCGAACACAAAGCCATCCCGTTTCGGCACCGTTCTTGAGATGTCATCATAATAATTCTTGCCATACTCCGCATAAAAAGAAGTTACATTCGTCCAGCTGTTGGTATTGATATAATCATAAAGTTCGCCCCAGTTTGCATCAAGTACCACCCAGGAGCTGGGAACCCAGTGTGCATAAACGGTTGCACCTTCTGTCCGATCCCATTTACCATCATACCAATACCCGGTATCATTCACCCTATAGCCATTCACATCATAAACCTGTACGCCACCATTCCGGTCTGTGTACCATCCGGCAAAGATATAACCGTCACGCTTCGGCTGCAGGCCTCCGATATTGTCATAGGTATTTGTCTGGTACTGCACCGGGAAGTGTGTAATATTTGTCCACCCGGTTCCCTGCGGATAGTCATAGAGTTCGCCCCAGTTCGCATCAGCGGTCACGGTATATTCGTTCGGAACCAGACTCAGAACAACCTCCGACTGCTCCGCCTCACATACCGTCCGTTCCGGGTGCAAATCATCTACAAGACGTGCTCCCGACAGGAACATCAGATCACAGTTCATCGTCATCTCTGTTCCGGTAAAACTGGATTCATTGGAAATACGGCTAAAATCAGCATACCTCGTATTAGTTTTCCAATATCCGCTATCTCCTCCTGTTGGAACCCACACTTCAGCCGTTCCATACAAGTTTTCCCAAAGCTTATTGAAAATAAAGCGGTTTTCTGACCTCAATGCACTGTCTCTGGATGATGCATAATAATCAGAAACGGTTCCGTCGCTGTTATACATATAGTTCCACGCATAAGCAGGGCGGGATGTTCCATATGCATATACATGGACATTATCTGCGTCATAATGATAACCTGTCGGAGCGGCAACATTATCAAAAATAATGCTCAGTCCACAGAAAATCTGTTCTGTTGCGATTTCCGGATGGTCATCTGCCTCTCCATTTCTGGTATGATCTACCAGATCGGTTTTTGCTCTATCCCGATACCACCATGATTCTTTACTATTAACGCCTGTCTTATAGACTTTAACCTGTTTAAATTCTGGTCTTGGAAAATCAGCTGGATTCCCATTGACGCAAACCATTCGCCACGAAAATGATTTTCCTATCAATCCTGTCAACTGATTCGTTATATCATATCCCGCCATTCCGGATAATTCATAACGGTATGTTACCGTCCGGGCTGCATTTGATATGTAAAACCAACTCTCACTGCCATTCTGCCCGGAATCTGGGAACCGCCATTTTCCGCGATCCTGTTGTGCGCCACGCAGGGATGAAGTTTCCATTGTGATCTCTGCTTCTGACTGATTTACCGTAAGAAGCTTCTGCTCTTTTTCTTCTTCCAGCGTGTTTTCTGTAACAGCAGTCTCCTCTTCTGTTTCCTCGGATGCAGTTGTCCACGCAAGCGTTCCGTCTGCAAGTGCTTCCTCATATGCCTGCATGCAGCTTTCCTCATAAGTAAACGCCTGCTCTTCTCCTGTCGGAACAAAAGCTTCTTCTTCCTCGTCATAGACCAGCGTTCCACTTGTGACGATTGTCCGCATTACCGGAACGACCTCGCAGAGCGCTTCCCGCTCTTCCTCACCCATGCCCGACAGATATGCTCCCACATACATTTCCGACGTCTGGGTCAGATAGTTGTTTAATTCTTCCGGCTCCGTGTTTTTCCAGTCCAGACCCATGATCTGCTCTTTTAAATTGTAAATCTCTGCCACACTTTTTTCCATTTTAGGATGATTCTGAAAGTAAAATGCCCCAAAACAGAGTATAAAAAGGGAGGCTACCGCACAGCAAGCCTGTAGCAGCCTCCGGGAATTATTCTTAAATTGTCTCATTCTTATATCAACAGCCTCCCTCGAATCGTATCTTCAATGACTTGTTACTCAATCTCTGTATAGATGACATTTACCACGTAGTGTGTCTCGTACATTTTATATCCTTCTATACTAAACATAAATGCCTTTGGCTCATCCTCTGTCGAAAAGTCAATCGCGGCAATCGCATCTTTGACGGACTGTGGCGTTTCTTCTCTTTCTGCCACATCTTCAAATGCATATCTTGTGGCTTCTGCATCATACTTAAGTCTTACAGTTCCCACCGGAGTCTCAAAAGAATAGTAATTGCCGTTTTCATGATATTGAACAACTTTATACCCAGGGTTTCCGCTCCAATCAGGCGCAAGCAGCGAATGTCCATCATATAAATGATTTACTTCGTTATCTTGATAAAGAGTAGAAAGTCCACATGCTCCAGAAAAATTCCAATCTGTTCCACAATATGCCCCATACTTTTCATCATATAAATAATTGTAATATCCCTCTTCATCCACCTCATTTATGATGTCTTCTGCATCAATAAGAACTCCTGTTTGACGGTCAAATTCATATGTAACACCATCCATCACAGCCGTCCCCTTTGCCATGGCACCGGTTGTCAGGTCAAAGTAATATACCTTGCCATCAAATCTCTTGCTGTAGTCCCAGCCCTTTACCATACGTCCGGTGTCGCCATAGCGTACCCACTTGCCTGTCCCATCTTCACGGTCAGCGAACTGTCCTGCATAAGACTCCTGGTAAACATCCTTGCTGACTGCTTTTGCGCCGTTCTGTACGGCATCCAGCCAAAACCACCCATTATTTTCCGGATCATAAATCTCTTTGCCGCGTCCCTCGGTACCCTGACGCACACCATTCTCTGACCAATATGAAGAACCATCAACGGACCACCATCCGTTTTCAATCAGTTTGCCATTCCGCGTATTAAACGTTCTCGGCACACCATCAATCGTCGTGATTCCTTTTGCCATTGCTCCGGTCGTTAGATCAAAGTAATATGTACCCGCATTTGTTGTCTGCCAGCCTTTTACCATATGTCCGTTTTCATCATAGCGCACCCACTTGCCATATCTTTCTCCGTCTGCGCCGACCGTATCACCATATTCTCCAGCCCAGGATTCCTGGTAAACATCCTTGCTGACTGCCATTGCGCCATCCTGTACAGCGTCCAGCCAGTACCATGCACCAGACGCCGGATCGTAGATTTCCTTACCGCGTCCTTCTGTTCCCTGCTTTACACCGTTCTCATACCAGTATTTCTTACCGTCAACTTCCCGCCAACCGTTCTGTACAGTCTCGGAAACGTAAAAATAAGTGTTCTCTTCAGAGATTGCTTCCATCGTTTCGGTCGCCTCCGCTGTTTCTGTCTCCTCTGCATGTGCGGATAAAGCAGGTGCCGCACTTATCATAATCACTGTCAATACTGTTACTAACATTTTTCTCTTCAAAACGTTCCTCCTCATATCTGATGCGCTCTACAATCGCAGTATTTTCTATCTACAAGTATAATCTCATGTTGAAAAACTTTCAACTAAATTTTGCATAATAGCTCTGATCCTGTTCTACCGGATCAGCAAAATTCACTGAATTACCATTTTCATCTGTCCACTCCACAAAAGCCTTTCCATCTGCTACCGGTTCCATCGGCACCGAAACCAGATCACCCTGCAAGATCCTACAAGATTTATACGTTCTCCCATCAACAAGAAAAGTTACCCGGCACAATTTTGGCGATACATCCTGTACTTTATTAAAAACCACCGTACGTTCGCAAGTGACTTTCCCCTCTTTTCCATTCGGATGATGATACTCCGCAACTACATTTACAGACATCAATCCTTTTTCTTTATCTATATTTTCTATATTAACTGTTATATCACAATCACTGTCCAATTTTCCGGACAGATCCTCCACCATATCGGCAATCATCTCATTTTCACTGGTGATATCATATTTTTTTTCCTCCATCAATTCTGACACAGTTTCCTCAACCACCGCTGGCAGATTATCTGCCAGCTCCATCTCTCTGTTACTTCTGCCGCCACTTGCCATAACGCTCACAATCGTTATCACACCCAAAAAGAACACTGAAAACAATACTGCTATCTGTTTCATATCTTCCTCCTCGCATCATCCTCCATTTACCGGAAGCTTTATTTCCTTTATCACAGCGCGCTGCTTTCCATCTCTTACCTCTACCCGCAATGTATAAATGCCCCGCGCCTGGAAAGCAATTTCTTCCACATTCTGATCGCATTCCTGCCATTCGCCATCTGCATATTTCACACCTAAAAGTGTCAATCTGGCATCATTCCCTGCCGCATCCTTTGCGCTGATTAAATCTGTCAGCTTATATGTACCAATGGTCAGCGCATCCTCTGTCTGTTGCGACATCGCAACAACAGGATAACCTTCACTGCATTCTTCCATATACACTATATATCCGCTTCCATCCGTGCCCTGCCAGCTTGTCATGGAATTCCCAACCTGTCCCATAACGCCACCAGACGGCAACACCATGACCAACACCAGGAGCAAGACAACCGCATAAAGAAATGCTTCTCCATAATGATCTACAAAATACTGCATAGTCCTCCTATCCGAGCAGTCCTGCCATATACTGCATTATAATCTGTCCAAGTGTTCCACCGCACAACATCGGGAAGAAATACGAAATGATAACAAGCACAGACACAAGTTCGCACAAAAGCATTCCGCCATACTCTTTCATGAATTCATACATATGCCGCCCTCCTTACCTTACCATGCAGTTAAAAGAGTCAAAACAGATAAAGCCGCCTGAATAAGATACCTGCCGGCAATGAAGATCAACGCTCCCATTCCCAATTCTTCCACAAAAACATCCATCTTTCTACCTCCCGCTTATCTTGCAATTCCCTTTGTCGTGCGCGTCTGCTCAACCCCGAGCAAAGGAATCTTATAAGTATACGTCAATTCCACCTCTGCCGATGTAATATCACGCGCGGTATCATACGTTCCCGGCGTCACTGTCAAAACATATCCAGATGCCTGTGCGCTACTTTTTACAGCAGCGATCACATCCGGATTAAAATTACTGTTTTCGATTTCCGATACAGCCTCCGCCTGATAGCGCTTTGCCTGTGCTGCCTTCTCCGTCGCGCCGCTCACCTGCAGCCCTGTGCCAAGCATAAGAATCAATACAATCAGCGCACCATACACTTCCATTATCGCCTTCATTCATTACCCTCCTACAGCGCTGCACTAAAGATCTGAAAGAACATAATCGTTCCACACATCATATCAACAAGTATTTTCGCTGACGTAGCACCAACCGGATACAGGGTTATCATATGCGCTTTAAAAGCAATATTCTTTCCCTGCTGCTCCATTGCCTTTTCTTCCATCTTATGTACATGCCCCACCAGATCGGTAAGCTGCTTCTCCACATTTCCCGAACCAGCGACAGAAATCGAATAAAGCATTTTCATACAGGTTGCAATCTCCGGCACATCAAAATCCTTAAAAAACATCAAATACGACTGTATATTTTCCGGATCATCCATGATACGCTCCACCAGTTCCATCAGTTCCTGCTTTAAAAGCGTTTCCGCCGACTCAATGGACTTTGCAAGAGCTACCTGTACATTATTCGTCTGCAATAGTAACGCCATATCAAACATCCACTCCGGCAGCATCTGATACAACGCCCCTTCCACATCCTTTTTTGCCATGCTGTACACTAAGCGGGAAGCAATAAGAACGAGCACTCCAACCACTCCACATACCACACTGATAGCTTCCTTGGATGAAACCACACCAATAACAGCCATTATAAAAAATGGCAACGACATCAGCACGCTCCGTTTTTCACTCTTCTTACCGTCATAAGCTTTTACCCTTGCATATGCATCCAGCACCAGTTTCTCATTTATCGTCTCCTGCTCCAGCCAATCACTGGTCAACTTTTTATTACTTGCGTAAAAAGCAAAGAAGCAAACCAAAACGAATAAGAAAGACGACACCTGCACAGGCTCTAACTGAAACACCGTGAGATCTAACGCAATATCCATTGCGCTCTTTGTGGAATCCAACATGTACAACGTCATACAGCAAACTGCCACTGCACCAATAATGGATATTATACAGTTCGCCCGTTCTGTCTTCTTGTCCTTTTGCAATCCGTATACCTGACGCTTCCACACTTCAACATCCTCAATCATCAGATCAATAGATGTCCGGACATTTCCTCCACGCCCCTCCGCGCTAATCAGCAATTCATGCACCACATGCAGTTTCGTACATGGATACTGCTTTTCGATAATTGCAAAAGCATCCCGCAACACATTTCCCTGCTCTGACACTCCATTCTCGATGCACAAAATCGCATCGCTTATTGCCTGTCTCATACGACCCTCTGGAAACGATTCCTCGCATTCCTTTAATGCGCTTAACACCTTGTTTTCCTTTGCAAAAGAGTACAAAACCTGCTCCATATAATCCGTTACATCCGCAAAACGTTTCTGTTCATACATCTCCCGGTACATACCAACAATAAACAGCGGTAACAATGCCAGCGCCACAGCTACTACACCAACAACAAACACTAACCGCAGCTTAAAAAGAATACCCACCATTCCGATCAGCAAAAGTACCAGCAAAACACTCAAAAGATACGTTCCCCAGTAAAAATCATATCCGAAAGCATGTACTTCTCTTTGCAAATTCACCGGATTCCAAATACTTCCCGGCGTTTTCTCACGCTTTTTTCTTTTTTGCCTTTCCATCTCCGTCTCCCTTCTGTTCCGCATTCCTATACAAATCCCGTTCCAACTGCTCACACCGATACGGATTAACAATTCCGGCTCGTTTAAACCTTTTCGCAACCTCCACCGGAATATCCTTTGTCAGAAACCGTCCCTCATCAAAGATCATGCAGATCTGATTTTCTCCTTCTGATCTGGTATAAAAACACATCTGATCCAGATACCGTCTAATAATACCATCACAACCCTTTTCCATCCGGATCAACACACCTACATCCACGTAACTGCACACCTGGTTAACGAAGCTGTCATCTCGCACTCCCGCCATATTTACCATTCGATCCGGAAGCTTACGAACGTCTGATAAATGGATGGTTGTAATACCAGCGACGCCTGTGCTCCAGCACTCCACCAGATTCACAACTTCTGCCGAACGGGCTTCCGACATTATTAACCAACTCGGACTCTGCCTCAAACTCACCTTAATAGCATCTTTATAACCGAATCCATCCCTTACCTGTAATGCCACCCAGTCATGCGCCGGATTGATACTGCCATAATGTAATTCAAGCGAATCCTCTATGGTAATCACACGATCCTCGGCGGGAATATACTTCATCAGGAATTTTGCAAATTCCGTCTTTCCCGCATTAGGCTCGCCTCCATTTACAATTACCATCCGCGCCTGCACACAATTTATCAGTAAAGCCAACAATTCCTCACTGCAAAACTCCTGATCGAGCAACCCTTTTGCTGTATTACGCAGTACCGGCGGAGATTTCCGGATTGATATGCTAACACCTGTCCTGGCTATAGACGGGTGCAGCACACTGATTCTGAACTCTTTCGTATCTGCCTCAAGCACCGGATCAACGCTGTTATACGGCTTATTCACAGCGTTTGCTATAACCGTGGTAAATCGCGTCAAAAACTTCTCTGACACAGTTTCCTCAACCACATATCGCCCCTGCCATAAAGACGTAATCCAGAGCATTCCGTTACTGAAATTTAATTCAGTAACATCCGGCTTTTCCAAATACTTCCAAAAAACGCCAAACTGTTCTTCCGTCGGCGTAAAATCAATAATTCGTGCCAATTACCTTTCATCCTTTCTACATTTTTAACAGGCAAAATGAAAGAATTCTCTCACTTTGCCTGTCCGCTACGCCGACCATACTACGATCCAATATTCTGCATCGATCCAACAAAGTCCGTGACAACGTTCGTCAACAAACTGTTCGCTGTATCCGACTTAAGGAATGCCACAACAAGTATTCCTACTGCAAGAATGGATGCTCCCGTCAACAGAGCCTTACCAAAATGTCCCATAAAAAATTCCATTGGATTTTCCCCCTTTCCTCTTTATTGAGATAATCTTGTTTATCTCTTATAAACGTACAGTTGATCTACGCTTATAAGGGACAAACAAGTCCCTTATAAATAAACGGCTGTCTTCGCTACCGTTCCTCCGGCATCATCACACTTTATTCGCTTCTCCGGGTATATTACCAAGTCATACCCCCGCGGCATCATCCGCATGTTAGCTAGGGTATTGTCTGGCTATCGATCACGCTACAGCCTATTCAGTTGTCAAGGTACGGTTATCTCAAATGGGAAAATCTGTTCGGATTGAACTTTTTGCGAAAATGCTATAGAATAATCTCGTATGTTTACATTTTCGTATTTATACGAAAAGATTTTCCTACTGGGCTTTACGGTTGCCGCCGTAGAGCCCCTTTCCATTTCAGCTCCGTTTCCAGAACCGATTGCCTGTCCAGCTTTGATGCTACGGCCAGTTACACCGAAACAGACACAATCCTACTTCTTTTTCTTCAAATCCTTAAGATACTCTTTCAGTGATGTCATATTAGATTCACAGTCTGCAAAATGCTTATATCCTGGCTTCAATAGATATAATCTCCTGCCCTCAGCTTCCTTTTTATTCCCCCACGGAATATACGGAAATACTTTAACCACGATAGCCGCACCATCCGGCAGATCATATTTATAAAAGACCTCCTCCGTCAACTCATTCCTGCACCAAATTTTCCAATCCTTATATGTATTAACAAAATCCTCTCGCTCCTGCATATTCTTCATATCCGGGAAGTCCGGCTGTCTCTGCTGATCTGACTGCTCGGCTACTATCTCCACAGGTTGATCTTCTACCATCTCTTCCGATTGCGACGTCGCAACCGCCAAAATCTCTTCCACTGATTTATTTTCTTTTATCGCAATGGGTATCGCTTCATCAACTTTTTGTTTTGTTTCTTTCAACTGTTGCTTTACTTCCCTGATCTTCTTCACAGACATATCACTACGGATCTTACATCGGTCACACTCTGACATCGGCAGCATCTCCGCAAGCTGTGAGTACGAAAAGTCCTTATACCTGTCATCTACCCACATTTTACGAGATCCATCATCGTCTACGGCCGCAAAAGCTTTCCAGACACCAATACACCGCGACACCGCTGATTTATCCATTGCAAAATTTGCTTCAATGCATTCATACAAATTTTCATATCCCAGATCTTCATAGTATCTGCACTGATCCATTTCATACAGGTGGAAGCCTAACGTTACATATCGTTTCTTTATATCCATCACATCTGATTCAATGTAACCTATGGATGCTCTTGCCAGCTCATTGACTTCTTCCGGAGCATATATATCTGCACCAAACTTAATGCTCATCCGCTACCTCCTGTTCTCTGCTATCACCAGTCTTATCTTCTCTTTCGTCCTGCACATTTCCAGCATACACTCTTTCTTTCAAATATTCCGCTACTGTCTGCCGGATCATTTATTTTCTTCACCTCTCCGCAATCACAATCACAAGCTTCCCTGCCACAGTCTCATTCATCTTCACATGATACTTGTCCTCCGCTACTGATTCTGTGTCCGTCAAATACAACGCAACATGTATCAATGCGGCCGCATCCGTAAGCGCTGTTAAATTCTTTACTACGATTTCACCCAATAGCTTCACCCCTTACTTTTTTTCTCGGGCACCATGCCGGACTCGTCTTCAACGGCACCTCCATCTTTCCAAACCCTAAAAATCCTGCCATTGATTTCATACGATGCTCCTTAAAATAATCATAAATATATTTTTGATCCAAATGTTTACAAAAAAAATCGTGTCTAGTATTTCCAAGCTTTCTATATCCTTCACAAAATTCACAATCCAAACATCGAATAATCTGCTTGCTCATTCAGCCCCGCCCTCTTTTCCTAAA
>OCGZ01001136.1_pt1 | contig 11145 bp, 10 predicted proteins | sample 1538711 | NCBI WGS metagenome assembly OCGZ01 (sample SAMN04571720, study PRJEB22368) | human gut metagenome | biome: human gut; material: stool | host: Homo sapiens | place: Luxembourg | collected 2012-08-17
CAGACAGTTATTTGATGACCCGGAAACAGTATTGTTCCAGCACTGGTCTGAGTATCACGCAGAACGCCGGGGCTATGCCGCATGGCTGAAACACCGCTACGGTATTCGCGTTAAATACGACATTAACAACAGTAAAGTTGATATCTTACATAAAGAAACAGTAAGTAATATTCAGTATTACGGCGAGCATTACACCAACACTGCCGAATACGGCTCTACCCGCCAGATTTATTTTACAATGCATCTTCTGGCTCGTATGAGTATCTGGATGCAGATTCTTCCTTATCAGATGAGTGATATTTTATCGAAAGACCCATTTGATTATAAGGGAATTGAGTGGATTAAGAAGCTGATGTATCTTTTCCATAAGTATCCGAATATTGATCAGATGAATGATCATTTTATGGAGATTGCTAAGATTGTTGCGGAGAATTTTTCACTTTCCAGAGAGGAAATCTGGGAAAAAGTTTCTTGATAAATTCTGATTTGCCGCAGGCAAAGGAGACGCACCCAAAGAGAGAAGGAATATAACGATGGAATTTTTAGATATAAGAGATAAAAATGGGAATCCCACAGGTGAAGTAAAAGAACGTTCCTTAGTTCATGCCGATGGAGATATTCATGGAACTTCTCATGTATGGATTGTGCGGAAAAATGAAAAAGGCAGTTATGATTTGCTGTTACAGAAACGTAGTGAAAATAAAGATGCATTTCCAGGATGCTATGATATTTCTTCTGCAGGACATTTACCAGCAGGTCAGGATTATCTTTCTTCTGCATTAAGGGAACTGGAAGAAGAACTTGGAATTAAGGCAAAGCCGGAACAGCTTCATTTTATGGGACTCCATGAGGGATGTTGCGAGGAAACATTTTATGGCAAGCCTTTTAAAAATCACGAAATCAGTCATGTTTATTTGTATCAGGAACCTGTTAATATAGAGGATTTAACCTTACAGAAAGAAGAAGTTCAAGAAGTATGCTGGCTTGATTTTAAGGAATGCTGCAAAAAAGTAAAAGATGGAGATAAAAAGTATTGTCTGTTTCCAGAGGAACTTTTGATGATAAAAAAATATTTACAATTCTATTTAAAATAAAAAAAACGCATCGACGTCATCAATATGACTCGATACGCACCATATAAAATCTGCAAAGCAGTTAAAGGGGAAAATTAAGATTTATATTTAAGGTCTCACCGCAATGGCTCAACTCTTCTTTTCAACGTTTCTTATTATATAATATTTTTCTTTTTTTTCAATTCACAATCTTCACAAAAAAATTTAGTTTTACTTCTTTTTTGTTAGGCGATTTCACATCCTATTGAAGTTTATTATCAAAATTGCCCTCAATTCCTGCTTTTCATCTATTTTTATTGTATTTCTTTTTCTTAACCTCATGTCAAAAAAATTTCTATTTATGCCCGAAAAATAGCCGAAGTCACCGCATTATCCTCTATTCAAACTGATTTTCTTTTGTTATAATAAAATAACAGAATTTAAGTTGGGAGGGAAGCAGTATGCAACATATGACGTTAAACAAGATTTCTATTGAACACATTACACTCGAACATATCGGTTTTGTTCATCACGGATTCGGCGTTGACTTACCTGATTATCTTCTGTAAGAGTCGTTTAGTTTTATTAAAGGAAACGGAACCGAAAGAAGGCATTATGTAAAACTGCTTCGTATCACTGCACGATAAATGCTCAACCGCATCTATTGCTTGCTAGAGCGTGTTATTACATAATGCCTTCTTTCGATTCCTGTCCTTAACAAATTACTATTTAATATTCTTCAATGCCACCATTCCGCCTCTCTTATACATACCCGTATTCCAAAGTCTTTTAAAATCAACAGACAGAGCTTCTCCATATGTATGATAATTTAAGTAAACTCTTTCTTCTAAGTTGACGCCTTCTTTAATTTTATTTTTATTTATTTCATTTGCCTGAATGGAAGCTGTGTGGATACAAGAATTTTTTATTTGACGCTGCTGGACTTCTTCTTTTTCTGTTTTATATCCTGTTATACAAAACCAATGCCAATTCAGATCCTTAAATTCCTTATCCCGATGACGAAGCATGAGATAAATTACCGGAAGATTTCTCTCGATTGCATTTTTCACAAATTTCTCAGCTTCTTCATATGGTTTATCCCCATCTAGAGTCTCAAATTCAGCCCGATATCCACAATCCTTTAAATATTGTCCACACCCATCTGTAAACATAGAAAGTTTTGTGACTCCTCCGACTCTTGGATGAATATAGGGCTTCATTTTCATGGAGAAGTCCACATATTCTTTTCTAGTAAGATTTAATGCATCGCCGGGATAACATTTTTTCAGACCATAATTTCTCGCCAGGCAAATAGATAAATCGCAGGCAGCTAATGCACCACAGCCGCCAAGATACATCCAGAAGTCTGTGCACCATTCCTGATTGCCGCCGGGGGTTCCTTCTATCTGAAAATAATCAATATTTTTTTCCTGTTTCATAAAGTGTTCCTCATTTATTACTTTTCCAACTTCTATATTTTCTTGTTATTTCTCATATAGTCTTTATTATGTATACAATAGCTATTAACCAGTAGTTCTTAAACTTATCTTAATTATAGCTGGTCTTTTATATCAGATGTAAGATGACGCACATCTTGCAGAAAGCATTTTTCAAACACCCTCTAGTAATTACGCTTAATACTATATTGATTAAATCACATAATCAATTCCGTTATTGCCACGCTCGCCACCGCTCCTGCTATCGTCGCAAACATCGCTCCCGGTAAAGTCCAACGTGTTTTTTTTATATTTACACTCATGTAGTAAATCGTAATTGTATAGATTACCGTCTCTGTACAACTCATCATGATTGAGACAATCATTCCAAGCCTTGAATCCGGACCATATTCTTTAAAAATATCAAGGACAAAGCTGACCGCTGCCGATGAAGAAAATATTCTTACAATAAATACGGGAATAACTTCTACTGGAATGTGCAAAAACTTTCCTGCGGGAGCAAGCAGTTCTGAGAAAGAATCTAATGCTCCTGATGCACGAAAGATTCCTATCGAAACGAGTAATGCTATCATTGTCGGCGCGATTTCAATAACAATCTGAAAACCCTCTTTTACTCCCTTTAGAAAGCTTTCATATACATCGGTGCGATTAAAGAAGCCATATACAACAATATAGAACATGGTAAATGGCACGATAAAATCCGAAAAATAAAGAAGAAACTTCACTGTATCCATCTCCGTTTCTTCTTATTTTTTCTATTATATTTCTTTCCATTGTATCTTGTTATTTCTATTATTTTAATGAATACAATTCCTGCTATGGTAGAAATCATTGTCGCACAGATTGCTGGAAGTACAACCGCGGCTGGATTCACGGAACCGTATTGGCTTCGATAGGCAATCATGTTAATTGGGACAAGCTGCAATGATGAAATATTCAAAACAAGAAAAGCACACATCATATCGGAAGCTCTGCCCCCACCTTTCTCCAGCTTCTGCAGCTCTCGCATCGCCTTAAGCCCAGCTGGGGTCGCCGCCCAGCCTAGCCCAAGAATATTAGCTGCCATATTAGCCGCTATATATTCATTAGCTTTATGGCGGGGTGGTATGTCTGGAAATAACCAGTGGATAAAGGGATACATTGTCTTTGCAATCTTTTTCATAAGACCACTCTTTACCGCTATTTCCATCATGCCGTTCCAGACACCGATAACTCCAAGCATAAAAATACATAAATTCACCGCCTCTGTTGAAGATGAAATAAAACTTTCTGTTATCTGCCCCATTGTGCCATGAAATGCCGCAAAGAAGATTCCTCCGGCAATCATAATCACCCACAATATATTCAGCATAAACCACTCAAACTCTCTCAACCTTTTTCTTCATTATATTGTTCCTGGCTTGTACGGTATGCTTCCATATCAAAGTAACCAAACTGATTCTTAACGGTATGTTTAATCTGATACATCGCAAAATCCGCATACTGCATAAATATCTTGCTGTCTGTCGTATCCTGTATGAATGTCCATTATCTATCTTTTATACACTCTAGGAACTCTCTTTCCTACATCACAAACAAATTCATAGTTAAAGCTTCCGGCAAGGTTCGCCATATCTTCAACACTGATATAATTATCCCCGTCTTTTCCAATCAAGGTAACGGTATCTTCAAGCTTCACATCTGTAATATCTGTAATATCTACCATCATCTGATCCATGCACACTCTTCCGACAATCGGTGCCTTCTGTCCGTGAATCAATACCCAGCCTTTGTTAGAAAGACTTCTTGCATATCCATCCGCATATCCAACAGATACTGTAGCAAGACGGCATGGATGTTCAACAATATAAGTCGCTCCATAACTTACACCTCGTTCCATCTCTGGCTCCATAATATTTACTACATGAGAATACCAGCTCATGGCCGGTGTCAGATCTAAATTAGAGAAATCCACTTCATCAGAAGGATACATTCCATAAAGAATAATACCCGCCCTTGCCATATCATAACGATGGTCTTCATATTCCATGATAGCGGCACTATTACAGATATGTTTTACTGGAATTTCAATTCCCGCTTCATCAAGTAACTGAACAAAATAATCATATCTCTCCATCTGACTTTCTGTGTATGCCTTATCTGTCATATCTGCACAGGATAAATGGGTAAATAACCCCTCAATCTTTATATTTGGCAACTCTGCAATCTGCTTTACAATCGCAAGCCCTTTCTCATCTGGAGATAAACCGATTCTTGTCATTCCGGTATCTAATGCGATGTGAATTCTCGCCGTCTTTTCTGCCTTTACGGCAGCTTCAGACATTGCCTTAGCCGTATCATAGCAATAAATCGTCTGATCTACACCATACTCCAAATTCTTATAATAAAGAGAGGGGGAATTATAGCCAAGAAGCAAAATTGGCTGTTTTAATCCAGCCTTTCTCAGTTCTACTCCCTCATCAATTGTAGCAACACCAAAATAATCTGCAATATCATTTAAATAATGTGCTACTTCCACTGCACCATGTCCATAACCGTCAGCCTTTATGACAGCCATAGTCATCGCATTATCTCCTGTTTTCTTTTTGATATTTATATAATTCTCCCTGATTGCTTTTAAATCAATTTCACAATAGGTACGCAAGTATTCTTCCATGTTTGTCCTCTTTCCCTTACTTCTACAGTAATCCTGTAAAATCATACTTTACTCAGGTTACTGTACATATCTATATTATGTCACATTTGGTATACTTATAAATGGGCGCAAAACACCCCTTATAAAAAAGTCTATAAACAAATAAATTCTACCACATTTTTTCCTATTGTGAAGTTTTTTATACAGAAAAAATTCGGGAAATATAGCATCTCCCGAATTCTTTCAATTATTTCACTTTTACTATTTTACTTTTACTATAATTACTTTCTTTTTTCCATCACTGGTCTTTACAGTAATTTTACATTTACCTTTTTTCAAGGCCTTAATAACACCTTTTTTTGTTACTTTGGCAATCCTCTTATTGGAAGAGCGATACATAATCTTAGCAGTAGAAGATGCTGGAATCTTCTTGGCTTGTATTTTATATTTCTTTCCCTTCTTTAAAGTAACTTTTGTCTTCTTCACTTTTAAAGACTTTGTTTTTATTGTTTTCTTAACTGTAGAACCTGAAGCTGGCTTCGTCTCTGGCTTCTTTTCGGATGTTCCCGGCTTCGTATTTGGCTTATCTTCAGAGCTGCCTGGTTTCGTATTATCCTCTTCATCAGAACCATTTACTTCTATCACATACTTGCTCACATCTGGAACTTTTGTAATACTTGACCAGTACAACTCAGAAATTGTTCCATAGTTATCCTTGATTTCCTTACCGTTTAGCAATGTCCGATTGGATGTCTTAGCAAGCGTTACCCCATCTGCAATTGCTTTTCCCGCAGTAGCACCTGTTTTTGGTATACTGCTGCATCCACCTTGTGCATAAACATTTTTTACAGAAACAGTACCATTACCGCTGATAGCATCTGCGCCATCATCATATGTACCGTTACCGCCAAATGCAATTAATGTTCCCTCACCGGAAATACTTCCATTATCTAAAATAATTCCGCTGCCGCCTACGGATGTTGTTGCAATATATCCTCCACCAAATGCCGCTACTACGGAATCCTTTTTAATATCTAAGGAACCATTCTCAATACGGATCGCCGGCTGACCGGAAAGACTTTTTCCTGTTGTTTCATCCTGTCCGGTTGCTGCTTCATCTCCCTTTACAAATACCTGCCCATCTACGGTAACCTTTCCTTTTACAACAATAACAGGATTCGTATTCTGTCTAATCATATGTCCATTTGATATAAAATTGGTGTTAGAATAAATAGATGAATTTTCTAAAATTGCTCCATCATTTAAAATCAACTGTCCATTAATTGAAGAACCTGTGAGAAACTGACTGCCATAATCATCATAGTTTGATGAGAACTTACCGCCATTTTTCACTTCAATATTTCCATGAATAGAAGAATCACGAAGAACAAGCTTTCCGCCATTCTCTACAACAATATTTACGCTGCTGAAAACTTTCATATTTACAAGAGTAAGATTACAGCCATCTGGAACAATCAATGTCTGTACTGGACTACCATCTACAGCATAACCAAGTTCTCCATAAGTTCCACTTGTATGAGAACCGTACCATGCTTTAATATCCTTTGGTACCGTAACGGTTTCGTTCTCCCCGCCAAAAGAAGCGATTGCCCATGGCTCCATATCATACATATACTTTCCATCCGCTGTCTGCTTACAATTCTCAAGTTTAAGCTGCTTTGCAAGTACTTCTGTACGAGTATAAACTTTAAAATTCAGCTCATTACTTGTCGCAGTACGACCGCTCTCATCCGTTACTGTTACACTAATTGGATAAGAACCGGCTTTTAATGGTTCCCCTGATAAAGAAAGAGAACTGTCGTGGACAGAATAAACACCTTCCATTCCGCAGGCTTCTGTATCAATATTTATCTTTGTTCTGTTCTTATTTACTGTGATTACTTCACTTAACGGCTTCCAGTCGCTGTTCTTCGGCTCCTGTCCATCAGAAAGAACTGCTGCTTCAACAATCACATCACTATTTTTATTTGTCGTAACAGAAGTAGAAGCTCCACTGATTGCATCATATTTCTTCTGTCCTTCTAAAGCACTTTCAAAGCTTCCTCGTATTCTTACATGAAGCGTATTCATTCCATCAGAAGGTCCTGAAGGAGTCTCTGCATCTGAATCTGTCTTTTTAACAGTAAATGTATCTGCTGTTGCCTTTATTACACGTAAGTACAGTGTTTCATATCCTTCACTCTCAATCGTGAGAATATTTCCACTCTTTAACATACCATCAGAAGAACCATCAAAATAAAGTTTATTTTCATCTGTATTTCTGTAGTATGCTTCTCGTCTCATTAAAGATAAACGAGAACTTGCTTCTTCCCACTTTGTTTTATTTACAGAAACACTTTTTATTCCTTTGACATAGTCAGGTGCATCCGCAAAAGAAAGACTCTGAAAATCATAAACTACATTTTCTTTCATTGCTTCTATATTGCCGACACTTGCAGGATTGGCAGAGTTTGCCGCAAATGAAGGAATAAAGGATACTGTAAGTAAACACACTCCCAAAACAACACTGGCTAATAACTTTCTAACCTTCTTATTCATATCCGGTTTCTCCTATTTTACAGTTACTTTAACAACTGCTTTCTTTCCACTTGCTGTCTTAACAGTAATCTTGCATTTACCTTTTTTAACAGCCTTTACAACACCGTTCTTTGTTACTTTGGCAACCTTCTTGTTAGAAGACTTAAATGTAACTTTTTCTGTCGCATTGGCTGGTTTTAATTTTGCTTTAAGTTTAACTTTTTTGCCTTTCTTTAACACAATACGCTTTTTGTTAACAACAACTTTTTTGGCTTTTACAGTTTTCTTATCTGGCTTTTCTGCTGGTTTTGTATCATCTTTTTTACTTTCTGTTGTTTTGTCTGCTGGCTTTGGATCTTTCTGCTTTAAATCTCCATATTCTGCTCCACATACTTCACAGACTGCTCTCTTTGTTGTTGTAGCTTCGCCACCTTTATGTGCTTCTTTTTCAGTCGTAGTATCACAACCTTCATTCTGACATTTCTTCCAGTGATAAGATCCGTCAGACTCATATTTATCTCCATAGTTATGAGATGCGTACTCACCGTATTCTTCTCCACAGAATTCGCAAACTGCTTTCTTCGTACAAGTAGCTGTTCCACCCGTATGTTTTGTGTGGATGGCAACTGTTTTATAATCTTTACCTACTTCTAATACTAAGTCTTTATATCCTTCTGCAGAAATAACAACTTTGTTAGTATCTTTTGTAAATTCCTTATTTCCTATTGTTATATTAACCATGTTCACATATGCTCTAAATGTATCTTCTTTCATAAGAAATTTATTATCTACTTTAGTATAAGGTTCTGCATCATTTACTTTAATAGATGTAATCTTTTCCATCCAACTTTTTGTATTTTCTGAATTTGCAGTATATTCAGGATATTGAATAAGATACCATTCATAACCAAAATCTTTATCAAGTGTTGGAGTTTCCGTTGGTGCTTCCTTTAATTCTACCGTTGCTGTCTCCTCAGCCTGTACCGCTACCTGTGGTGCAACTGTTCCCACTACTGTCATTGACAGGCACATTGCACATGCCATAATGAATGAACTAATTTTTCTCATTTGTTTCTCTCCCTTTCTCTCTCTCAAATAAACTTAATAAAAAAACAGGTTGCCACTTAAAACTAATTTATGTTACTTAGTTCTAACATTAGTTAGTTTATTTTAAAGACTACCTGTTTTTATACTCCATGTCAATTCTACAGTTGATAACATTTCTCAACTATAGAATTCTTAAGAATTCATTTATTTAATTTTTAGAAAAAAGGATTACTTTTTTAACAATTCCTGATAAACATCCCTTTTACTTACTCCGCGGTCTTTTGCTACCTGTTTCATCGCACTCTTTTTATCCATCCCTTTTTCAAGATAATGTTCCATATGTTCCTGCACAGTAAGCTGATTCCACTCCTGTTGTTTTTCCTCTTTCAGTTCCTGTAAACTCTTTCCCTCAAAGATTAAAACATACTCCCCTCTTGGCTCGTTCTCCTCATAATAAGCAATCATTTCATCGAGAGTTGTCTTGCGCTTCTGCTCATATCGCTTCGTCAGTTCCTTACATACCGTCATATTTCGGTTACCCAGATATTCCCTGCACTCTTTCAAAGTCTTCTTTAAATGATGCGGCGCTTCGTAAATAATAATCGTTCTTGTCTCATTGCGAAGATTCTCCAAAATCTGTGCTCTTTCCTTCTTGTCATACGGTAAAAATGCTTCGAATGCGAATCTCCTTGTCGGCTGTCCGGACATAGTAAGTGCCGTAATGCAGGCACAAGCTCCCGGAAGTGATGTAACATTAATTCCCGCTTCATAGCACTGTCTTACAAGTTCCTCTCCTGGGTCAGAGATTCCCGGTGTTCCCGCATCTGTGATTACTGCGATATCCAGTCCTTCTCTTAATTTATTTACAAGATAAACTGCCTTATCGACTTTGTTGTACTCATGATAGCTCGTCATCTTTGTTTTTATCTCAAAATGATTGAGAAGCTTGATACTATTTCTCGTATCTTCTGCCGCTATCAAATCCACTTCTTTTAAAATTCGTACTGCCCGATAGGTCATATCTTCGAGATTTCCAATCGGTGTCGCACATAAATATAATGTTCCTGCCATTTTAATTCTTCATTTCTCCATATATCTGATAAATCTCATCGGTATAAGAACCATCCTTATTGTATACAATTAATGGGGGTTCTACCGTAATCCTCTGCTTACCACCTTTTGCAGCATCAATCAAAACCATATTTGGCTCTTTATCTACATAAGGATGTACGAGACGCATCCTTTTCGGCTCTAATTTATGCTGTTTTAATGTATAAATAATCTCCGCTAAGCGAAAAGGTCTGTGCACCATATAAAAATGGCCGCCTGTTTTCAACAGCCATTTTGCTGCCTTTACTACATCTTCAAGGGAACAGGTAATCTCATGTCTTGCAATTGCCTTTGCATAATCTGGATTCGTCAGACCATGTTCTCCTGTCATATACGGAGGGTTACAGGTCACCCAGTCAAAACTCTCCCTCTCATAGTCTGTCTTTATATTACGAACATCCCCCTGTACAATATGCACTTTTTCTTCCTGACCATTCATCTTCACAGAACGCTCTGCCATCTTGGCAAACTCTTCCTGATACTCTAACCCCTCTACATAAGCAAGCGGATATTTACCCTCCATCAGTATTGGAATAATTCCTGTACCGCTACACAAATCAATCCCTTTACTTTTCTTTTTAACTCTGGCATAATCAGAAAGCAGTACCGCATCAATCCCGAAGCAAAAACCATCTGTTTTCTGGATAATACGGTAATCCTTTATCTGGAGATCATCAATACGCTCATTTTCTTTAATTTGTACATTCTCCATATAAGTATCCTATTTTAAATCTTCATTTTCAACTACAATTAAGTGAAGAACCTAGCAATTAAACTACCGAAGAACTCTTCTTAATTTTTCAAACTTCTTATATCAACAAAACCAAAATTTGAGTATTATAAAAAATTATGAGGAATAAAACAATAATAATAACAGTAATTGTTATTATTCAAATTCCCTTCCCTTATTCTCCTCGTTTCATTAAAGCTTAGACTTTCTTTCCTTCTTCTCCATCGCCTCTAATTTTTTAAGCTCATCATCCATTTTTACTTTTTCTCTGCGCTTCCGAGGACGGAAAATCAAATCATCCACTTTATAATCTACGAGCTCCTTTTCTCCTTTTTCGTCAGTAACTACGAGCTTCACTCTCTGTCTTAACACGCTGACTTCGTGAACAACACCTTTTACTCCCGTATTCGTCTTTACTTCATCACCAACATTCGGAAGTTTACTGTTCAGATACTCATAAGTATCCTGCTCATTTTTCAGGCAGCACATCAATCTTCCACAAACTCCTGAAATCTTTGTAGGATTCAGAGAAAGATTCTGCTCCTTCGCCATTTTAATTGATACTGGCACAAACTC
>OCGZ01001138.1_pt1 | contig 11134 bp, 5 predicted proteins | sample 1538711 | NCBI WGS metagenome assembly OCGZ01 (sample SAMN04571720, study PRJEB22368) | human gut metagenome | biome: human gut; material: stool | host: Homo sapiens | place: Luxembourg | collected 2012-08-17
CACCCGCCTGTTTTTTTGTGGGGAGGCAAAGCAGGGAAATACTCTTCTCCACTTGAGATGCTCCCCATGCAAAAAGGAACGTGCCATGGCACGTTCCTTTTTGCTAATCATTTTCTTGCTTCAGCTGTTATTCTCCCGTTTCGGCTGCTTCCCTGTTTCAGCCACTGCCCCTTGCTTTGTCCGTCAGGGACGAGGCTGCTGCTGGGTGATGCAATGGATATTGCCGCCGCCGAAGGCCACCTCACGGGTCTGCACGCCCACCACCTCACGGTCCGGGAACATCTCCTGCACCTGCCGCACTGCCAGAGCGTCGTTCTCGTCGCCGTACTGGGGCAGGATCACGCCGCCGTTGACAATGAGGAAGTTCATATAGGAGGCGATGCTCACCTCGCCGTTTTCACGGGGGACGGTACCCTCCACGGCGTCGATGGTCTCGGCGCCCTCCAGCCGGCAGGGCTCACGGGTCAGGCACAGCTTATGCACCTTCAGCCGCCGGCCCTTGGCGTCGGTGGCCTGAGACAGGGTGCGGTAGGCGTCCTGCGCCGCCTGATAGAAGGGGTTGTCCTTGTCCTCCGTCCAGATACAGGCCACCTCCCCCGGCGCCACGAAGCAGGCCACATCGTCGATATGGCCGTTGGTCTCGTCGGGATCGATGCCGTCCCGGAGCCACAGCACCTTCTCGCAGCCCAGATACTGGCACAGCTTCTCCTCGATCTCCGCCCTGGACAGATCGGGATTCCGGCCGGGGGACAGCAGGCACATCTCCGTGGTCAGCACGGTACCCTCGCCGTCCACATGGATGGAGCCGCCCTCCAGCACGAAGCCCTCCGTGCGGTAGGAGTCCACGTCCGCCATCTCACAGATCTTCTGCGCCACCTGATCGTCCCTGTCCCACGGGAAGTACAGGCCGTCGTACAGGCCGCCCCATGCGTTGAAGGTCCAGTCCACCGCCCGCAGGCCGCCCTGTCCGTTTACCAGAAAGGTGGGGCCGCAGTCCCGGACCCATGCGTCGTTGGAGGACACCTCCACCACCCGGATCTCCTCCGGAAGGCGGGCCCGTGCATTCTGATACTGTCCGGCGCTGACGCACATGGTGACCTTTTCAAACCGGGCAATGGCACGGGCCACCTGACAGAAGGTCTCCTGTGCGGGCTTGGCCCCGCTGCGCCAGTTGTCGTTGCGCTCCGGCCAGAGCATCCACACCCCGTCCTGGGGTTCAAATTCCGCAGGCATCCGATAGCCGTCCGCCTTGGGGGTAGAGCCGATGATACGTTTTGCCATATAATGCTTCCTCCTGCAATCAGTGTTGGGGCCGCCGGGCTGCAATGAGCACCTCGCCCAGCAGCACGCTCAGCACGGAGCCGACGGTGATGGGCAGCACGCCGGTGAGAGTCTCCCGATCCCACGACAGCGGCACGGCGGTAAAGATGATGGATAGAATGATCAGGGCCATAGGCACATAGGCCAGCCACTTCAGAAAGCCGCTGCGGCCCGGCACCCGGAAGGGACGTTCCCGATCCGGGAATTTCCGCCGCAGGGTCAGAAACGCCGGGAACACCGGCAGATAGCTCAGCAGCAGCATCACCAGATTCAAGGCGAAGAAGCTCCAGAACAGGGACGAGTCGGGGCTGAGCCGCTCCATCACCGCCCCCAGCAGGCACACGGCAGAGGCCACGATGCCGCTGGTGACGGCGGAACCCACGGGCATATCGTTGCGCTTCCAGCGCCGGGCGAACACCGCCGGCATATCGCCCCGGTCGGCGGCGTAGGCGGCGGTGGAGTTGACGCCCATGGACCATGAGATCATATTACCAAAAAGCGTCACCAAAAACAAGAGAGCCACCACCCGCACCAGCGTACCGCCGGCCCCGCCGGTCATCAGGGACACGGCATCGATGAGACCGGAATCCGGACTGATGTCCCGTACCGGCACGGCGGCGCCGATGCCGAAGGCGGAGAACAGGTAGATGGCGGCGATGACGATGCCGCCGGTGACGATGGCCTGCGGGATCTGCCGCCGGGGGGCCTGCATATTGTCGGCGTAGGTGCAGACCACCTCGAAGCCCAGAAAGTTAAAGAGAATGACGGAGATATAGGACAGGCTGTTCAGGTCGAAGGACGGCAGGAAGGTCCGGGCCTCCATGCTGTTGACGAAGCCGTTTTTCGACACGTACACGATGCCCAGCACCCCCACCGTCAGCGCCAGCAGGATCTTGATGGCGGCACTGAGGTTCAAAATCAGGATGCTGTCGCACACCGGATAGGCGGCGATCCATGTGATGATCCAGATGAAGGCCAGCTGGATCACCAGTGACCACACCGGGTCGATGCGCCCGCCGAAGATCACCTCCAGCAGCTCCGGGCATACCACCGCCAGAGACGCCATCCACAGCGGGAAATTGATCCAGTAGTACCACGAGGCCCGTGCGCCCCAGCGGGTGCCGGGATAGGCGGTCTGGATCCAGTCGTACAGGCCGCCGTCGCCGGGAAAGGCCGTCCCCAGCTCCGAGGCGATGAGGCCGTAGGGCAGCAGGAACGCTGCGATCATGAACAGCCACCAGAAGTACTGGCTGTTGCCGATGGAGGCCACCGGCGCCGCCGCCTCCGCCACGAATACCACGCAAATGACGGACAGGATCACATCCGCCAAGCGGAATTTTCTGCGGTTTTCCATAGGCCGTCAGCAGTAGATGCGGTCCTGCAGGAACCGCTCCAGCGTGTCCCGTGCGGCGGCGATCTCCAGCTCCGTGTGTTCCGGGCGGCAGCGGGTGAAATAGACCAGCAGGCCCCGCATGGCCGTCAGGCGGTTGCCGGCCTGCTCCCAGCACAGGGAGGAGGCGGAGTCCGCCACCTCGTCCGTCACGTCCTCGCCACGGGTGGCCGGCAGGCAGTGGAGGAACTTGCAGCCGATGGCTCCCAGCGCCATCAGCTCCCGGTTCACCTGATAGTCGTGGAATACCTGCACCCGCTCCTCCTTGGGCATCTCATTTTCGTACAGGCCGTACCACACGTCGGTGTAGATGAAATCGGCGTCCCGGACGGCGGAGCGGTCATCCGTCACCAGCCAGCTGCCGCCGGAGAGCTGGCAGTTGCGCTCTAAAATGGTCTGATGCTTCTCCGTCAGCTGGTGGCCCGCCGGGCCGTAGTGGACGAAGTGCATCCCCAGCTTGGTGGTGATGAAGCCCAGCGAGGCACAGACCTGCGTGCCGTCCCCCACGAACACCACCTTCACGTCCTTCAGGCGCTTGCCCTGGGGCAGATGCTCGAAGATGGTACACAGATCCCCGATCTCCTGCGTGGGGTGGTTGTAGTCGGACATTCCGTTGAGCACCGGGACGGTGCAGGACTGGGCCAGCTCCACGACGGTCCGATGCTCGATGACACGGGCCATCACCACATCCACCAGACGGGACAGCACCTTGCCGGTATCCCCGATGGTCTCATGGCCTCCCAGCTGGATCATTCCCGGTCCCAGATACTGGGCGTGGCCGCCCATCTGGCTCATGGCTGTCTCGAAGGAGACACGGGTACGGGTGGAGGACTGCTGGAAGATCATGCCCAGTGTCATGTCCTGCATCAGGGGCGGATAGTACCCGCTGCGGATGGCCCGCTTGATGGCAAGGCTCAGCTCGATCATATCCACCAGCTGCTCCCGTGTGAACTCATTTGTGTCGATGAAATCTTTCACCATAGCTTGCGCTACCTCCTGCGTCATAAAATGGAAACGCCCATAGTTTGCGCCGCAGGAAGCGGAATATGTACGCCATGATGCCCTCTTTTGCAATTTCCCCTTGTTATCTGCGGATAAATGCGATATAATGCTCTGTATTAGTATCAATCGTACCATCGGGCAGTCTGCCCTTTATCCTGAACGGAAAGGAAGAATACTATGATTAAGGTCCAGTCCCAGCGGGGCGAGATCAGTATCAGCAGCGCCGTATTCACCAGCATCACCGGCGCCGCCGCTACCAACTGCTTCGGCGTCAAGGGCATGGCCTACCGCAGCATGACGGACGGCTTGGTCCATCTGCTGCGCCGGGAAGCCATGAGCAAGGGCGTAAAGGTCACCTATAACGAGGACGGCACGGTGTCCATCGAGCTGCACATCATCGTGGAGAACGGTGTGAATATCGCCACGGTATGCCGCTCCATTATGGGCGAGGTCAAATATGTGGTCACCAAAAATACCGGCGTGGAGGTCCGTGAAGTGAATGTCTTTGTGGACTCCATCACCGTGTGATGGACGTCGGTAGGAGGAGAAGCAAGAGCATGACAGAAAAAATCAGCGGCGGCGCCTTCAAGCAGATGGTCGCCTTCGGCGCCGCCTGTATCACCCGTGAAAAGCAGGCCATCAACGACCTGAACGTATTCCCCGTGCCGGACGGCGATACCGGCACCAATATGAGCCTTACCATCCAGACCGCTGCGGCGGAGCTGAAAAAGTGCGAGCCTGCCACGGTGGGCGAGGCCGCCAAGATCACTGCCAGCGCCCTGCTGCGGGGCGCCCGCGGAAACTCCGGCGTTATCCTGTCCCTGCTGTTCCGGGGACTCTCCAAGTCCGCCAAGGGGCTGGAGGAGATGGACGGCGTACAGCTGGCGGCGGCCATGTCCGAGGGCGTGACCACGGCCTACGGCGCCGTGATGAAGCCCGCCGAGGGTACGGTGCTGACGGTATCCCGTCTGGCGGCGGCCAGAGCTGAGGAGGCGGCGCAGGAGCAGAACTGCGCCGAATATGTGCTGGCGGAGGCCATTGCCACGGGCTATGAGACGCTGGCCGAGACCACGGAGATGAACCCGGTGCTGAAAAAGGCCGGGGTGGTGGACGCCGGCGGCAAGGGCTACCTCATCATTCTGGAGGGGATGCTCAGCAGTCTGCGGGGCGAGCCCATGCCGGAGGTGGAGGAGGAGCCGGAGCACGACAAGGCGGACTTTGCCGCCATCGGAGACGAGGACATCACCTTCGCCTTCGACACGGTGTTCATCGTCCGCAAGAACGATCCCAACGTGGATCTGGCCCCCTTCCGGGCTTATCTGGACAGCATCGGTGACAGTCTGGTCATCGGCGAGGACGACGAATCCTTCAAGGTCCATGTTCACACCGACACCCCCGAGAATATGCGGACCCAGGCCGCCGATCTGGCAGCGGGCCGCAAGGCCCAGAGCACCGACGATCTGGACGCCATCGAGGCGGAGCTGGAGCAGGCCGAGCAGGCGGAGGTCCCCGCCGAGAAGCGCTACGGCTTTCTGGCGGTATGCGCCGGAGACGGACTGGCGGCAGCCTTCCGGGATCTGGGCGTGGATCGGGTGGTATCCGGCGGCCAGACCATGAATCCCTCTACGGAGGCCATTCTGCGGGAGGTGAACCACACCCCCAGCGAGATCGTGTTCGTGCTGCCCAACAACAAGAACATCGTCATGGCGGCCCAGCAGTGCGTGGGGCTGACAGAGAAGCAGGTCATCGTGGTACCCACCCACAGCATCCCTCAGGGCATCAGCGCCATGATGAGCGTGGACACGGCGGAGGAGGATCCACAGGCCATTCTTGCGGCCATGACCGAGGCGGCCGCCGCTGTCACCACGGCCCAGATCACCTATGCCGCCCGCAACTCCGACTTCGACGGCTTCGCCATCAACGAGGGTGACTATCTGGCCCTGCTGGACGGCAAGCTCTTCGGCACGGAGCGGGACATCACCTCCCTGCTGACCCGACTGGCGGCGCTGGCGGCGGAGCGGGAGGCGGCCTTCGTCACCCTGTTCTACGGCGAGGGCGTATCGCAGGAGGAGGCCGAGGCGGCGCAGGCCCTGTTCACCGAGGCCTGCCCGGAGACGGAGGTCTCCCTCCTCAGCGGCGGTCAGCCGGTGTACTACTACACCATCTCCATCGAGTAAAACCGAGTCTATCGCACCGAAGCATTCCCCGGACAGGACACTGTCCGGGGAATTTTTTCTGCCGGGCGGGGTTCGGGTTTCCCCGGCAGTGGCCGGCATTTCCCGGCAAATGATTTTTCGGTATGATATTGCAAAACGGTCGCCCTTGTGTTATGATGAGGAGGATAACGTTCCAGCCATTGAGCTGGACTCCGTTTCTTTTTCAGCAGACGGTCCAGTCCCTGTGAGGGGACAGGTGGAATAGGGTGCAAATCCCTGCGAGTGGGTCACTGTGAAGCCCTCCCGGCGGCAAGTCCGACGGGACGGATAAGTCAGATACACCGGACCGTCCGCTGCGGTACCTGCCTACACCGGGACTGCCTGCACAAAGAGAACGCCCTTTTATGCGTCCGTGCTGCCGAACCGGCGGCACGGACGCTTTTGCTTTGTGCCATCAGCAAAAGCCGCCCCCGGCCACGGGGGTCCGTACGGCAGACAAGAAAATCCCATCGGAGAGGAGGTGAGGGCTGCGGCCTGCACGCAGGGCCGCCGATCCCGACTGACACCACGACATATTTGAGAAAAGGAGAAACGAAATGCAGACAAAGAGCACGTCGCACGGAAAGAAGCTCCTTGCGCTGATGCTGTCCCTGCTGATGCTGGTGAGCGTCCTGCCGGTCTCGGCATGGGCCGCCGCCGATGCAAAGCCCGAGAAGATCACTCTGGTGGGCAGCAGCGATGCGCTGGAGTACGAATTTGTAGACTATCTGACCTTTGCGTGGGAGGATATCCCCCACTATAAGGTCACTGTCCCCGCCGGGACCAAGACGGTCCAGCTCTACGGCACCGTCTATCTGGGTAAGGCCAGCAGCTCCGGCAGCGGCTACACACAGAAGGACGGTCTGAATGATTGGCCGCCCCCCGTGGATTACTGGTCAGCAGATGAGGTAGGCTCCTCCGCCCCCTACACCATCGAGACCCGCACCAGCGGCTACGAGAAGAACCTGTCTCTGGTCAAGACCCGGAGCTATGCAGACACCAGCTCCGCCTATATTCTGGAGTTCGTGGAGAAGGACGACTCTCCCGCCGCCCCAGCCCCCGTTCTGACGGCGGATCTGTCCACGGCGGCTGTCACCTACACCTGCGGCGATAAGGCCAATGCTCTGGCGGTGCAGGCCACCGGCAGCGGCACCCTGAGCTATCAGTGGCAGGTGAGCACCACCTCCGCCGCCGACGGCTTCGAGGACATCACCGACGCCACCCAGAGCAGCTATACCCCCTCCACCGAGGCACCGGGCAGCTTCTGGTACCGTGTGGTGGTCGCCAACACCGTGGCGGGCAACAAGCCCACCAGTGTCACCAGCGCCGTGGCTCCCGTGACGGTCAACGTTCCGGAGGGGATGCGCCAGGTAAAGATCATCACCTCCCAGGGCCGGGGTACCGGCATGACCCTGACCCTGAAGGATGCTGCGGGCCAGCCCGTATCCATCCCCGCAGACACCAGCGGCGACTACACCGTATATGAGTTTCTGACGGCTCCCGGCGTCTATACCTATGAGGCACGGGACACTGTGCGGGGCAGCGAATATCTCCTTGGCACAGGCACCCTCACCGTCACCGAGGGTACCGGTGAGCAGACCTTCGAGCTGTATCTGGTCTATGTCTACGCCGTCAAGAGCGGCTGGACGGCAGACGACTTCACCACCGAGGTCAAGGCCGCCGACGGCACCGTGATGACTCCCGGCCAGCCCCATCAGTTCGCCAGCTATGTGGGCTATCCCTACCTCATGGTTCCCGGCACCTACACCTGGTCCATCCAGCCCTCCGAGGCCAGAGCGGCAGAGGGCTATCAGGCCACTCAGCCTGCCCGCGAGACGCTGAAGACTGCCTCAGGCGCCGCCTTGTGGAGCGCCACCCCGACCCAGATCGTAAACACCGACTTCGTGGTCCCCAAGGGCGCTCATGTCGTTATGACCGGCATTCCCTCCACCACCTATGGGCAGGGTGCTCTCGTTGCCGCCAGCGCCGATCTCACCGGTGACGACAGCGATGTCTACACCTTCCGGCTGGTAGCCGGCAGCAGCTACATCTACCGGGCCACCGGCGATGGGCTTGTCACTAACGCCAGTATGTTCAAGTTCGACGGCAGCACCAGCCGTTATGACCTGACAAAAACCATGACCGGCGATCCCAAGGCCATTCTCCGGGACGAGAAGAGTGACGCGGCGGATATCCGCCTCAACGGTGTGGACTACACCGGCAGCGTCGCCCTGACTGTGGGCGGCATGAAGCAGCTGCGCCCCCTGCGTATGTTCCAGATCGCCAACAACAGCAGCACCGGCATGAGAGGCTCTACGCTGGAGCCTGTGTTCCACTACACGGCACTGGATGTGGACGGCACCAATGTGGTCAGCGTGGATGACAGCGGCCGCATCACCGCCAACAGCGCCGGTACGGCCATTGTTCTGGTGACCTATGACGCCATGTATGTAGCGGATTCCGGCTGGTCCATCAACAAGAACAAGACCTTTGGCGCCATCTGGCCGGAAAACACCGGCGTGGTGGTGGTGGAGGTAGGCAAGAACGCCGCCACTGGCCCGGATGCCAACATGACCATCAACAACGGTGACCGGAAGGTCGCCGGTAACAAGCTGGATGCCGAGGCAGACGTGCTGTACTACACCGATGACTCCGGCTGCCAGTACACCTTCCGGCCCGCCGCCGGCAGCACCGTTACCCTGCTGCGCCCCACCCTCACCGAGACGGCCATGACCTACACCGGTGGCTTCGGCACCGACGGCGTGACCACCAAGGGCGGCGACGTGACTCTGACTCTCACCGAGGGCAAAAACATCGTCAAGATCAGCAAGGATGGCGCCGACACCTATCAGGTCATCACCGTGAAGAAGGCCGGGGTAGTCATCACCAACAAGACCGACCCCACCCGTGATATCCTGCCCGGCGACACCGTCACCGTGCAGCTCACCGGCGTGTATCACCCCGCCAACACCATGGCGAACCTGTATAACCTCTACGCCTACGCCTCTTACACCGATCCCGGCAGCGATGATACCGTCACCGGCTATAAGAACCTCTTCCAGCGTCACCTCTTCGACCGGGCGGACGGCGACAGCTGCCGCACCGTGGAGGTGAAGATCCCCGCCAACTGGGATGCTGATGAGCCCTATGTCCTGACGGACGGCGTTCTCAACTTTTACGGCAACGGCAAGGATATCGGCTCTCACCGCAATTCCCTGCCCGATCTCTCCACCAACGTTCCCTATATCGGCAGCTACAGCAGCTTTGCGCTGGGCGCCCTGCCGGATATCACCATCCCTGTGGTCAAGCCCAATACGGCGGACGTCACCTTCTCCGTGAAGGATGACTCCGGAAACGCCATCAACAGCTGCACCATCCAGCTGACCAACAGCAGCAACGATACCGTCACCATCAACGCCACCGCTGCCTCCGCCACCCGCACGCTGGCCAGCGGCAAGTGGAGCTATGTAGTCACCAAGGAGGGCTATCTGCCCGCTAAGGGTACACTGACCGTGGTGGGCGGTGAGGATCAGGCCGTGAATGTGGAGCTGTCTCTGGTCACTGCCATTCAGGTCAAGACTCTGCCCAAGAAAACCGTTTATACCGAGGGCGACACGCTGAATACCGCCGGTCTGGTGGTGCAGGCTGTCACCAGAAACGGCGCTTCCACCCTGTCCGCCGACCAGTACACCCTCTCCCCCACTCTGCTGGAGACCGTGGGTCAGCAGACCATCACCGTGACCTTCGGTCAGCTCACCACCACCTTTGAGGTGACGGTGCGGGAGGACATCGTCACGCTGGAGACCACGCTGGAGGATGGCATCACCCAGCGCAACTCCCGCATGACCTTCGACGTCTTTGCCAAGGACGGCGACGGCAACAAGCTGCCCGCCAGCGAGGTCACCGTGCTCCTCAACGGTGATCCGGTGTCCGTCAACTGGGACGATGACACCAAGACCAGCTATACCCTGCACTTTACCAAGGAGGGCATCAACACCGTCGTTGTCAAGGCTCACAAGGCCTCTCTGACCTACACCATCACCTATGTGAAGGCCGAGCCCGGTGATGTGGTGGGCAAGGCCGTGTTCACCGTGGAGGCCCTGTCTTTGGGCGGCGGCTACATCATCGAGCCCTGCTATGTGGACATCATCGAGGGCGAGAACGCTGCTCAGGCGCTGGCCCGTCTGCTGGAGGAAAGAGGCTTTACCTACAGCAACACCGGCTCTCTGGAGAGCGGCTTCTATCTGTCCCACATCCAGGGCGATGCGCTGGCGGGCATTGATCCCACCGGCGACAGCATCCCTCAGGCCCTGCGGGAGAAGCTGGAGGAGAAGAGCTTCGATATCCAGACCCGGACGGACGAGACCAGTCTGGGTGAATTCGACTACACCAGCGGTTCCGGTTGGATGTACTGCCTGAAGAACGTATTCCCCAACGTGGGCTTTGCCGATTCCTATCTGTCCGAGGGCGACGTGGTGCGTGTGCAGTTCACGCTGGCCCTCGGCTCCGATATCGGTGGGGGCTATGCCATGGGTACGGGCGGAAGTGCCGGCTATTACGAGGTCGCCAACAAGGACGCCCTGACCCGCCGTGTAGCGGCCATCAACGCCGAGATCGAAAAGGACCCCTACTATCTGGAGCAGAACTGCCTGACCAAGGCCTATGACGCCGCTATGGACGTGCTGACCACTCTGTACGTCTCTCAGGCCGACGTGGATGCCGCTTTGGCGGATCTGCCCGATCCCCCTGTGGGCCACAAGCTGACCGCTGTGGAGAAGGTTCCTGCCACCTGCGAGACCGCCGGCGTGGAGGCTTACTGGAAATGCTCCGTCTGCGGCAAGCTGTTCAGCGATGCCGAGGGCAAGACCGAGACGACGCTGGAGAAGCTGGCTATCCCCGCCACCGGCCACGCTTACGGTGAGCCGGTGTGGAAGTGGAACGATGATTTCACCGCTTCTGCCACTTTTACTTGCGGCAATGATACTTCCCATGTGGAGAAGGCCGATGCCACTGTGACCAGCGAGGTTACGGAGGGCAGCTGCGAGGTTGGCGGCACCCGCACCTACACCGCCAAGGTCACCTTTGAGGGCAAGGAGTACACCGACACCAAGACGGAGCCTGTCCCCGCCAAGGGCCACACCCTGACCGCCGTGGAGGCAGTGCCTGCCACCTGCGAGACCGCCGGCACCTCCGCTCACTGGAAGTGCGAGGTCTGCGGCAAGCTGTT
>OCGZ01001143.1_pt1 | contig 11093 bp, 9 predicted proteins | sample 1538711 | NCBI WGS metagenome assembly OCGZ01 (sample SAMN04571720, study PRJEB22368) | human gut metagenome | biome: human gut; material: stool | host: Homo sapiens | place: Luxembourg | collected 2012-08-17
GGCCACAACCGTCCGGGTCAGGGCGGCGGCTCCCAGGGTGCCGGTCAGGGCGGCGCACGCGGCGGCTTCCGTGGGGGCCAAGGCGGCGGCAATAACTTCCAGGGCGGCGGTGCACCGAGCAACGGTCCCGCACGTGGCGGCGGTCGCGGCGGTCGCGGCGGTGCCGCAGGCGCATTCGGACGTCAGGGCGGCAAGTCTTCAAAGGCCCGTAAGAACCGTCTGGCAAAGCGCCATGAGTATGAGGAGCTGAAAGCACCGACCATCGGCGGCGTTCGCATCCCCAACGGCAACGGCCAGACCATCCGTCTGCGTCAGGGCGCGTCCCTGGCCGATCTTGCGGAGAAGATCAACGTCAACCAGGCCGCGCTGGTCACCGTGCTCTTCCACCTGGGTCAGATGGCTACCGCCACCCAGTCCTTGGATGAGGAGACCTTCCAGATTCTGGGCGAAGAGATCGGCTGGAACATCCAGCTCGTCTCCGCAGAAGAGGAAGACAAGGAACTGCTCCAGCAGTTCGACATCAACCTTGACGAGGAAGAACTGCAGGATGACGAGGATCTCGAGCCTCGCCCGCCGGTCGTTACCGTCATGGGCCACGTCGACCACGGTAAGACACGACTGCTGGATACCATCCGCAAGACCAACGTCATCGCACGTGAGGCCGGCGGCATTACCCAGCGCATCGGTGCCTACCAGGTCACCGTGAACCTTGAAGGCGAACCGCGCAAGATCACCTTCCTCGATACCCCTGGCCACGAGGCGTTCACCGCCATGCGTGCCCGTGGTGCCGAGCTCACTGACGTCGCGATCCTCGTGGTCGCCGCCGACGATGGTGTGATGCCCCAGACCGTTGAGGCCATCAACCACGCTCAGGCCGCCAAGGTGCCGATCGTCGTGGCCGTCAACAAGATCGATGTGCCCGGTGCCAACCCGGAGAAGGTCCGCGGCCAGCTCACCGAGTTCGGCTTGGTCCCTGAAGAGTATGGTGGCGACACCATGTTCGTCGACATCTCCGCCAAGCAGAACCTGCACGTCGACAAGCTGCTCGAAGCCGTGCTGCTCACGGCTGACGCTGAGCTGGACCTCCGCGCCAACCCCGACATGGACGCCCGTGGTGCCACCGTCGAAGCCCGACTCGACAAGGGTCGTGGTGCCGTGGCCACTGTGCTGGTTCAGCAGGGTACGCTCCACGTGGGCGATGCCATCGTGGCCGGCACTTCGTACGGCCGCGTGCGTGCCATGCTCGACGAGAACGGTCAGCCGATGGAAGCGGCCGGTCCGTCCACACCTGTTCAGGTGCTGGGCTTGACCTCCGTGCCCACCGCCGGTGACCTCTTCCTGGTCGCCTCCGATGATCGTGCCGCTCGCCAGATTGCCGAGAAGCGTCAGGCCACCGAGCGTGCCGCCCAGCTGGCCAAGCGTCGCAAGGTCGTCTCCCTCGAGGACTTCAAGAAGAAGTTCGCCGAGTCCGAGATCGACATGCTCAATATTGTCATCAAGGGCGATTCGTCCGGTTCTGTCGAGGCGCTCGAGGATTCCTTGATGAAGATCGAGGTATCCGACGAGGTCGGCATCCAGGTCATCCACCGCGGCGTCGGTGCAATCACCCAGAATGATGTCAACCTGGCCACGGTCGACAAGGCCGTTATCATCGGTTTCAACGTGCGTCCGAACCGTCAGGTCGCGGACCTCGCCGAGCGCGAGGGCGTGGAGATCAAGTACTACTCGGTCATCTACCGTGCGATCGAAGACATCGAGGCATCCCTCAAGGGCATGCTCAAGCCGGAATACGAAGAGGTCGTCACCTCTCACTCCGAGATCCGCGAGATCTTCCGCTCCTCCAAGTTCGGCAACATCGCCGGCGTTATGGTGCAGGACGGCGAGGTCAAGCGTGGTACGAAGTGCCGTATCCTGCGCAACGGCGTGGCCACGGTCAACGACCTCGAGATCTCCTCGCTGCGTCGCTTCAAGGACGACGTTCAGTCCGTCAAGGAAGGCTACGAGGCTGGTATCAACCTCGGCACCTTCAACGACATTGAACTCGGCGACATCATCGAGACCTTCGAGATGCGGGAAGTCGAGCGCAAGTAGTCATTGTTAAGCCCCCTCTGGCGAGGGGGCTGTCAGCCGCAGGCTGACTGGGGGAGAGACATGGTAGTTCCATGATTTTCTCTCCCCTGGCCTCACTGCGTTCGGCAGCCCCTCGTCAGAGGGGGCTCAAGTCTAGAAAAGGAAATTCCTATGGCAGGAACCAACGTATTGCGGCCTTGATTCAGCGTGTCGTCGCCTCCTCCATTGAGCGCGAACTGCATGACAAGCGACTCGCCAGCATCACCGTCACCGAAGTCCGTGTGACCAACGATCTGCAGATCGCCAAGGTCTACTGGACCCAGCTCGGCCACGAAGGCCACGAGGAAGGCGAACGCAAGCGCGCCCAGCAGGCCCTCGATCAGGCCAAGGGCCACCTGCGTTCTCTGGTGGGCCACAAGGCTGGCCTGCGTCTGACTCCGCAGCTCCAATTCGTGTTCGATGAAGTGCCCGGCGAGGCTCACGAGATCGAAGACATACTCGCCGTGGCCAAGAAGCGTGACGAAGAACTCGCCCGTGCTCGCGCCACCGCCCAGTACGCCGGCGACGCCGATCCGTACAAGCATGACGACGAGCCCAGCGACGACTTCGAAGACGACTCTGACGAGGAGTAGTGTGCTTCATACAACACCCAGCGGTCTGCTCATCATCGACAAGCCGCAAGGCGTGACCAGCTTCGACGCCGTCGCCGCCGTGCGCGGCGCGTTGCACATCAAGAAGGTCGGTCACGCCGGCACCCTTGACCCCATGGCCACTGGCACGCTGGTCATCGCCTTCGGCCACGCCACACGACTGCTCAACGCCATCGTGGCGCATGACAAAACCTACGAGGCCACCATACGCCTCGGCCTGCGCACCACTACCGACGATGCCGAAGGCGAGGTGCTTGTCGATGATGAAGCCCGCTCCCGCTGGCAAACGCTATCAGCGCAGCTGACTGAGGGTAGCCAGAGCGGCGAACCAACGGCGTTACCAACTGCCTCATGGCAAGACCTGCTCACACGCACCATCGCCACCAATTTCACCGGCGATATCGAACAAGTCCCCAATACGTTCTCCGCCATCAAAATCAACGGCCAGCGTGCCTACGACTTGGCTCGCGAAGGCAAGGATGTGGAACTCAAACCCCGCCCGGTCACCATCAGCGAATTCACCGTGCTGGATATCCGCAGCGGATTCGTAGCAGGGGAGCAGGCCGCTGAACCATTGCGGGAAGACGCGAACACGGGAGCGATTCCCGCACTTGATGTTGACGTGCGGATCAGCTGTTCATCGGGCACCTATATCCGTGCGCTCGCCCGCGACCTCGGCAAAGAACTTGGCGTCGGCGGATACCTGACCCGTTTGCGCCGTACGCGAGTCGGCCGATTCGCGTTGCCGGACGATGCCAGCGGACTTATCGCTCCTGAGGCGATGCTTGACACGCGAACCCATACCGTCACCGCACATACCGATCAGAAGACGTTCACTAATCGGGAAGGGCAAACCGTCACGCGCAACAAGTGCGTATTGGACACTCCTGAAGGTCTTGCCGGTGACGAGCGCCGCAACTGGCTGCTTGACCATGCCCTTACCATGGAACAGGCCGCTCGAGGTGCGATGCCGGCGCTTGACATCACTCCTGAAGAGGCCAGCGAATTACGCTTCGGCCGCCGTATTGAGCGTACAATCAGCGAGCCCACTGCCGCCATTGTGCCGCAAACGCATGATGTGGCGGCGATTATCGAGCGTGCAAACGCTCATCAGGCCAAGCCGGTCACCGTATTCCCCCTCGCGTAAAGTAGACGCGGTGAAAAGTGCAGCTTGATACAGGCCGCGCACAACAACGTCTATATTGCATGAATAACATCGCACGGATAAAAGGAACAGCACACTGATGGATATCACGCACCTGACCCCTGACGCCGAAGGTTCGATTGAATGGCCCTCGTTCAGTAACGATAAGAAGGCCGTGGTGACATTGGGCGCATTTGATGGCATGCACTTGGGTCATCAGGCGGTGATCAAGCGTGTGGTGGAACTCGCGCACCAGCATGATGCTTTTTCCGTGGTGATTCTGTTTGACCCGCGCCCCGCATTCGTGCACGGCTGGGTCATCTCGCACCATGGCGAAGAGCCCGCGGTTCAGAACGTGGATGCCGAAGCATTGACCAGTGTGGATGATCGACTGCACCGCATGGAACAGTTCGGCGTGGACCATGTGCTGGTGGTGCACTACACGCTGGCCTTCGCAGCCATGTCATACATTTTCTTCCTTGGCCGACTCACCGGCAAGCTGGGTATGCGCACGTTGGTCCTTGGGCAGGATGCCGCCATGGGCAAGGGTCGAGAAGGTGATGTGAAGCATATCGCCAATCTTGCCGCCGCCACCGGTGTATTCGAACTTGATGTGGTCGATGACCGTGGCCCGGGTGAAGTGCGTATTCCGCGCGATTTCAAGCCGGAAGCCCCGAGCGAATGGGGAGAGCCCGTCGACCCGCTGGCCAATGCCACCAAGGCCGAGCTCCGCGCATGGAGCAAGAAGAACCAGGCCAAGGCAATGCGCGCATGGAGCTCCACCAATGTGCGCTACCTGCTGGCTCATGGCCGAATCCAGGACGCCAACGCCATTCTGGGTGCTCCGCACTCCATCGAGGGCGAAGTGGTGCACGGTGAGGAGCGTGGCCGCACCATCGGATTCCCCACCGCCAATCTTGGCTCCGACATTGCAGGCTACATTCCGGTCGACGGCGTCTATGCCGGTTGGCTGGTAGATGGTGAAAACCGTTGGCCCGCCGCCATCTCCATTGGCACCAAACCCACCTTCAGCGAGAAAACAGGGCTCAACGAACGTGTGGTGGAGGCCTACTGCATCACTGAAGAATGGATCGACCTGTACGACCACAAGGTTCGCGTCGAATTCGTCGGCTTCCTGCGCCCGCAGGTCAAGTTTGATGGCCCCGACCAACTCGTCGACGAACTCAAGCGCAACGTCGAGGAGACCAAGCGTCTTACCGCCTGAGGCATATCTCAGGGCTATTTACGCACTCCCAAGGCGTCTAATGCGTCGGACAATGTGTTGGACTCCACCAGCTGAAGTCCCTCGACATGCACCGGCTTGCGCAGTGGCGGAATGACCGCCGTGGTGAAGCCGAGGCGTGCGGCCTCGCGAAGGCGATATTCCATACGCGGTACCGGGCGCACCTGACCGGTCAGGGAAATCTCACCAATGGCGCACGTGGCTCGCGCAATGGGTTTTGACGTCGCCAGTGCCGCCACTATCGCCAAGTCGGAACCGGGCTCCTTGGCCTGGCCCCCGGCAATAGTGGAGATATACAGGTCGTTGGACAGCAGGTTGAGCTTGCTGTGACGGTAGAGCACCGCGACCAGCATGGCGATACGGCTGGGGTCCACGCCATTGACCGCACGACGGGGTGTGGGCAGCACCGACGTGGTGACCAGAGCCTGTACTTCGATAGGCAGACTGCGATGCCCATCCAATGTGAACGTCACGCAGGTGCCTTCCACGGGTGCCGCGTTGGCCGCATCAGGGCCGTCTCCAGACAGGAACAATCCGGCGGGATCGGTGACCTCTTCGATGCCTTCACCGCTCATGTCGAAACAGCCGACTTCATCGGTCGGGCCAAAACGATTCTTCACCGCTCGCAGCATTCTCAGCGCAGTCTCGCTGTCGCCTTCGAATTGGCAGACCACATCGACCAGATGCTCCAATGTGCGCGGGCCTGCAATCGAACCATCCTTGGTCACATGACCAACCAGAAATACTGGAATGTCAAGTGTCTTAGCGGTATCTATCAGCGCGCTTGCCACTTCGCGCACCTGAGTCGAACCGCCGGAAATGCCATCGACCTCCTGCGAGACGATGGTCTGCGCCGAATCCACAATGGCCAAGGCCGGCTTGTTCTGTTCGATCAGCCCCAATACTGTGGACAGGTCGGTGGTGGAGGCCAGTAACAAGTTCGGCTCCACCGCATTGATGCGGGAAGCGCGCAAACGAACCTGCGCCTGTGATTCCTCGCCGGAAATGTACAGCACGGTGTTGGCGTGTGTTGATGATGCGTTGCCCCGCATCGGCACCGTGTTCGATGCGTTGCCCTGCGCCCGGCCCGACTGTTGGGCAGACCGCTGACCTGCCCCTCGGAACGTACTGTCTCCCGCCACAACGCGCGCGATATTGCCGGCCGTCTGCAACAGCAATGTCGACTTGCCGATACCCGGTTCGCCCGCTATCAGCGTTACTGAACCCGGCACCACGCCACCGCCGAATTCGGAAAACCCGGTACCGAGCCGCTCGACGCTTTCCGTGCCCACTTCGGTAATCGGACGGGCTGCAGATCTGGCGTTGTTGGCAACCGTAACCGACTGCGTGCGTGATGTTCGGCCGGGAGCGGCCGTGCGAGAGCCTGCCGCCGGCCGAGCCTCGTGAAATTCCTCGACCGTGCCCCACTGACCACACTCGGGGCAACGGCCGTACCACTTCGGCCCGTTCCAACCGCATTCGGAACATACATACTGCACACTTGATTTCGCCATGGTCTCACCCTAACCCAAACACCAGCGGACGGTAAATTTTTACCGTTCACAAGAGTTTCACGCGGCTTGCGCACAACGACTAAAATTACGGCCGCCTAGCGTCACGCGGCTGTGAGAGAATCGGGGCATGACTAATAGTGAGAACTCCTCGACCACGCAATCCCATGGCAAGTTGATTGCAGTGGTGGTTGCCGCAGCTGTTGTGATTATCCTGGCAGTGCTTTCGGCCTTTGTGTGGCCGGGTTGGGCCATCCAGAAGAATGATGGCACCTCCACTACCACCCAAAACAGCCAGCAGAAAACCGAATCATCCGAGCCGACCAAGCCGACCATCGACGCCACAGCTTTGCCGGATGATGCCAGTGAGCTGTTGAAGGCCATGCCGGGCAGCGTGCTGAATTACGCGCGTACCAAGGCGGATGCCTCCACGACGTGGAATTCCGCGTCGCCGCTCGAGGAGTACACTCTGACCTACTCCACTGGTGATGCCGCCAAGGATGTCACGCTGGTCGCCGCGCAGTGGTCGTCGGCGGACAATGCCAAGACCCAGTACGATGCGTTGGTCGCTGCGCAGACCGGCGATGAGTCGGCATCCGGCAACGTCAAGGTTTCCGGCAACGTCACGGGCGCGTACGTGGTGAAGGCCGATGCCTCCAACAGCAAGAACGCCGTTGCCATCTGGCAGAACGATACCGTGGTCTTCCAAGCTACCGGCACCAAGGAAGCGGTCGATCGCTTCTACCAGAAGTTCCCGATGTAGCATCTAGTATCGGCTGTCAGCTGCTGCACAAACTTATGAACGTTGGGGCATCCACATTGCTGATGTGGATGCCCCAACTGCGTTCAGGGCATATGCGGACTATCGGCAACATACTGGTTCCCTCTGTCTGGCAACACGTGTATTATGGTGCGAGTTGCAACTTTTACGATTAATCGAAATGGAGGCTTCAGATGGGTTCTGTCATCAAGAAGCGCCGCAAGCGGATGAGCAAGAAGAAGCACCGCAAACTGCTGCGTAAGACCCGCCACCAGCGTAAGTAGTCTTACCTGCAATCAAGGCATTAGAAACCCCGTGATCGTTATGGTCGCGGGGTTTCTCTTTTGCTTGGCTCTTTGCCTTGTTCGGGCAACAGTAAAGCCCGCACCTGCGATGTGCAGATGCGGGCTTGGAAAAGCTTAGTGATGTGAGACGATCACTTGTTGGCGTTGGTCATCACGCGCGGGCCGTTCGGGTCGCCGACGATGACCTTGTCGACCATGTTGAGGAACAGGCCGTGCTCCACCACGCCGACCGTGTTGATGAGGTCTTCGGCCAGCTCCTGCGGGTGATCGATGCGCTCCAGGTGCAGGTCCACCACGAAGTTGTTCTCGTCGGTGCGCACTTCCTTGCCATCGGCGTCAAGACGAAGCACCGGCTTGTAGCCGCGGTCCTCGAACTTCTTGATGACGTGGCCAGCGCCGAACGGAATGACCTCGACCGGCAGCGGGAACTTGCCGATGGTGTCCACAACCTTGGACTCGTCCACAATCCACACGATCTGGTTGGAGTTGGTGGCCACGATCTTCTCCCACAGCAGAGCAGCTCCACCGCCCTTGATGCCGTTGAAGTTCTTGTCGACTTCATCGGCGCCGTCAATGGTCACGTCGATGTGGTCCACGTCGTCGATGTCCACGATCTTGATGCCGTAGCTCTCGGCCTGGGCCTGCGTGCGGCGAGACGTGGTCACGCCAGTGAACTCAAGACCTTCCTCCTGATGACGGCGGCCGAGCTCGTCCACCAGGAACTTCACGGTCGAACCAGTGCCGAGGCCTGCGATCATGCCGTTTTCAACGAGCTTGGCGGCTTCGATGCCGGCCGCCTTCTTCAGCGCATCCTGCTGTGCCTTATCCATGGTTTCTCCTTTGCCATCCTTGCCTCCGCCGCATGGATCAACGGCGTGAAGCCTTATCTCCTATCCTAACGCGAATGAGCGATTTTGTGTCATCGTGTCCGATTGCGGTACATATTCGTGTGTTTGGGTGTCAGTGTCGTACGAATGGTGCGTTGGTGATGGTCAGGTTGCCGTCGCCGTCCACATAGCCTTCGATTTCGATGCTGCCTTTGATCGGCATCGGCTGCCCGTTGAAATACGGGCTCGTTTTCGGCGCGGGGGAGAAGGTCAGCGTACCGGATACCGTCAGCCCACTGGGCTTTGCGGGGGGTACGGGTTGCGTTGATTGTACAGGTTGCGTTGATTGTACAGGTTGCGTTGATTGTGCCGCTAAGGGTGACGAAGACTTGGTCTCCGGCCTTGCGGCATCCGTCTGATCCGTCGCCGCAGCCGGCTTGCGCAAACTTGCCGCATCCGCTTTGCCGTCCAATACCAATTGCACGTCTGGAGGCACATCGGTGCCATGTGCGTATTCGGAGCCCAGCAGCGACTGCCAGCCTTCAATCGGTAGATAGCCGTCGCGCGCACCCCAACGGCAATCGCCCGCATAGGTGCGTGCCAGTTCATCGACCAGCTCATTGCCTTCGTTGCCGGCGTGACCTTTGACCCATCGGAAATCCACCGGGCCAGGGCGTTGTGAGATTTCGCGGTCGATCGCCTGAATAAGCTCTTTGTTCTTCACAGGTTTTTTCTGTGAATTTTTCCAGCCGTTCTTCTTCCAGCCTTTGACCCACTTGGTCGAGCAATTGATGGCGTATTGCGAATCCGATTCGATGAGCAATGGCTCAGGGCCCGGATGCGCTCGCAAAGCTTCCAACACTGCGCACAGTTCGCCAATCTGGTTGGTGCCGTTGGTCGCGCCGCCGGCGTTGTAGCCGTGGTCGTCGTGCTTATGGCCAGGCTTGCCGCCGGCGTTCTGCTCATGATCGGCCCAGGCCCAGCCCATTGGCCCGTTTGGATTCCCTAATGCGGAACCGTCTGTGGATACTGTGATAGTCATGTTCTCCACCCTAACGCAAGCTGTGCAATCTCTTGCTGAAGTGGGGCTGCCCAGCGCGAGGCAAAACAACGTAGTGGAGGGTGTGGATAACATCACACCTATTGACTTTGCTTGAAAAACATGCCATCGCGCGTGAATAGGTGAGCGCTCACAAGAAAGACAAGACATTTCCTCTCTGCGGGTGAGGCCGGCAACAATGGCGCATCCGGTATCTGGAATGAGAATAAGGGACTGTACAAAACCAGTGACGGCAACATCGAAATCCTCAAACCAGAGGCGGACAGCGATGGTTCGACCTCCACGGCCGCATCCAAGGGCACCATGCTTATCGCAGGCAACTCCAAAACCGTGGCACTCGGTCCAGGCGGCATGGCCTTGGCTCCCGGCCTGCCGCTCGGTCTTGGCTGGTTCATCCGACGCCGCTTAGGATTGGATGCCTCCGACATTCTGGACCGTAAGCTCGGCTTGAAGTAACGGCTGGTTCGGACGTGATTGCTGTCACGTACGGATCATGACGACAGCGCGAAGGTCCTCATCGGTTTACGTCGATGAGGACCTTCGCGCGCATTAGGGGAGTCTGTTGCGGGCTGCGCTACGCGGGTCATGCTGCGCGGGCGTGCTATGCGAACAAACTACGCGAACAAGTCGTTCAGTGCCTCGGCAATCGTCGGATGCGTGAACACCATATCGCGCAACGTGCTGGCCGGCGCGTCAAGATCCATCGCCAACTTGACGATATTGATCACCTCGTGCGACTCGACGGAAAGCAGCATCGCACCCAGAATGCGGCCAGTATTGCGTTCCACAATCGCCTTCATCAGACCATCCGGTCGCCGCATTACCTGGGCCTTCGGCACAGCGGCCACCGGCAATCGCTTGACCACATAATCCAATCCAGCCGCCTTCGCCTCGCGCTCATTCAATCCCACGCGCGAGTAAGGCGTGGCGAGGAATGTGCTCGACGGCACATGCTTGCGGTCCTTCACCGTGTACGGACGGTCGGAACCATTGAGCTGCGACCACACCACGCGATAGTCATCCAGCGAAATGTACGTGTGCTGCGGGCCGCCGTTCACATCGCCCAGAGCCCAAATGTCGGCTGCTGTGGTGCGCAGAAGCTCGTCGACTTTCACGGCACCGCGTTCGGTGAGCTCCACGCCAGCTGCCTCAAGATGCAGTCCCTCGACGTTCGGCGTACGTCCGGTGGCCACCAGTACCGCGTCGGTGGTCAGGCAGAATCGGGCTTCAGCCGGCTCGGCGAACCGCGGCTCGCCATCGTCTGATGGTTTCGTTTGAACGTGTGACATCGTGGCGTGATCGGTCGGGTTGCTAGTGGGGCTGGTGGTTGTTGTAGTGTCGGTGGCGCCGGTGATATCGGTATGAGCGTTCCCGGTGCCGGCGGGGGTGGAATCGCAAGCTTGCGATGCGCCGCGAGTCATACCCTTCACCGCAACGGACAACCTGACGCCGCCGTCAGTAGCAGGCGCGATGGCCTTGGTATCCGCGTTGAACAGGAACTTGACGCCCTGCGCTTCCAACTG
>OCGZ01001149.1_pt1 | contig 11050 bp, 8 predicted proteins | sample 1538711 | NCBI WGS metagenome assembly OCGZ01 (sample SAMN04571720, study PRJEB22368) | human gut metagenome | biome: human gut; material: stool | host: Homo sapiens | place: Luxembourg | collected 2012-08-17
TGATAGGTGAGCTGACAGCGGAAAGGAAGTAATGGAAAAGAAAATGAAAGTATTACAGGTTGGATTATCCTTTAATCCTGGGGGAATTGAAAGTTTTGTGATGACCTATTACAGAGAGTTGAGCAGGCAGGGGGTCAGATTTGATTTCATAAGTATGTTTCCACATCTTGCATATGAGGAGGAAATTACTTCACTTGGAGGAAAAGTGTTTCATACCTGTGACGCAAGGAAACATCCGTTGCGGTTCAGTCGTCAGATGAGAAAGATCCTCCGGATTGGAAGATATAATGCAGTACATGTGAATATGCTTTCAGCAGCTAATATAGTTCCTTTGATCGTGGCAAGATATGGTAAAGTTCCTGTAGTGATTGCACACTCACATAATTCTTCAACGCCCGGGCTGCTAAGAAATCTTATGCATAAAATCAATCGGCCGTTGATTCCATTATTTGCAACAGAATATTTTGCATGTAGTGAATTGGCAGGAGAGTGGCTCTTTTCAGAGAAGATAAGAAAAAGCGAAAACTATCATGTAGTTCATAATGCACTGAATTTAGAAAAGTTTGCTTTTCGACAGTCTGAGAGGAATGAAGTCCGCCAGGAACTTGGAGTAGAAGGAAAATTTGTCCTTGGACATGTTGGCCGTTTTGAAGAACAGAAAAATCATGAGTTTTTATTGAAAATTTTCCGTGAGGTTGTATCTGACTGCGAAGAAGCGGTGCTTCTGCTGGTAGGAGAAGGTGAATTGCAGGAAGAAATCCGAAAGAAAGCGAAGGAATATAGAATAGAAGATAGGATACAATTTCTTGGAATCAGGAAGGATGTTGCCAGATTGTGGAAAGGAATGGATGTGTTTGTCTTTCCATCCCTTTTTGAGGGACTTCCGATCGTTGCATTAGAAGCACAGGCATCTGGAATTCGGAGCGTGATGGCAGATACAATTACTTCGGAAGTGAAATTAATTGATAAAGTAGAGTTCTTGTCGCTTCAGGATTCGCCTAAGAAATGGAGCCAGACAATACTTTCCTATAAAGGGGAAGAGAGAAAGGGAGAAGAGAATGCTGTGATCAGGCAAGCATTTGCAAAAGCAGGGTATGATATAGAGACCGCAGCACAGACGTTACTTTCTTATTATAAATAAATTTGTTTAAAAAGAGAGGAGATTTCATGTCGAAAATCAGTGTAATTGTACCAGTATATAAAGTAGAACCTTATATTAGAAAATGTGTTGATTCCATTCTTGGACAGACATTCTCCGATATCCAGGTGATTTTAGTGGATGATGGAAGTCCAGATCAATGTGGGAAAATCTGTGATGAATATGCAAAGCAGGACAAGAGAGTAGAAGTGATCCACAAAGAAAATGGTGGACTTAGCGATGCAAGAAATGCGGGAGTTCCTTATGCGAAAGGGGAATATATCATTTTCCTTGACAGCGATGATTATATTGAAAAAGACATGTTGGAATATATGTATACCCGTATTCAGGATAGTGGTGCTGACATGGCGACTTGTGGTTTGTATGAGGTGTATAAAGACAGAATTGAAGCACAAAAAGAGGAAGAAGATTTTGTGTGTTCAGGAGAAGAAGCTTTCCGCTGCATTTTAAGAGGACATACGATTCGTGGAGAAATATGGAATAAACTGATCCGAAAAAGCTGTATAGAAGATCTTTGCTTTCCAAAAGGAAAATTATATGAGGATATTTATTATACTGTAGATTTGATGCAACGGGTGAAGAAAGTTGCTGTAGGAACAAAACCAAAGTATTATTATCTTCATAGAGAAGATAGCATCACAGGAAAAGCATACCGCCCGAAAGTATTTGATATTATCGATGGATATACAAAGAATTATGAAGTGGTGAAGGAGAAATTCCCAGCACTGACACAGGAGGCAGAATGTCTGTGGATCTGGTCACGTTTTATTGTTCTTGATAAGATGCTGTTGCAGAAAGATTATAAGAAATTGGATGGATATCAAGAACTGAAGCATTTTATTCGAGGGCACATTATGACAATTCTGCGAAATCCGTATTTTCAGAGAAAGAGAAAGATTTCAGCTTTTGTATTATGTGTAAATACTGGGTTGTACAGAAAAATGGTATTTATGAGTGAGGAAAAGAAAAAATAGATGAAGAGACATGCGTATTTAATTAAGGCACATCATCAGTTTGATTTATTAGAAAAATTGTTGCGGCTTCTTGATGATGAAAGAAATGATATCTATATTCATATAGGGGTTGGAGTGGACTACGAGAGGGCCAAATTTGAAAAATGTGTGAAAAAATCGGGGATTTTTTTTGTAGATCCAGTAAAGGAATCCTGGGGAGGATATAGTCAGATTGAAAGTGAGCTTCATCTTTTTGAAGTGGCAGCAGAAAATAGTTATGCATATTATCATTTACTGAGTGGAGTGGATCTTCCGTTAAAAACACAGGATGAGATCCATGCTTTTTTTGAAGCAAATGAAGGGAAAGAGTTCATTTATTTCTGTCCGAAGTCTTTTTGGAAGGAGTCCGCTTACAAATATGAGCAGTACCGTTTTTTTCAGGAAAAGGTTGGAAGAAAACAGAGTGGAGTTTATTTCTTCATGGAAAAGATTTCCTTATTTCTGCAACGCAGACTTGGAATCAGGAGACAGCAGCCAGAAATGGAATATTGTCTGGGGGCTAATTGGGTAAGCATTACACATTCACTGATAAAATATATTATCGAGCAGAAAAATCTGATAAGGAAGCTGTTTGAGAAAACATTATGTTGTGATGAATTTTTTGTTCAGACACTGGTGTGGAATTCAAAATACAGAGAGAATGTCTATTCCTTTGAGGATGATTATTTTGCCTGTCTTCGCTTGATAGACTGGAAACGGGGAAATCCATATGTATGGAGAAATCAGGATTATGAAGAACTGATGAATGCTCCACATCTCTTTGCACGTAAGTTCGATGAGAATGTTGACCGAGAGGTTATAGATAGAATCTTTCAGACAATATCTGATAGACAAAAAACAGGAAAGGAGAACTCATGAGAGGAAAACAGGCCTTTAAGAATATGGTGGCAAATCTGTTTTTGCAAGTGATTGTTCTTTTGTCAGGGCTGATATTGCCTCGTTTTATTCTTGAGGCATATGGATCCAGCATAAATGGAATGATTACTTCAGTGAATCAGTTCCTGACTTATCTGGGACTTGCAGAAGCAGGTGTGGGAACTGCGACAGTAGTTGCACTTTATACACCACTTGCCCTGAATCAAACAGGGGAAGTGAATTCTATTCTCTCAGCTTCAAGAAAATTTTATAATAAATCAGGAATGTTATTTCTTGCATTGACACTGGTTCTTGTTGGAGTGTATCCGTATTTTATTTCAGGACAATTAGATAATAGTCTTGTGCGGTGGATGATCATTGTTTTGGCGGGAAGCACATTGGTAGATTATTTCTTCCTTGGTAAATACAGAGTTTTACTAACAGCAAACCAGGAAGGATATGTAGTTGCTTTAATTCAGGCAGCAGGCACAGTTGTTAATATGGCTGTATCCATATTTCTGATTTATATTGGAGCAGGCGTTTTGTTTGTAAAGGCAGTAGCAACTGGTGTATATATGCTCCGTCTGGTTCTGGTTAAGATCTATGCAAAACGGAAATATCCAGAACTTAATTTTTATGCTGAACCGAAGGAAAGTGCATTAAAGCAGAAAAATGCAGCACTTTTACATCAGGTTGTTGGTATTATTGTGAATAATACTGATACAACAGTACTTACAATCTGTCTGGGGGCAAAGTCCCTTCTTGAGGTCAGTGTTTATGGAATTTATATGATGGTAGTTAATGCAGTGAATCAGCTGATGACATCATTTTCCAACGGATTAACAGCAGGATTTGGTGAAGTAATTGCCAAGGATGAAGAAGAGACATTAAAGAAAAGTTATTCCAGTTATGAATACATGTATCTTGTAATTATGTTTATTGTGATTGCATGTATGGGAGTATTAATCTTACCGTTTGTTGCAGTGTACACGATTAATTTGACGGATGTGCAGTATGTGCGTCCTCTTCTGGGACTTTTGTTTACTTTGATTGTTCTGATGCAGAATGTAAGAATTCCTGGATTGACGATTATCTGTGCGGCAGGACATTACAAAGAGACCAGATATCAGGCAATTCTTGAAGCGGTGATTAATATTTCGGTTTCTCTTGGACTGGTGTGGAAATTTGGTATGGTAGGCGTCTTGTTTGGCACAGTATGCTCTTATGGATATCGTTCGCTTGATATTGTGTTCTATACAAGTCGTCATCTGGTGAAAGGATGTGCAAAGACATCTTTGATTCGAATTGCAAGAAATGTAATAGCAGTAATACTTCTTTGTGTTGTTGGAATGCATGTTATTCCACAGGATATGACGTCTTTTGTGACATGGTTTATTTATGCAGTAGGAATGGGAATTATAAGTGTATTTGTTATTGTGGGAATAAATTATATGATGGAACCGAAAGAGTTTAAAGAACTTATACTTAGGGTGAAAGGAATTGTAAGGAGATAAGACGATTTTATAATAAGTATATTAATGACAGTTAAGAAAGAAGAGCGAGATACGAGATTATGACAAAATATATGCAATCAAAAAAAACAATGTACCGTAATTCCTCAATTGAATTACTTAGAATTATTTCAATGGTTATGATTATGTTTCATCATTTTGCTTATCATGGAAATTTTGAATGGAATTATAATGAAATCACGATTCCACATCTTTGGTATAATTTTATTCTTATGGGAGGAAAAGTTGGTGTCAACATTTTTGTGTTGATTTCAGGTTTTTTTCTGATTGAAAATACAGAGCGTTTATTTCAACCTAAAAAACTCTTGAAGTTTTGGGGACAAGTAGTTTTTTATTCGATTACAACCTATTTTTTGTCGATAGTATTACAAATAAATAACTTTGATATAAAACAAATTATTAAAATCTGTTTTCCTATAACTTATCCGGGATGGTGGTTTGCCAGTACGTATTTTATGCTTTACTTAATTCATCCATTTTTAAATAAATTATTACATGATTTAAATAAGAATGTATACCAGTATTTGATTTTACTTCTAGTTTTGTGTTGGTCAATTATTCCTACGCTTACTACACAATTATTTGAAAGCAACTCTCTTTTATGGTTTATAACACTGTATGTGATTGCTGGGTATGCAAAAATATATGGATTTAATGAACGTCTTAAATCTAAACATTATTTTTTCCTTTTTTTAATTGTTTTAGTATGCTCTTATCTTATAAGTGTTTCATTTCTTGTTTTAGGAACAAAAAGGAACGAATTAGCTGTGCATGCAATAGACTTTTTTGGAATGGAAAGATTTCCGATTTTACTGATGGCCCTTTTTCTTTTTATGACATTCGCAAAATTAAAAATAAAATATAACAAATGGATTAATGTAATTGCGTCTGCTACTTTTGGGGTTTATCTTATTCATGACAGTTCCTATATTCGGTATTATATATGGTGGAATATTTTTAAAATTAATCAATATCAGGAAAGTCTTTTCTTGATTCCTTATTCGATTTTAGTTGTATTTATCATATATGTTCTTTGTACAGGAATTGAAATGGTTCGCAAAGTGTTACTAGAAAGACCATATATAATATTTGTGAATAAATATGTAAATCTATTAATAAATCCTCTAAACAAAATATATGAATTGTCAAACAAAATTTTTGAATAGTAAAAAAAGTCATGGCATTAAAATGTGATTTGAACATAAAAATACCATGGCTTTTTTAATGCACAAAAAAATAAAAAAATATTAAGAAAAAGTTTTCTTTTTTGTTAAAAATGTGGTAGAATAATCGACGTGGTGTTGTTTGTATAGATATACTGATATGCAATATGACATGAAATAGAACAAAAAGTTAGTATAGAATCAGGAGAGAAAGCTATTATGTTAAAAAAAATATTACACGGAATAGGTGTGTTTATATCTTTGTTGCTAATCACATTAGCAACATTGTTGAGTTTTAGCATTTCTTGGATGTTTAAAACATGGACAAACCTTAGTATGGATGAATTGGTTTATCATCTAACAGCACCGATTGAGGGGACAAACAAAGACATGATACTGAATTATTTACAATCATGTTTAGTACCTACAATACTGATATTGTTAATTGTGATAATTTTATATATTATCTTCTCAAAAAAGAAAAGTTTTTATCTCTATATTGGTGGTGGGGCAGGAATTGCTATTATTGCTTTGATTGTGGCACTTACATATGCATGGAATCAGTTAGATGTTGGAAACTATTTAAAGAATCAAAATGTGGAGTCAGATTTTATTGAACAGTATTATGTGAATCCGGAAGAGACAGTAATTACATTTCCGGAGATAAAAAGAAATCTGATTTATATTTATCTGGAGTCAATGGAAGTGACTTATACCGATGAGAAGAATGGGGGAGCCTTTGATGAAGATGTAATTCCAGAATTAACACAGATTGCGCAAGATAATGAGGATTTTTCGGGTACAGATTCGAAACTTAATGGTGGGTATGCATTTCCGGGAACAACATGGACAATGGCCGCCATGTTTGCACAGACATCCGGACTTCTATTAAATGTTTCGATAGGTCAGAATAACATGGATACTCAGGAAAGTTTTTTGCCAGGGATTACAGCTTTGGGAGATATTTTAGAACAAAATGGGTATAGTAGAACTTTAATGATTGGTTCTGATGCAACATTTGGTGGAAGAGCACTTTATTTTACAGACCATGGAAATTATGATTTGGAAGATTATAATTATGCAATTGAGCAAGGATGGATTCCATCAGATTATAGAGTGTGGTGGGGATATGAAGATGAAAGATTATTTCAAAATGCAAAAAATAAACTGATGGAATTATCTGCACAAGAAGAACCATTCAATCTGACATTGCTTACGGTTGACACACATTTTGAAGATGGTTATGTTTGCGATATCTGTCCAGATAAATTTGGAGATAATCAATATGCAAATGTAATGGCTTGTTCGAGTAAGCAGGTTGCAGATTTTATAAATTGGATTCAACAGCAGGACTTTTATGAAAATACAACAATTGTTATTTCGGGAGACCATCCTACGATGGATAGTGATTTTTGTAATTCAGTTTCTGAAGATTATCAACGCAAGGTATATACAGCTATTTTGAACTCTGCAGTTGAACCACAGTTATCAGAAAGACGAGAATTTTCAACATTTGATATGTTCCCGACAACGCTTGCCGCAATTGGAGCACAAATAGAGGGTGAACGTTTAGGATTAGGAACAAACCTGTTTTCTAAGTTCCCTACATTGACAGAACGAGTTGGATATGAAAAAGAAATAGAAGAACTTCAAAAACGATCAAGTTTTATTGATAATTTGGCGAATATTAATGAAGATGCGGAAGAACTTATGAAGCGTGAGGGTCGTATCCCATCGGCAGAAGTTTGGAATGATGAATATGATGCGGAGAATGGAGTACTTCATATCCATATGGGCTCATTGAGTGGAGTAAATGAAGAAGTTTCAGCCATGGGAATTAAAATATGGATGCAGGATGACCAAAGTGATTTGTCATGGGTTGATTTTTCTGAACAAGATGAAAATGGAGTATACCATGCAGATGTGGATCTTTCTCCGTATGATTATATGTCAGGAAATTATCATATTCAAGCAGTCTTAACATATACTTCAGGAACAGAATACTTACTTGGTGACGAATTGAACGTCAGTATTGAATAGATATGTCATATTTTATTGAAGGTTGTGAATATTATCTATTATTGTTCTTGATTCTTCAATTACGCAATTACGAGATTTCTTTCGCTTCCGGGTGGACAACTCCATTCAAACAGTGTACAATAGGATGGTATATAAGTTTAAGACAACAAAAGAAGGGGTAATTATATGAAAGCAAAGAAATTGGCAGCAGTAGCATTATCACTGTGTCTTACAGTGCCAATGTTCAGCACAATCGTAAGTGCAGCTGATGGTTCTCTGATGTTCTCTGATCCACAGACAAAGGTTGGAGAGGAAGTAAGTGTAGATCTTGTTGTGAGATCCGATGATTCAGCTGTTGGTGATGCAGATATTACAATGAGTTATGATACTTCTGCACTTCAGTTTGAAAGCGGAGAGGGTGTAACAGCAGACAGTGATGGCAAGCTTACATACTCAGGAAGCGGAGACGGAACAGCGACAGAGCTTCGTACTACAATGAAGTTTAAAGCATTGAAGATGGGAGACACAACGATCACAGTTGACAGCTCAAAGGCTTATCTGTATTCTGATGAGACGCTGACATTAGATCAGGGATCTTCCGCAATTAAGATTGAACAGGCAGATGATGGTTCAACAGAAGTTGAGGGAACCGGCAATACAGCAACAACTGGTACAGCCACAGATATCACAGTAAGTGTGAACGGAACAGATTACAATTTCTCAGAAGGATTCGCAACATCTGCAATTCCGGTAGGATACAGTGAGACTACAAAGACATTCAATGGTGAAGAACACAAGTTTGTTGCTAATGAGGCGGGTGTTACACTTGGATATCTGGTAGATGCTTCCGGAGAAGGAAAGTTCTTCCTCTACAATGAAGATGATTCTACATTTGTTCCGTATACAGAACTGAAGATTTCTGATACAACATCTATTATTCTTTTAGCAGATAATGGAGGAGCAAAACTTCCGGATTCTTACCAGGAAGGCGAACTAACAGTAGCAGACCAGACATATCCATACTGGGCAAATCCTGAGAATGATCGTTATGATCTTCTGTATGCAGTGAATACAAGAACAGGTGAAAAAGGATTCTATCAGTATGATTCACAGGATGGCACTTATCAGAGTGTAGATGTTCAGACAACAGACAGTACAAAGAAGGAAGCAAAAGGGATTGTTGGAAAACTGGAGTCGCTTGTAAAAGAGCATCCAATTGTTCTTCTGGCTGGAGGAGCACTCATCGTGGTTGTATTACTTGTTCTTATGATTATGTTTGCAGTAAAACTTGTGCATAGAAATCAGGAACTTGATGATTTGTATGACGAGTATGATATTCCTTTTGAAGATGAAGAAGATGACGAGCCGGTTGCTGCTAAGAAGTCAGACAGAAAGGCGTTTGGACGTAAAAAAGTAAAAGATGATGATTATGACGATGGTTATGATGATGATTTTAATGATGATTACGATGCCTTTGATGATGAGTATGCTGATTATGATTTTGATGATGATTACGATGATGATTATGACGATGAATATGATGCACCGACAGGAAATACAAGAAATTTAGGAAGATCAGCTAAAAAATCAAAAAAAGAAAGAAAATCAGATGATTATGATGTAGATTTCATTGATCTGTAAGTTTAAGAGACAGATGAAAGATACTGGTTAGCTGGTTGAAAAAATATAGACAGGATTAGAACGGATTAAGAAGGAAGTTCTGATCCTGTTTTTCTATCGTTCTTTTCAATCTTTATTAATTGATTATACACAGATTTATCACAATGCGGAGTTACTATGTAAACATCAAAGAAAAAGAATAAACAAGAGAAGAGGTAATCTTTATGGAGAATCAATATAATTATTATAATTCGGATGGAATGAATGGAAACGGACAGGGTGAAACACCATTTCATGATGACAATGGTGGTCAGAAACATCAAGTACCGCATGGTAAGAAACCACAAAAGAAAATTCCCAAAGCAGTGGCAGTGACAGGATTTGCACTATTGTTTGGAGTTGTTTCCAGTGGTACATTTCTGGCATCAAATGTTGTTGGAAGTAAAGTGCTGGGATTGACCGGTGTGACGAAGACTAATACTACGGCAACCAAATCTGTGAGCAGCAATGCTTCATTATCCAAATCTTCCAGTGTTGTAACTTCAGATGTTTCAAGTATTGTGGAAAATGTAATGCCATCAATCGTATCAATTACAAATATGAGTGTGCAGCAGGTTCAGGATTTCTTTGGTGGTGTGTCACAGCAACAGAGCGAAAGTGCTGGAACAGGAATCATTATTTCCCAGAATGATTCAGAACTTCTGGTTGTTACAAATAATCATGTAGTAGCAGGAAGCGATACATTAACAGTTACGTTTGATGATGGAACAAGTGTTGAGGCAAATATCAAAGGAACAAACTCAGAGTATGATATTGCTGTTGTGGCTGTTCCGCTTGATTCTATTTCAGATGATACGATGAAAAAAATTTCGGTAGCAACACTCGGAGATTCCACACAGCTAAAGGTTGGAGAACCTGCGATTGCAATCGGTAATGCACTTGGCTATGGACAGTCAGTAACAACTGGTGTAATCAGTGCTTTGAATCGTTCTGTTTCTGAAACAAACGAGCAGACTGGTGAGACAACAGAGAGTGATGCCAAACTGATTCAGACAGATGCAGCCATTAATCCTGGAAACAGTGGTGGAGCACTTGTAAATGCAAGTGGCGAAGTGATTGGAATCAACTCATCCAAGCTGGTTGGTGATTCTGTAGAAGGTGTCGGATATGCAATTCCAATCAGTGATGTATCCGATCTGATCCAGAATCTGATGAATCAGGCAACAAAGACAAAGGTTGCAGAAAAAGATCAGGGTGCAATTGGCATCAAAGGAATGAGCGTGCCGGCTGAATATTCCAAACAGCTGAATATGCCGGAAGGCGTTTATGTATCAGAAATTACAAAAGGCGGTGGAGCAGAGGCAGCCGGAATGGCAAAAGGAAGTGTTATCACAGCAATTGACGGAACAACCGTATCAAGCATGGATGATCTTCAGGAACAGCTTCAATATTATGCCAAAGGAGATAAGGTGTCACTGACAATTCAGATTCCACAGAGTAATGGAGAATATGAAGAGAAGACAGTGGAAGTTACTTTAGGTGCGAAATAAATACTACTTTTAAGTGAATGTATTATGCTTAGGGATTGTCACGTGGCAATCCCTTTTGCTGTTGTTCACAATTTTTCTTATCTTCCATACAATAACAAAAAAGATATAAGGATTTATTTTATGGCACCATATTGTTCTA
>OCGZ01001158.1_pt1 | contig 11023 bp, 9 predicted proteins | sample 1538711 | NCBI WGS metagenome assembly OCGZ01 (sample SAMN04571720, study PRJEB22368) | human gut metagenome | biome: human gut; material: stool | host: Homo sapiens | place: Luxembourg | collected 2012-08-17
AAAAAGCTTCGGGAGGCGTGCGCCATGAGTTCCAAAACCAGGATCATCGTCCTACATATGAAAGAGATCATCTACACAGCCGTCTTTCTGGCTCTGGCTGTTGTTCTGGCTGTTATCCTTTTCTTCATGTTCGGTCCCGGAAAAACTGCCAGTGATACAGCCAGCGAAAAATCCCGCTACAAACCGGGCGTATATACCTCTTCCATCACCCTTAATGACAATACCTTCGATGTGGAAGTCACCGTAAACGCCGACAAGATCAAAGCCATCCGTCTGGTAAACTTAAGCGAAACCACAAAAGCTTCTTACCCTCTCATGGAGCCGGTTCTGGATTCTCTGGCAAGCCAGATCTATTCCAGCCAGTCCCTGGAGGACATTCAGTATGCAGGAGACCGGAAATACACCTCCCAGGTACTCCTTTCAGCCATCACAGACGCAGTAAAAAAAGCGGAGAACACCTAAGCTCTCCGCTTTTCTTTTTACTTTCAGATTTCAATCTTCTCCAACACATCCTGCCAGATTCTTGCACTGGCATCACTTGGCATTCTTAAGTCTCCTCTTGGAGAAAGCGCCACACTACCTACCTTCGGACCATCCGGCAGGCAGGAACGCTTAAACTGCTGGGCAAAAAATCTCCGGTAGAAGGTTTTCAGCCATTTCAGTATCGTCTCTTTATCATAAATTCCCTCAAAAGTCAGGCAGGCAAGCCGATAAATTTTATCCGGTGTAAATCCTGCACGAAGCATATAATACAGATAAAAATCATGAAGCTCATAAGGTCCTACCAGATCCTCGGTCTTTTGAGCGATTTTACCATCTTTTGGTGGCAGAAGCTCCGGGCTGACCGGAGTATCCAGGATATCCAGAAGAACCTCTTTCAGTTCCTCATCCCCGCAGGTATCCGCATAATAACGTACCAGATGACGTACCAGTGTTTTCGGGACAGAAGCATTCACACCATACATGGACATGTGATCACCATTGTAGGTTGCCCACCCCAGAGCCAGCTCGGAAAGATCTCCCGTTCCCACAAGAACTCCACCTTCCTTGTTTGCCGTATCCATCAGGATCTGGGTACGCTCACGTGCCTGACTGTTCTCATAAGTCACATCGTGGATGTCCGGATCATGTCCGATATCCCGGAAGTGTACATTTACCGCCTCTTTAATATTCACCTCAGTAAGTTTTGCACCAAGGCAGCAACTTAACTTACATGCATTCTGATAGGTTCTGTCTGTTGTTCCAAAGCATGGCATGGTCACACAGTGGATCTGCTCTCTCGGCATTCCCATCCGGTCAAAAGCACGGGCCATTACAAGAAGCGCCAGGGTAGAATCCAGTCCGCCGGAAAGCCCTACCACCGCACTCTTGCTGTGGATATGTTCCATACGTTTCTTAAGTCCCATGGCCTGAATATTCAGGATTTCCTCGCAACGCTCATCACGTTCTTCCTTCACAGACGGAACGAATGGATACTGGGGATACGTTCTGGTAAGTTCGGTTTCTTCCTCTTCTACGGAAAAACCAACTCTTGTATGGCTGCAGGTGGAAACCGCCGGATACGTGGACATTCTTCTTCTCTCATCGGCCAGTCTCTGTACATCGATCTCACTGTAGATGATACCATTTTCAAAACGTCTGCTTTCCGCAAGCATGGAGCCATTTTCCGCGATCATATTCTGTCCGCCAAACACAAGATCCTGGGTGGACTCGCCCTCTCCTGCGCTTGCGTAAATATATCCGCAGATCAGTCGCGCAGACTGCCCGCTTACCAGGGTTCTACGATAGGAATCTTTTCCTACCATTTCATCACTGGCTGAAAGATTGACAATAATATGGGCACCGTTGATGGCATGACGGATACTTGGCGGTGCCGGAACCCAGAGATCCTCACAGAGCTCTGCCGCAACAGTAAATTCCGGGAATTCCTCACACTCAAAGATCAGCTCTGTTCCAAAAGGAATCTCATCCCAGAATTCATCTTCCTCATTTTTCACGCCCTTCAGGAAGTCCACAAATTCCACATCTTCTTCCTCTGCACCGGCAAACTGTCTCTGCTCATAAAACTCGTTATAATTAGGAATATGGGTCTTCGGCACAAAGCCCACGATACGGCCATGATTCAGGGCAGCTGCCACATTATAAAGCTTGCCTCTGTGACGCAGCGGAAGTCCCACAAAGATCAGGGCATCCGTCTCTTTTGTCTCGTCTGCAATATGCAGAAGTTCATCCCACGCGCTGTCCAGAAGACATCTCTGGAGAAAAAGATCGTGGCAGGTATATCCTGTGATACAGAATTCCGGAAATACCATCAGCTTGACATGCTCTTTTTCCATTTCGTGAATGGCTTTCAGGATCTCCTCCCCGTTTGCCTTGCAGTCTGCAACGGTAACTCTCGGCGTTGCTGCTGCCACCTTGATAAAACCATGCTTCATTTTTTCTTCCTCCTGCGGCTTATCGCTTGCACTCTCTTATGATTCTCTTAAGATCTTCCACTGTAAAATTATAATTTTTATTGCAGAAATGACAGTTCATCTCAATGTCCTTGCCTTCCTGGATCATCTCGTTGAGCTCTTTTCTTCCAATGCTGATCAGCGCCTTTTCCACACGTTCTCTGCAACAGTTGCAGTGGAACTGTGTGGGCAGTGTATCATTGATCTCGATGTCAAAACCTTCCAGTACTTTCTCAAGAAGACTTTCCGGTGTATGGCCCTGCTCCAAAAGGCTGGTAACAGAATCGATCTTTGATACGTTTTCCTCAAGCTTTGCGATCACTTCTTCCTCTGCAAACGGCATCAGCTGCACAATAAAGCCGCCGGCCTGACGGACCGTATTATCCTTATTCATCAGCACACCCAGTCCTACTGCAGACGGAACCTGCTCACTGGTGGCAAAATAATAGGTAAGGTCTTCCGCAATCTCACTAGTCTGAAGTGCAACCTGACCCACATACGGCTCTTTCAGTCCCATATCTTTGATCACATCCATAAAACCTACACCCACAGCTCCCGCAACATCCAGTTTGCCTTTGCTGTTTGCTGGAATACATACATCCGGATTTCCTACATAACCTTTTACATTTCCGTGAGAATCTGCAGTTACCGTAATCCCCTGCAGCGGTCCGCCTGCGTGGATACGAAGTGTAAGAAGATCTTTTTCCCCTTTCATCATCGCTCCCATCATGGCTCCGCCGGTAAGGAGACGTCCCAGTGCCGCTGTTGCCACCGGGCTGGTATTATGATTCTGTCTCGCTGTCTCCACCATATCTGTTGTCACAGCCGCAAATGCACGGATCTGGCTGTTTGCCGCTGTTGCTCTTACAATATAATCACTCATATAAAAAAATTTCCTCCTTTATTTCTCTTCTGCCGAAATTCCCTTGCCATGTTCTCTTGCCACAAAAGTCAGCCTTCCACTGTCTGGCTTCGGTGCATCCTTGGTGTATGCATCATAAACTGCCAGCGGAATCAGTCCCGCCTTTTCAAGCAGTTCCCGGATTTTTTCCGGCTCGTAGGCCTTCTGGTAATGAATCTCCTCGTCTCTCTCATAAAGACCGTCTTCTCTTGGAAGAAACAGAGTCAGGTCATAAACGTTGATCCCTGTCTCCTCGTCAAATTCATTTTCCCAGATAAAGCTTCCCTCTTCCCGGTTCTCCGCAATGGTAGTATTTCCAAGCATTTCCCGGTATTTATACGGGGTGTTCATATCAAATATAAAAATTCCATCCGGATCAAGATAATTATTCACCAGCTTAAATACGGTAAGCAGATCTTCTTCCTCTGTAATATAATTCATACAGTCACAGACGCTAACGATAGCACGTACTGTTCCATAAAGTTCAAACTCCCGCATATCCTGCTCCAGGTAAAGGATCTCATGGCCGGACTCTGCCCTTTTTTCCATGGCCTCGCCCAGCATTTCCTCGGAATTATCCACGCCGATCATATCATAACCGGACTCTGCCAGAAGTTCCGTCATCACTCCGGTCCCGCAGCCAAGTTCCAGCACGATCCCCTCTTCAATTCCGTATTCCTTAAGGCTTCCGATCAGATATTCCGCCCATTTTTCATATTCCACATTGTCCATGAAGATATCATAAACTCTGGCAAAATCGCTGTATGCTTCCATAAAAACCTCCAAATATTTTCCGGGCGTTTCATCGCCCGCAGCGTTCACATTATATCATGTCTTCCTGCATAAGTATACGCCTCTGACATAATATGGTACAAAAAATCCGGGACCGCAGCCACATAAGCTGTGATCCCGGAACTCTTATTTAACCGAATACTATTGGGACTGATTCAGGCTTTACTGTACAGGCATATAGTATACATCTGCTGCCTCTCCATGCCAGTAGAAACTTGTTCCATCCTCTTCATATACATCACAGTCATACTGAGAAGAGAAGGTGAAACGGTTTCCTTCGTTATCCATCCATGCACCGTTTCCGTCCGGAACGATAACACGTGGTTTACCATCGGAGTTTCTGTAAATAGTTCTTGTCTCATCTGTATTGCCAAGCTGCTCATCTGTAAATCCGCCATTTACGATAGCCCCTGAAGAACTTCCATCGGAAGATGTACTTCCGTCAGAAGAACCGTCAGACGTTGTTCCATCTGCTGTGCCGCTTCCATCTGTGGATGATCCGTCCGCTGCTGCACTTCCATCAGAAGAGGTGCTTGCATCGGAAGCTGCTGTTCCGTCAGAAGAAGTTCCATCTGCTGCAGTACCATCAGAAGATGCACTTCCGTCAGAAGAAGCTGCTGCATCGCCTGTACCTGCAGTCTTGGCTGCGGAACCACTTGCCGCACTCTTCAGCGTGGAATCTCCGAGGATTGCAAAGCTGTCCACAGACTCCTGTACCTTCTTCAGAGCATCCTCTGTTTTAACAGAAGCCACAATGCTGTAGTACTCGCTGTCATTTACAAAATATTTATTGATGGCATATACATAACCATCACTCTTGGTTGTATCTTTGTATTTTACGGTGTAGGAATAGATATTGATTCCATCTTTCTGGTCTGACTTATAATCCTGGATCTCAAAATCAGTTCCATTGACCATGTTCTCTGCCTGTGTCATGGAAACGGCCATATCCTGTGAATTCGGGATTACCGCAGACTCCAGATCTGCACCAGAACCGTGAAGGATCAGAATCTTACCCTGATCCGGAGACTCAAAGCTTAACATATCTGTCTCATCGGATTTATTAGCCCAGGTTGCATCCGGAAGCTTAATCGCTACGGATTTATCCTTGGATGTGTAGGTTGTGTTCTGTGCATCTGCCGCAACAGTCGGTGTAGCTGTCGCTTTCTTCGCAGGTGTAGGAGTAGGAGTAGACTCCACAACCACGCTGTCCTCTTTTCCACCTCCGAAACTACATGCAGTCATGACACCAGAGAGAGCAACAGTCATAGCTAAAAGTGCGATAAATTTTTTATTCTTCATAGTATCCTCCTCATAATCATCATCAGTCACAAAGTGTGTCCGGAATATTCACTCCTGAACACACTCTTTGCTACATTTTACGATTTTATTACAACTTTGTCAATTGATTTCTCCCTGTACTTTATGAATATCCTGTAAACAAATATCCTGTTCCGTACAGACTTCTTCCTATATTATAATCTCCCCAGATGTGCCTATCTTATTCCATTCCACATCAGGTTCTGTATTTCCGGTTTTACGTCTCCGATACAGAATTTCTGTTTTCTTTTAATCTGTCCCCTTTTTTTTTTCGATAATTGTGTCTTTATTCGTATACACTCATGTTGTAAAGTATATCCAACCAAAAACATATGAAAAGAGGACATCTATATAAAGATGTTTTCGGGAAAGGATTCATAACTATGGAAAAAGCAGTTCAGACATCTCAGGGAACCGATCAGGAACTTTCATCTGTTCAGTTTCTCACCATCACAGCCGTATTTGTTGCACTGACTTATATCTTCACAGCATTTATTAATGTCAAGCTTCCAATTGCAGCCAACGGCGGACTGATCCACCTTGGAAATGTACCGCTCTTCATCGGTGCCATTTTATTTGGAAAGAAAACCGGAGCCATCGCAGGCGGAATCGGAATGGGCTTGTTCGACCTTCTCTCCGGCTGGACCCTTTGGGCACCATTTACCCTTATCATCGTAGGCATCATGGGATTCACCGTAGGTAAAATCACAGAAGACCACAAACATCAGAACATGAAATGGTATGTGATCGCCATCGCAGCAGCCTGCGTGATCAAGGTTGTCGGTTACTACATCGCAGAAGTTATCATCTACGGAAACCCTCTGGCACCTGTATCTTCTATTCCTGGAAACCTGGTACAGATTGGAGTTGCAGCAGTTATCGTTCTCGTAGTGATCACACCATTAAACCTTGCAGCAAGAAAAACCGGATTAAAAAAATAAATAACCAAAGAAAACAAGAGGTGAGTTTATGTATAAGATCATGACACCGGGACCTACACAGGTCGCAGAAAATGTCCGTCTGGCAAGAAGCCTGGAATGCACCAACCCGGATCTGGACGAAGATTTTGTCGAATTTTATAAAGAAACCTGTGAGAAGATCAGCGCTCTTCTCCACACCTCCAATGAAACCCTCATCTTAAGTGGTGAGGGTATTCTTGGTCTGGAGGCTGCCATCGCTTCCATGACTGAGCCTGGAGATAAGGTTCTCGTTCTCGACAATGGTATCTATGGAAAAGGCTTTGCCGATTTTGTTTCCATGTACGGAGGCAAACCGGAACTTTATACCCGAGATTACCGGAATACCCTCGATGTGAAGGAACTGGAAGATTTTCTTGCAGATAACCATGATTACAAATATGCAACCGTAGTTCACGGCGATACTCCAAGTGGTATGCTCAACGATGTCGCTGCCATCTGTCCCCTTCTTAAAAAATATGGAATCCTTACCGTTGTAGATTCTGTCTCTGCTTCTTTCGGCGAACCACTGAACATTGATGCATGTCAGATTGATATCATGTGCGGCGGATCACAGAAAGTGGTATCTGCACCTCCGGGACTTACCTTTGTTGTAGTCAGCAGCGATGCAAAGAAGGCAATGACTGAAAGAAAGACACCCATTGCTTCTTTCTACGCAAATCTCACAACCTTTGCACATTATTATGAAGAAAAATGGTTTCCATATACCATGCCGATCAGCGATATCTATGGCCTACGGGCTGCTATTGACAACATTGCCGATGATCCCGGGATCCTTACACGCCATGCCAAAATCGCCGCAGCCTCCCGAAAGGCCATTACAGGAGCCGGACTTAAGCTGTATCTCCACAGCGGCTATTCCAGCACTGTAACTGTTTTTGAAGTTCCGGAATGCACCACAGCCGCTGCGATCCTGGACGGAGTCAAAAAAGACTACAACATCATGCTTGCAGGTTCTTTCGACGTTCTCGCAGGCAAGGTCATCCGCATCGGCCACATGGGAAACAATGCAACTTTCTACAATGTACGCGACGTTTTCCACGCTCTGGACGGAACCTTACGGAAACTTGGTGTTCCGCTTACCGGATCTATGGAAGAAATCTTCTGTGAAAACATGAAATAGAACAACTCTATTATATCTTTTGATTCTTTATCAAAAAATCATCAAAAAATGCTGTAAAAGGAATTTTGTACCACGATTTCCTTTTACAGCGTTTTGTATTATTTTTTATTCTGTTATTTCATACATATACAATTCATGAAGCGCTCTGGTTGCCGCAATATATCTGGCTCTCTGCACGATAGGGCTTCGGTCTGCTCCCGGAAATACCGAAAATACCTGGTCAAATTCCAGGCCTTTTGCCATATAAAAGGTGGTAACCGTAAGACCTTTTTTGAAGTTTGTACTGTCTCTGTGAAGCAGGGACAGCCGCTCCTTTGTATCAAATCCTTCTGCTTCCAGTTTTTTCTGAAGGATATAGTATGCTTCTCTTGCCTCATCTGCAGTTCTCGTTATCACCGCTGCTGTCTCGTAAGAAAATTCTTCCTGGCCTTCCGCACCGGCTGTCTCCACATCTGCCATTTCCATTCTGTCTGCTTCAGCTTCCGTCACTGCCTGCTTCTCCAGTTTCAGTTCCTTCACCACGCGCTCCAATGCCTCCATAAGCCCCGGAAATTCTTTTTCCTCCACCGGTTTTCCATGACGCTCAAACAGTTCCACTTCTGTGATCCCGGCAAGCTGATTTGCATAAGAAGCGATCTCAATAGTGTTACGGTAGCTCTTGTTCATCACGATCCTGCGGATATCTTTTCCAAAGATCTTCGGAAGGAATGTGAGTACATCCTGCTGATCCCCGTCCATGGTCTGCTCCCGGTCTCCAAGGATCGTCATCTTACATTTAAAAAGCTTCTGGATGATCAGATACTGGATCCTGGAATAATCCTGCATCTCATCTACGATCAGGTGACGGACACCACTGTCCTCCTGCTGGGTTTCCAACCGGTATTTCAGATACAGAACCGGATACACATCCTCATAACGAAGCTTTCTTTTTTCGTACTGTACCTGTGGAAGCGCCGGAAATCCCTCCTGTCTCAGGAAACGGTTGTACAGAACATAAAGGTCTCTCGTCTCGTACATCCGGTAAAAACGGCTCTTCACTGCCTCCCGCTCTTCCTCCGGAAGGTCAAATCCCTTCAGCGTTTCCACCTCATCAATGAAATACTCCGCCACTGCATCCATTCTGGAAAGCAGCGGGATATCCATAAATTTAAAGTAAAAGAGCTCGATGATCTCCTGTTCTTTTTTGACTACACCACGATGTTCCACATCCCGGAAATTCATAAGGCTGTCTTCCAGTTCTACCAGATACCCTTCCATGCGGTCCAGAAAATCCCGGGACTGTTTTTCCTTCAGAAGTTTCTCATCGCACGATCCTGCGATCTGTCGCTCGATCAGATCATAGCGGTCTTCGCAGTCTGACACTGTATTTTTCAGTCTCTTATAGGCAAAAAGATCAAAGCTCATCTCCCGGATATTCTCTTCTCCAAGCTCCGGCAGAATATGGGAAATATAATCCGAGAACACTCCGTTGGGTGAAAGCACCAGCACAGAAGAAGATTTCAGATTTTTCCTGTCATGATAGAGAAGATAGGCGATCCTGTGCAGGGCGATGGATGTCTTGCCGCTTCCTGCAGCTCCCTGGATCACCATGATCCGGTCCGAAGTGTTTCGGATAATGGCATTCTGCTCTTTCTGAATGGTGCGGATAATGTTTTTCAGCTGTACATCTCCGTTACTTCCAAGCTCTGCCTTCAGGATCTCATCATCGATCTTCACATCACTTTCAAACTCATAGATCATTTTTCCACCACGGATCTTATACTGCCACTTGGCAGCAATGTCTCCATGGATTTCCCCCAGAGGTGCCTGATAGGATGCCGGCCCTTTGTCAAAATCATAGAACAGTCCGGACACCGGTGCTCTCCAGTCATAGATCAGTGGAAGGCCACCGTTTTCCTCCGCAAGGTTTGCAATTCCGATATAAAAGATCTCGGGCTCATAGTCGCCCTCATAACAGAAATCTACTCTTCCAAAAAATGGAGAATCCATCATTTTCCGGAACCTGCGGCGCAGCTCGATCTTCTCATTGCTTGCATTGATCTCATGGAGAAGTGCCTGCTGGTTATCAAAGTTCTCATAGCCGTACTGATCCATCTCTGTGTAGTTTTCCCAGTAGTACTCGTGCATCCCTTCGATTTCTTTCTGACCTGCTTCTATGGAATCATTCAGCTGAGTGATCCGGTGACGCAGAGTTTCTGTCACATGTGTAAGATATTCCCGTCCGTTTTTTACTGCTGCCATACGCCTTAATCCACCACTACCGCTGTTCCGCTTGCTGTAACCATCAGCATGCCATTGTCTGCGCCAAGCACCTCATAATCGATATCCACACCGATCACTGCGTTGGCTCCCATTGCTGCCGCGCGCTGCTCCAGCTCTTTCAGTGCCTCTTCTCTGGCTTTCTGAAGCTCTTCCTCATATCCGGCACTTCTTCCGCCGAAAAAATTCCGAAGACCTGCGCCAAGGTCCTTGATAACATTCACTCCTGTGATCACTTCTCCAAATGCGATTCCTTTATATTCACGGATTGCTCTTCCCTCTACCGATGGTGTTGTTGTTATGATCATGGTAAATCCTCCCGTTTCTTTCATTTTTTATAGATACTCCGGAGCCTTTTTTGAAAGCCCTGTTTCAGAGTCCTTACTACAGAATTATACCTGAAAGCGGAACGGATGTATAGAGTAAAAAAGCGAAGCGGACGTTCGGAATCCGCTTCGCTCTTTTTTTATATAATAACACTTTGTCTTTCTATCAGCTTATGCCTGTGCCTCTTTTTTCTCGAACTGACTGTTATAAAGATCCGCATAAAATCCTTTTCGTGCCAGCAGTTCTTCATGATTGCCCTGTTCAATAATATCTCCGTCTTTCATAACCAGGATCAGATCAGCATCCTTAATGGTGGAAAGTCTGTGGGCAATGACAAAGCTGGTTCTGCCCTTCATCAGGTTATCCATGGCCTTCTGGATCTGCATCTCGGTTCTGGTATCTACGGAAGATGTGGCCTCATCCAGGATCAGGATCTTATTGTCCGCCAGGATCGCCCTTGCAATGGTGAGCAGCTGCTTCTGGCCCTGGGAAACGTTGCTGGTCTCCTCATCCAGAACCATCTGATAGCCGCCAGGCTGCTGCATGATAAAGTTGTGGATATGAGCCGCTTTTGCAGCTGCGATCACCTCTTCATCGGTTGCATCCAGTCTTCCGTAACGGATATTTTCCATAATGGTTCCGGAGAACAGCCAGGTATCCTGCAGCACCATTCCAAACATCTCACGGAGATTACTGCGGTTGAAATTACGGACATCATGACCGTCAACCTTGATACTTCCGCCGTTTACATCATAGAAACGCATCAGAAGTTTGACCATGGTTGTCTTTCCGGCACCGGTCGGTCCTACGATAGCGATCTTCTGACCGTCATGCACATCCGCGGAAAAATCATTTACAATGATCTTATCCG
>OCGZ01001162.1_pt1 | contig 11011 bp, 15 predicted proteins | sample 1538711 | NCBI WGS metagenome assembly OCGZ01 (sample SAMN04571720, study PRJEB22368) | human gut metagenome | biome: human gut; material: stool | host: Homo sapiens | place: Luxembourg | collected 2012-08-17
AATATGAGCCATTACTACTAAAGGTTGTGGGGAAATATGCAATGAATCCATACATGACTATTGAGGATCTAAAACAAGTGGGGGCAATAGGTATGGTCAAAGGTTTTAGGACTTATGATGAAAGTAAGGGGACTAAATTAAGTACATACTTATATAAAACTATAGAATGGGCCATATTGCAAGAATTGAATAATTATACCAGGGTAAAAGCACAATATACAGTTGTATCACTAGAAAGTGATGAAAATATATTATATGAGATAGTCCCTTCTACAACTAACGTATCAAGTGAAGTAATAGAGGATATGACATTAAAAGAATATATCCAAGAATTGAAATACATATTAACTCCAATTCAATTAGATATTTTGCTGGATAGATATATCAATAATATACCAATTCAGGAAATAGCAGATAAACATAATATTAAATATAGAAAAGTGCAATATATAATATCACAAAGCCAAAGAATAGTTCTCAAAAAGTCCTTTAGGATAAGGAACGTATATAGAAAATACATTGACAGTAGAAAAAAAGATGTAAATATATTTCTAGATCCAATACGAGTGGTGGGACAGATAGAGGACTTGAACTATTTAAGAGAAAAAATAAATAATCTTGATAAACTTCAATTAAAATTTGATGAGAAATATATATATTAAAAAAACACTACATATCTATTGATGTAGTGTTTTTAGTATGAGAAAAATTAGCTCGAATAAAAAGTATATTCAAAAGATTTATGAAGCAGTATTCTTGACTCAATTGTATCATAATGGGGTTACTAATTTTAGATGAAAAAAATAAAAAGGACTATCACTTATACAAGCAACAGCCCTTTCACTCCGGAGTTTTTGTAATGCGCATTACGGAAAAAAACTATAGATAGAAGAATCTATATTTTTATTGTAGCACATTATATCTAAAAAGGTGTAAGATATTGTACTTTTTGAATTATATTGCAAATGCTACTCTTAAAATGCGGGAAATACTCATAAATCGTCTAACAATTATTATAGACTTTATTAGACCTTCATCATATAATTATTCTATATAGAAGAATAATAGATATATAGGATGTGATTTTAAAATGATATATGGGTATGCAAGAGTAAGTACGAAAGAGCAAAACGAAGATAGACAAATTGAAACACTTACTAAGTTTGGAGTAGAAAAAAAATATATAAAAGTAGATAAAGCAAGTGGGAAAGACTTTAATAGACCTAAATACCAACTTTTAAAAAATGAAATTCTAAGACCAGGTGATACACTTGTTATAACAGAAATTGATAGACTAGGTAGAGATAAAGAACAAATGAAAGAAGAACTTAGTTATTTTAAAAATAATAAAATTAGAGTGAAAATATTAGATATACCAACTACACTAATGGATTTACCAGGTGATACAGAATGGGTATTAGAAATAGTAAATAATATACTTATAGAGGTGTTAGGGTCTATGGCTGAAAAGGAACGTATTAAGATAAAACAACGACAAAGAGAAGGAATTGCTTGTATGCCTATAGATCCAGTTACAGGGAAAAAATATTCTAAAAAGACTGGTAGACTAACAGGTAGACCGGTTAAAAATCAATATCCTAAGGACTGGGAAGAGAAATATCAATTATATAAAGATGGAGTGCTAAAAGCTAAACAAATGCAACAGCTATATAACTGGCCTAAGAGTACATTTTACTATATGGTTAAGCAATATGAAGAAAATAAGAAATAGATTTATTATAACCTACACAAGTAGGTTATTTTTTTATTCATAATATATTACTAGTAGTATAAGTATTGAAAATACTAGATTTTTTTTATCTGAAATATGTTATAAAAATTATAAACTATATGGTATAATATTATTTAAGGAAAGAACAAAAAAGACTAAGTGAGCCAACACCTAGCCTTTTGCCGATTTGATTTTTAATTGTTTCTTTCTGTTTTCACTATATATTGTTTTGTATTATTTGTAACAAAAAAACTTTTTACAGTCTTTTTATATATTTCTATTATATCACAGCATAAGTTTTTTAATCAATACTATATGGAATAAAAATAGACTATCAAAAGTTTAATTTAAAATAAATTAAAGGAGTGATATAAAATGGAAAATCAAGATAAAGAAATTATCTTTTCTGAAATAGAAAGTATGGAGGAGTACCGTGAGTATATTCGTCAAAAATCAAAAGCATGGTATAGAAGAAACGCTGAGTATAAAAAGCAGTATTTTAAGGCTTATTATGAGAAAAAGAAGCTAGAAAAAGCTAAAGAATCATTAAAAAATAAACAAAGCAAATATAAATAGTGTGAAATCTAAGAAAAAATAATTAAAAATCAAGTCGAATCTTTCCTTCTAATAATCAGAGGAGGGAAATCTATATGAGGATAAAAAACATAGAATCTTTAAAAGCTGAAATATTGTCAAGTAGAGATCTATTAACTGAAAAACTAATTAAATACGGTGCTGAACAAGTTAATAAAACTCACTTCAGTTGTATAAATGATAATTGTAGTTCAAGTGACGCATTATCTATATACCAGTCTAGAAACGAACAAGGGGAAAAAGAAGAAATATGGTTATATAAATGCTTTTCTTGTAATAAGGAAAAAGGAAATGTAATAACTTTAGTAGCAAAGAAGGAAAAAATAAGTTATGTCAAAGCTCTTACAAGTCTAGCAAGGGAATTAAATATCTCAGTTATAAGTGAATATGAAGAATTTGACGAAAGCTATAATCACGCCAAATATAAACCTGATGAAGATATATTAATAGAAAAATATATAAATCAAAATGATCTATCTTTAGATTTAGCTAGAGTAAAAGCCAAGAATGGAAAAATATCACTAATAATAGCACCAACAGGAAGTGGAAAGACATATTCTGTTATAAACATGTTGAAGAGAGCCAAGGACACAAAATCAATTTTTATAGTACCAAATTCAATGAATGTAGAGCAAATAAAAGTTGAATATGAAATCCCTGGAGCATGGGGGGATATTCCAGTATTACCAGAGTTAGAAAAAGGAAATGTAATAGTGCTAACGTGGGATAAATTCATACAATTAGATGAGGAAACTCTAAAAGATTATATAGTTATATTAGATGAAGTACATCAAACATATACAGAAATGTTTAGGCTTTCTAAAATAAACAAATTGTATGATAATTTAGAATGTTGTAAGGGACAAATACACATAACAGCAACTCCAAACAAACTTAATTTTGAAATTTATAATTATATTGTTAGATATGAAACTGAGAAAAAAACAGAATATAAAGTATTCTTGTATAGCAACATCAATGACGATAGAATATTAAAAATAACAAACAATGCTATAAAATTTGCACTATTCAAGGATGATGCGAAATATCTAGAATTTATTAAGCAAAATACTATAAATAAAAAAGTTGATATAATAACTAGAAATACGAGAGATTTTTCAGACAGTTATAAATCTATAGTAACCAATAATTCTATAGGTGATTTTGAAGGTATATGTAACACATCTCTATTAACAGCAGGGGTTAATATATATGAAAAAGATATTACAGACATAATCATAATAAATGTTAAAGATCCTGCTACTATTAAACAATATGTAGCCAGATTTAGAGATCTAGATAATGTTAATATACATATATTTAATAATTATCAAGAAGAAGGAAGTATAAAGAAATATAGTATAGAAAAAGCAGTAGATTTAACAATAAAAGATATAGAAGAAGATGTTAACTTTTATAATAAGAGAATGTTAAGAAGAGAATTTCAGCAAGAAGTTCTAGGGATAGAACCAGTAAGAATTCCGTCTAACATAAATTATTATTGGAGTGACGTGAACCATGCATATAAAGTGAATGAACGTGCGATAAGAAATTCATTTTACAGTAACTATTATAATAAAGTTGATATATTTAGATTCAAAGAATTATTACAAGAGTATTTTCCTAACATAGTAGTTATAAGCCAATTAGAAGAGGATATTAAAACGAGTGAATCATTTAGAAAAGCTTCCAAAGAAGAAATAAACTGGATGTTAAACAAATTAGAATCTCATAAAGAGATCTTAGTAGGTTCTATTGAAATCCTAACTAACAAAGTTTCATCTAAAACAGACAGATATTTAAGGGATAACCTGCTGACAGAAAATTATATAAGGGAGCAATTAACTAAACATAAAATAGATAAATATATCAAGGTTGATAAAATATCTAATGTAATTTCTCTATATTCCAAGTATGTAATAGAAGATAAAATGACTTATGAGCTGGCATGGACACTAGCAACAATGGGAACAAGAACTAGAAAGAAATTCTTTAATCAAATTAACTTTATATTGTATAGAGAGATTGAAGCTAAATATCCAAACCTAATAAACAAGGAAAAAATAGAGTATAGATTATATAATTTCATATTACAAAGATTTGAACCTAATACATGGTACAATGAGGAACTCTTAAAAATATTCTGTAATGATGTTTATGATGCAATAAAAATAGATATAACCCATAAACAATTAGCTCACATAGTAAATCAAATTTTCATAACAAAAAGAGTTCGTTTAAATTCTTGTCCCGATAAACTCTCTATTTATAATAAATATAATATGATTTATCCGGGACAGCAGTATAATGAAAATGATGAACGTGTACGATTAATACAAGATTTTATTAGCTTCGACAATATATGTAAAGAGTATAAATTAGATGATATTAGCATCAAGTCCCTAAAACATTTCTTAAGAGTTAGGTTGAATAATATAGAAAATGATGCCAATGAAATATTAAGCATTATAGATTCACTTAGGGGAGAGGTTAGTTAATGGAAAATACAGTTTTAATTTTAGATATTAAATCTAAATCAAAATCAAAGAATGGTTATCTTAAATTCATAGATATTATTACTAACTTAAAATGTAAGGGTAGCATAAGCAATGAAGAATTTCAGATGTTTACAAAGGATCATAGGATCTTAGCTTATAGAACATCATCTAAAATATATATAGTATTTAATCATAATATAAGCTTAGCTTCTTATAAGAGTTTTGCATCCGGTACTATTAATATATCTCACAACTGCAACTATGAAGAATTTGGAGGGATAAGTAATGGAGGAACAATCCAAGATATGCCACTCGGTTTAAGTTTATATATACAAAGGTATGGAAAATAGAAAAAGCAGCTTCTTACATACATAGCACTCTATACTATGCACTTAGAGAACAATTAAAAATGAAGGAGGTTTAGTGGATGAATTGCAAACTGGAGTTTTGTAAAGAATTTATAAAGGCAGTTAATAGAATTAGAATAGAATTTGGTATTTCTGAAGAATTAGCAATTAGAACAGTAGAGATGAATATAAAATTAAATTCAGGAAGCTTATTTGATGGGGAAAAAGATACAGAAAAGATAGCAATAAGAGAATTGCAAAAAATTAATAGTATATGGGAGGATTAATAATGATAAATTTACAAAGGGATAACCATTTTGGCTATCCTTTTTTTAGTCTCAAAAGGTAAACCATATTAGAGTAAACATTTTGTTTACTTTTTATTTTTCAATGATAGTAAAATCAATAGTTTTTTATATATTATTAAACTTTTTGTTTACATAACCTTTTTAGACTATGCTAACCAACAAGTATTATATTTTCTTTCATTAACTCAATAGTTGCTTGATTGAACATTTGATTAGTTACAGCAGGTAGTGAAGCGTCAAAATTATCTTTTATTAAATACTCTAAATATTCATCAATGGTTAGAGTCTTGAAAATCATATAATCTATATTATCATTTTTCCCACTAGCAAAATAACTAGGATCTACAATATCATCACCTTTTAGAAAAAAACAATGTTTTGCAAATAAATTACTATCATTATCTGACAAAGGAACTTGCCAGGCACCGAAACATATTTTCAGATCTCTTAATATTTCAATATTAGCTGAGGCTATTATCATAGCTACATTGTGATAACAACTTTTAATTTTAATTATATCTTTATACTTTTCATAAACTTTTTTACTAAGTTCATAATCTATTTTTAATTTTTTATACATTTAATCACCTCTTAATGAAATTATAATAGTAAAAATTACTATAAATTCACGAAACTTTTCTTCACGAATTTTTTCTTCACGAATTTTTTCTTCTACTACTTACCTACTCACCGTCTAATATACTATTAAAGCCCTTGTCTTTATGAACTGAAATATAGTAATAAGCTTATTTTTATAAGTAAATCGAAAAATGACGATTTACTTATAAAAAACATATACGATTTATAGTGAAAACCAGTTCACGATTTATATATATTTGCATATATTAGAGTAAGAGGTGAGGATATATGATCACTGAACGAGATATGAAAACACTGGAGTTATTAACTCAGTTGAGATTTATGACAGTGAAGCAAATACAAGACACAATCTTTTCTAATAAAAGCCCTTCTATATGTTACAAACGATTAGACCATCTAATAAAATGCAAACTGATAAAAAGAAAATATTATAATCTAGGGGAAAAATCAAATGCTTATGTATATTACTTAGACAAAGCACCTAAAAAGGCACACTTAAAACATGAGCTTCTTATAACTCAATTTTATGTTGAACTAAAGAAGCTTAATTTTGAAATACTATATTTTGAAAAAACTCCAATTTTTAACGGATTTATTCCGGATGGAATTGTTGAGTTTAAAACAGATAAGGGACAAGTGAAAAAAGTATTTTTAGAAGTGCAATTATCTAAACATGATTGTATTTCTAAATATTATAATATAAATCCAACTAATGATCCTGGAATCCCTGGTTACTTATGGGTAGTAACAGACCAGGAACAACAACAACACTCTATAAGAAATCTAAGAATAATTATTGATGATCTTAAGATGACGAAACTAAGAAATTATTTTTAGGTGGTGAAACTATGGAAACATTTGTTAAACTTATGCAACTCATACAAGATGATACAATCGATTTTAAGAAGCGATTAGAAATAGCCAATAAAGTTATAGCTTATTGTGAAGCTGGGGGCGGAGAAGAAGATACATTTATCGAGAAGGCCTATATGTATTTACTGGATGTGAAAAATCATGAGCGATAATATGTTACAGCCTATATTCGATGTGGTATGGAGTGCCGGGGCTTCCTTTGGTAGATGGCTATTTGATGGATGGATTAAAGAAAAGATAGATTTTGAGCCATTATGGAATGAGATAGGATTATACAACAGTATAGGCAATAAACCAATACTTCTAAAAGAGAATAAGACAGATAGAACACAAGTATATATATTTTCCATACCCGTTGGTATGAGCATTAAGGACTTTATGTATCATAGCATGGAAATAGCACAATATTTGCACCAAGATATTAAGGATCTAAGAATTAAATTAATAAATAATCTTGCAGCCATAACTGTATACGATACAAGTAATTTAAGTTTTAATTATAGAGATTATGATTTTAAGATAAGTAAGGAAATTAAAATCCCGATAGGAATATCTTTAGAGGATTTTAGTGTTGTTTATTGGAATCCAACTAGCCCTAACGAGTGCCACTTACTGATAGGAGGTAGTACTGGTAGTGGTAAGAGTGTAGCATTAAATGTTATATTGAATCACTTATGCAAGTATGATAATGTGGAGCTTTACTTACAAGATACAAAAATGGTAGATTTAGTAAATTATCAATCTAGAGCCAAAATTTATAATGAAGGTACTGATTATGCAGTTGAGACTTTAAAAGGACTTGTGGAGCAAATGGTGGAGCGATACAAGTATTTAAAGAAGTATGGATATAAGAATATGGAAGAATGTAATAGAAAAGATAAACCTCCATATGTATTTTATATCCTGGAAGAATTAGCTTCATTTAATCCCCAAGAGGATAAGGAATTTTATAAGTATTTATCGGAGCTTTTAGCTAAGGGTAGAGCAGCAGGAATATTTACAATAATTACCACACAAGCACCATATGCAGCGATATTACCAGGTATGTTAAAGAATAATATAAACACTATTCTCAGGACTAAAAACAAGAACAGGGGAAGCTAGTAAGGTTATATCAGGTAACTATGATTTACTTGTCCAGTGCCGTGGGAGAGGACACGGTTATTTGATTAATGCAACTGGAGAACAGGAAGTGCAAGTTTTTAATATTTAGTTAATCGCCATCTACTTAATCGGTAGGTGGTTTTACATAGACTTATTAGCCTATGACAAAATTAAACTGAGGAGAAATGTTATGGAAAAATCAATTGGAAGAATCAATAGTAAAATAAGAAAACAAAATAGAAAATATGCAAAAGCTATTAGAACAAATAAGATCAATAAGAGTAGCAAGAAAAAAAATGAAGTAGTTGTTGAAACTACTAGAAAAGAAAAAATAAAAAGTGCCGTATTTACTACAGCACTAAATATTGGTTTCTACATTATGTTATTTTATTATATTAATAAAACTTTGTTTATCTAGTATATATTATAACCAACACTACCATTAATATACGCTTATGGGGTGATAAGAGGTGATATTATGAGTAGTTGCTGGATCTATAGTTATATATTTAGATGATACAATGATTTTAAAAAATATAATAAAACAAATATAAGGCTAGATATATATTATCTAGTCTTTTTTATTTAAAAATATAAAATACAATTCCACCAAGAAGTAGTGCATATCCAAGACTTACTAATATTTTATCAATAATTGTTTTAGGTGGTGGGGCTTCTAATTGTTTAAATTCCTTGAATTTATAGTACATTCTCCAATGTTCCAACTTATTATATTCTTCTTCATCTTTTACAACTCTTGAATTTATGTTATGGCTTTTATCACGTTTGTTATATCGTGGTTTATATTTATTTATCAAGTATTGTTCCAAGTCTAAAGCCTTTCCATAAGAATCCGTTTTAGTTACTTCTACCATTGCTACATTCTGATAACATTCTTTTGATAAATGGCCACTTTTACTAAAATGAGAATGTATTCTCCTATCTATATTTTTAGCAGAGCCTACATAAATAACTTTTCCATATTCATTTATAAATCTATAACAACCAGGTCCTTTGTATTTCAACATAATATATCACCTCTACAAGAGATTATTTACTAAATTCAATGCCTTTATGCAGTCTAAAAAGAACAATCTTAGTAATTAGACTATTTTGAATAATTATCTATTTTAGAAGTGTTGAAATATCAATAATAATTTTAAAAAATGAATAGTCTTAAAAGTCCTACCTTTTTGCACGAAATATAGTATAATATACTTAGAAACCAAACCAAAATAGGTAAATTATATAAAATGGAGGTAGAAAAATAATGAAAAAGCAATATAGAGTTGAAATAAATAATCCAACAGCTGAAGTTTTACAAGCTTTAGAAGGATTAAATTATAAATTATATGAGGTAAATGAAGTGAAAAGAGAGTCAGGCAGTTTTGCAAGTGGATCTAATTTTGCCACAACTGAATTACTTTTAAAACCAGTAAATGAAATTGATGACAAAGAATATAAAGAACAAGAACTTAAGAATTATACTGCAAATCTTAGTAGGAACATACCGCATGTTATGGAAAAAATAGTGAAATTATAGGAGGTGATAAAATGACTAATTATGATAACATAACAGCTAAACAGATAAGAAAAGCAACAGATGATTTAAAACAAATGCAAGAGAATTTTAAGAAATATGGGGTGTATGTAACAGATAAAGATATACCCGAAGTGACAACAAGACAGGAATTGTATAATAGATTAGAGATACAGAATGTATATGAGGATATAGAAGCTAAAAGAAAAGAATTTAAAAAGGAAATAGACCGTATAAGTAAAGATAAAAGATATAAAGAAGAGTATAAATCAATTTATAAAGAGAAAATGCAGGAAGAATTTATAAAATATAAAAATGAAAAATTAACAGCAGTACAATCTAAATTACAAGGTTATAAAGAGGATTTACAAGCCAAATACAGTTATAAGGTTGATGATTTACAATTAGAAGCTACAAAAACAAATAATGCATTATTACAATTAGCTTTCATACAGCAACTAGATAATAATGAGGAAATATTAAAAGATTATATTAATGATAACTGGAATAAACCACAAGTTATGAATGTTATTGAAAATATGTATAAAGATAATGCAAAAGTAGTAAGTCAGATAGCTGAGAAAAGACATGAGGAAGCTAAGCCATACGAATTAGTGAATAAATGTTTAAATGATGTTACAACTTTCATAAATAACTCTGATTATGTAGTGAATCAAGACTACATAGAGAAAGGTATTACTGAATTTAATCCGATAGACTAAAATAAATCAGGGAGTTTTTCCCTGTTTTTTTATAGGATTTGTATAAATACAATGTAGTCAAACCCGTTGAAATAACTACTATAGGAGGGGGTGGGGGTATGGCAAGTAATAGGAAATTATCCTGGAGTAATGCACGAGAAGTTAGAAGAAGTCTTGCAACAATTAATAATATGTTACTTAATGATAAGATTGAATCAGATAAGGCAAGAGCAATAGTCTATACAGCGAATACGATATTATCAAGTATAAGAATAGATGATCAAGAAAAGCAGATCCAAGAGTTAAAAGACATGGTAGAAGAACTGCAAAAGGAGAAAAATAATAATGAATAGAGACTTAGTAAGACTGAAAAAGCAGTTAGAAGCTATTAAGAAATCTAATGCTAGTATATATCTTAAATTAAATAACTGTATTTATAAGACGGTGGGGGCAAGTGGTTTAGAAGAAGCAGTCAGTATTCCAAAGGGGGCAAAAGTGGAAGTGATTGATTGCGACAAAGAAAATTTTTTTTATTTTTTCACGATAAATGGTAAAAGTCACTGGACAGAAATTTTAACAGTAAGTAAGGCTAGAGAAAAAGGTAAACTAGAATAATATTTGTTGTGGGGGTTACTACATGAGTAATGATGATTACTTAGAATATGAGCCATTACTACTAAAGGTTGTGGGGAAATATGCAATGAATCCATACAT
>OCGZ01001169.1_pt1 | contig 10976 bp, 7 predicted proteins | sample 1538711 | NCBI WGS metagenome assembly OCGZ01 (sample SAMN04571720, study PRJEB22368) | human gut metagenome | biome: human gut; material: stool | host: Homo sapiens | place: Luxembourg | collected 2012-08-17
TGCTCGAACACGGCAAGTCGGTTGAGAGGGGCACCCATACCGAGCTGATGACGGCGGACGGCGTCTACGCCAAGCTGTTTACCACGCAGGCAGATATTGAGAACTTCGGAGAAGGCCATGCTCGGCGTGTGCTGCAGGTTGGTTCCCGCAAGCAGGAGCTGTCCGACGACAGTCGGACTGAGGGTGGCGCAGCGCGCGTAAGCGCAGAGGCGGGCTTCCGCTGGCGGGAGTGAGCAGGCCTCGGCTGAGACTCCGGCTGGTGTTGCAAATAGCGATTCGTCTTCCAAAATGAGCACATTCCAAGTGATCAGGCGACTGCTTAAGGAAGCCCGACCTCTGGCAGGACTGATGGCAGCGGCCTCCACCGCCGGCACCATCGGCCATCTTTCGGCCACTTTCCTGCCCGTGTTCGGCATTATCGCGGCATTTGCACTTACCGGTAATCCGGTGTGGGGCATGGGTGTTGCGCCCGCCGTCATCATGATGATTATCTGTGCTCTTCTGCGTGGCATCACCCGATACATTGAACAATATCTGAACCACAATGTGGCATTCCATCTGCTCGCACTCTTCCGTTCCAAGGCGTTCGCCGCGTTGCGCAGACTGGCGCCGGCCAAGCTCGCGGGCAAAGGTAAGGGCAACCTTATCGCCATGCTGACCACCGATGTGGAACTGCTTGAGATCTTCTTTGCCCACACCATCAGTCCGGTGGCCATCGCGGTAACCTCCACCATCATCTACACGATTGTGGCCGCCACCCTAAGCCCATGGATGGCGCTGGCGTTGATTGCCGCCCACCTGGTTATCGGCATCCTTGTGCCGCGATTCTTTGCCACCGGCGTACGTAACCTTGGCCCTGCCATCCGTGGCGCTGCCGGAGAACTCGACGATGTGATACTCGATGACATGCGCGGCCTGGACGAAATCATCCGATTTGGTCGCGGCGAGGAACGTGCGCAGGCCATCGAGGACCGTACCCATGCGTTGTGGAAGGATCACGCCAAACTCAGCAAGGTCAACGGCCGTTTCACCGGAATCAGCGGACTCTTGGTGGCTGTGCTCACAGCGGCTTCGGTCGCCGTGGCTATTGCCTGTGCCGGCGCGAACCCGCAGAGCATTCCGGCTCTGATTGCCGCCTTCGTGCTGTTCGCCGGCTCGTTCGGACCGACTTTGGCGCTCGCCGCCTTGCCCGCTAACCTGACTCAGACCTTCGCGTCCGCTAGCCGACTGTTCGGACTGATGGACGAGGTGCCCGCTGTGACCGAGAACGGCACTGTTGTGCCGCAGGAGTATATGGGCATGCGTCTTGATGACGTCACCTTTGCATATGCGGGGGAGCGCGAAGTCCTGTCCGACTTCTCGCTTGACGTGCCGCAGCATGGCGTGCTGGGTATCCAGGGGCCGTCCGGCCGAGGCAAGTCCACCATGCTCAAGCTGCTGCTGCGCTACTGGGATCCGCAGCGCGGTCAGGTGACGTTGTCCGGCACGCCGTTGCCCGAGGTCGATGTGCATGCTCGCCGACGTATTCAGGCCATGATGAGCCAGGAAACCCACCTGTTTGATGGCTCTATCCGAGACAATCTGCTGATTGCTTTGCCTGAGTCCGAGGTTGAAGCTGCAAATGTTGCAGGCAATGGGGAAGTGGGTGCCAAGACCGTTGATTCCCGACAGCAGCGGTTGGCGGCGCAATCGGCAGAGGGCGATGCCGTTCAGGTGGCAGCATCTGACGGTCTCGACGCTCGTTTGCGTCAGGCTCTCGCCAAGGCCTCCGTGCTTGATCTCATTGATTCCCTGCCCGATGGCCTTGATACTCAGGTAGGCGAGTTGGGCGACCGTCTATCCGAAGGTGAACGCCAGCGTATCGGTTTGGCTCGTGTGTTCCTGCGCAATGCTGATCTGGTGCTTTTCGACGAGCCGACCAGCCGTTTGGATGCTTTGAACGAGGCTATTATTCTACGTTCCATTCACGCTATGGCCGTGGGTGAGCAGCATGCAGACAAGGAGCGCGGCGCGGCTGTGGTGCTGGTCTCCCACCGCGAATCCGCCATGCGCATTGCTGATGCGGTACTCAATCTGTAACTGCCTGTAACTACGCGGGAATTACATCGCATTGCGTTACGTTACCGCGTTGCACTGCGGTTCCTCGCGGGTGGCGGCGATGCCATCTCCGGTCGTCATTGCGTTGCTGCGTTTGTGTTGCGATATGTGATGCGGCAACGCAGCAATGCGGCAATGCAATGTGATGTGGCAACGTGGCAACGTAGCGATGCAATAACGCGACAACGTGACAACGTAGCGATGCAATAACGCGGCAACATGGCAACATGGCAATGCAGTAACGCAACGCAGCATTCACGCCTTGATCAAAGTGCCGATGATGAGCGCCTTCTGCAGCCCTGGGCGGAACAGGTCGTGAAATTCATGCGACATTTCGGTTTCGAGTTTGACCGATGCATGGATGTCGTCAGTGCGAAGGCGTGCCTGTTCGGTGCCGATGATGTGCTCGAGCACCGCGAATCCCTCTTCGGTTTTGCCGGCTTGAATGAGGAATCGTGGGCTTTCCGGTGCTCGCACCATGGAGAGCAGGAACGCGGCGGCCGGAATCGCACCCAGCCTCAGCATCCAACGCCAACCGGCGTTGACATCCCAGCTTCTGGAACCGTAGGAGGCGATGATGTAGTTGATGACATTGGTCAGGAAGATGCCGCATACCGCGAGGAGCTGATAGGAAAAGGCAAGCAGACCGCGGATATTGACCGGCGCTTAAGGCCAGACCGAACGTATATTTGCCCGATCCGTGAGTACGTATGGTTGTTCCCAAGGGATTGCGCTGCTTGGAAGCAGCTTGAAACAGGCCCGCCATGTGCTTTTCCTCTCAATACAGCTATGGGGGGTGCCTGTTCATACTAGTCAGATTCTTGTCATATGGCGTTGAATATCTACAAATGTGGGCACTGGTGAGGCGGCTGAGTGGTGGAATCGCGCCGTGGTGTGTGGGTGTTGGGGACTCACGAGCATGCTGCGCGTTATTTGGTGGTGTGCTGAGAGTCGGGACCTACTCACGTTGGGGGAGGGGATGAAGAGCCTCTGAGACAAGTCGCTGTTCGACTGGAGATTTGCTCACGTGGAAAGCATGGAAAAGGCGAAAAAAATCAGGCGTGTCGGGTGATTTGACAAATTGGTACACAGGTGTATCATCTTAGGTATTGGTACACGGGTGTACCAAAGAAAACACCCCAAGGAAAGGTGGCCAGAGGAGACTTCGCAAGCGGCCAAACGAATTGAAATCCAACGCAGCAGTCGATTCGTTTTTGGCAATCGGAAGGCAGTCGTCAACAATCGGAAGGCAGCCAAAGACAGCCGGAAGATAACCGAGAAGTAACCGGACGAAAACCGGAAGCCAGTCGGAAGAAAGCCAACCACCCGCAAGTCAACTCCAATGGTCCAGAAGGAGATAACATGCGCAACACCAAGAAGGTCATCGCGGCAACGGCAGCCGTGGCCACGCTCGTCGGTCTCGCCGCCTGCGGCAGCAGCAACGACAACGGCGCCAACAAGGGTGACGCTGACAAGGCCGAACTCGTGTTCTGGGGCTGGGATTCCGGCAACTCGATGAAGGAAATCCTCGCTGACTTCGAGAAGGCCAACCCCGGCATCACCGTCAAGTTCAACAACACCGGCACCGCCGAGAAGACCTCCACCGCGCTCTCCAACGCCATCGCCGCAGGCAACGGCGCCCCTGACGTCGTGATGCTCGAAGATCCGACCGTCACCCAGTTCGCCGTCACCGATGGCCTCGTGGACCTGAGCGAATTCGGCGCCGACAAACTCGCCGACGACTTCGCCGCCGGCCCGTGGAACAAGCTCCAGTACAACAACAAGCCGTACGCTCTGCCGATTGATTCCGGCCCCGAAATGTTCTTCTACAACAAGGCAGTGTTCGACAAGGCCGGCGTGGACGGCGAGTCCATCAAGACCTGGAACGACTACTACGAGGCCGCCAAGAAGATCCGTGCCACCGGCTCCTACATCACCAATCTGGCCGGTACCTCCAACGACTATCAGCCGTTCACCGCCCAGATCTGGCAGGCCGGTGCCCAGCCGTGGAAGGTCGATGGCGAGAACATCACCATCAACATGACCAAGGACGAGGGCATGCAGCGCTATATCCAATTCGTCCAGAAGCTCATCGACGAAGACCTCGTGGACGCCAAGACCCCGAACTGGTCCGACGATTGGAACCGCGAGCTCAACGATGGCACCCTCGCCTCCCTGACCATCGGCGCTTGGATGCCGATCAACCTCATGACCGGCGCCCCCGATCAGGCCGGCAACTGGCGCGTCGCCCAGCTGCCGCAGTGGGAGGAAGGCAAGGAAGTCTCCGCCGAAGACGGTGGCTCTGCACTTGCCGTCACCTCGCAGTCCAAGAACCAGGCCGCTGCCTACAAGCTCGTTGAGTACATGACTCATGGCGAGGGCGCTCAGACCATGGCCGACACCGGTACCTTCCCGTCCCTGAAGAAGATCCTCCGGTCCGACTCCTTCACCGACCCGACCACCGAGTCCAACAAGAAGACCAACGACTACTTCGGCGGTCAGAACGTCAACGAAGTCCTTTCCGCCGCGGCTCAGCGCCCGACCGAGAAGTTCCAGTACCTGCCGTACAACCCGTACGCCCAGACCGCTTACGGCGACGAAGTCTCCAAGGCCTACTCCGGCGACATCACCCTGGAGAAGGCGCTTGAAAACTATGCCAACAAGCTCGCCGAGCAAGGCAAGCAGCAGGGCTACAACGTCACCGTCAAGTGACGCAACCGATCTATTGCCGGTACATCCGGCACTGACCAACAATCAAAACCTGCGGCTAGGCCACTCTCCTTCCGCCTAGCCGCCCGATCTCCCAAAGCGGGGATGCTCCCCAGTGTCCCCGCTTTCCCGTGCCCTCGCCTGACGTGACCGCTCCAATCGAGCGACCCCCTGGTAGCGGGCGCAGCACAGCAATCCGTATTCCAAGAAAGCAATCGATTATGTCCGATCAAACAATGGCCGCAGCCCCGCAGCCAACGGTGGGAATCCTGCCTGAGGAGGCGGATCTGCACACGGCCGAGGCCCGCGTCAACAAGCACAAGGCCGACTGGCGCGGCTGGAAGTTCATGTGGCCGTTCGCCGTGGTGTTCGTCTTCGTGTTCATCATCCCAATTGTGTACGCCATTTACATCTCCTTCTTCAAGAAGCAGATGGTCGGCGGCACCAAGTTCGTCGGCTTCGAGAACTACGCCCGACTGATTCAGGATCCGCAGTTCTGGAGCTCGGTGGGCCGCGTCACTATCTTCACCGTATTCCAGGTGCCGATCATGCTGTTTCTGGCCGCAGCCATGGCCCTCGCTTTGGATTCGATGAAGCTGCATGGCACCAAGTTCTTCCGCATCTCCACATTCCTGCCCTATGCGGTGCCCGCAGTGGTCTCCACCATGATTTGGGGTTTCGTGTATGGCGCCAAATACGGTCTGGTCGGCTCCCTCAACGACTTCCTCGGCACCAACATCGATGTGCTCAACCCCGACGTGCTGCTTGCATCCATCGCGAACATCAACACGTGGGAATATGCCGGCTACAACATGCTGATTTTTTACAGCTCCCTAAGCACCATTCCACACAGCTTGTATGAGGCCGCCTCCATCGACGGCGCTTCGGAGTGGCAGATTGTTAAGAAGATCAAGCTGCCGGAGCTGAAGGGCTCGCTGGCCATCACGGTGATCTTCTCGATCATCGGCAGCTTCCAGCTGTTCAACGAGCCGAGCATTTTGCAGAACATGGTTCCGGGCAACGCGATCACCACGTACTACACGCCGAACATGTACGCCTACAACCTGAGCTTCACCGGCAATCAGAGCAACTATGCCGCAGCTCTGGCCATCGTGATGGCCATCATCACCATGGCCATTGCGTATGTCGTCCAGCTTAAGAGTATGAAGGAGCAGATGAAGTAATTATGAGCACTGCAACCATGACTTCAACAACAACCATGACCCTGGCCGATCTCAAGGCTCAGGAAAAGGCCGCCAAGAAGGCCGAGAAGGAGCGTCAGAAGCGCATCGACGCCGACGAGAAGGCCGAGCGCAAGCGCGCCGCCAAAACCGGTTTCTCCAACCCGGCGAACCCGACCCGCTCGATGGCCCTGACCATCGTGTGCGCGATTTTCGCGGTCTACTGCCTCTTCCCGTTTGTCTACCTGATGATTAACGCCACCAAGACCCAGTCCGACTTCACTTCGACGTTCGGCCTCGGTTTCGGCAAAACGTTCGCCCTGTTCGACAACATCGCCACGGTGTTCACCTATCAGGACGGTATCTTCGGCCGCTGGTTCGTCAACACGATTCTGTATGTGGTGGTCGGCGCCGGCGGTGCCACCTTGCTGGCCATCATGGGCGGCTATGCGCTGGCCAAGTTCCGCTTCCCCGGCCGTAAGCTGTGCTTCGTGATCATCATCGGCATTTCGGTGCCGGGTATCGCGCTGGCCGTGCCGCAGTTCCTGCTGTTCGCCAAGATGGGCCTCACGAACACCCCGTGGTCGATGATTATCCCGAGTTTGGTATCCACGTTCGGTCTGTATCTGATGTGGATCTTCTCCGATCAGGCCGTGCCGGATGAGCTGCTTGAAGCCGCGCGCGTGGATGGTGCCGGCGAGTTCCGCACCTTCTTCCAGATTTCCCTGCCGCTGTTGGCACCCGGCATCGTGACCACTGCATTGTTCGCCATTGTAGCGACGTGGAACAACTACTTCCTGCCGTTGATCATGTTGAAGGATTCCAACTGGTACCCGTTGACGATCGGTCTGAACCAGTGGAAGGACCAGGCTTCAACCGCAGGCGGTCAAGCTATCCAAAACCTCGTGATTACCGGTTCGCTGATCACGATCATCCCTCTGGTGATTGCGTTCCTGTGCCTGCAGAAGTACTGGCAGTCAGGCCTCGCCGCAGGCGCCGTCAAGGAGTAACCTCTGGCTCCCTCTGACGGGAGCTGGCCGCGGAGCGGACTGAGGGTGGTCATATGGGGATTCGACTGGCGACCACCCCCAGTCAGCTTCGCTGACAGCCCCGCCAGCGGGGGCGGCCTCTCTGGTGTTCACAACCTGCAAGCACAGCACTTCCCGCAAACCGATACAATAAAGGATTTGATTAATATGACTACTCATAGAGCATTTAGGTGGCCGTCCCTGCTGACGGAATCCGGCCGCGGCATCGCGTTCGGCGGCGACTACAACCCGGACCAGTGGCCCGAGGAGACGCTGGACGAGGATATCCGTCTCATGGGTGAGGCCGGCGTGAACGTCGTATCGCTGGCAATTTTCAGCTGGGACAAGATCGAGCCGGTCGAGGGCGCGTTCACGTTCGAGTGGCTCGACCATGTGATCGACAGGCTCGGCAGAGCCGGCATCGCCGTGGACTTGGCCTCCGCCACAGCCGCCGCGCCGCTGTGGCTGTACGAATCCCATCCAGAGGTGCTGCCGGTAGACCGGTATGGTCATACCGTCAACGCGGGCTCACGCCAGTCGTGGCAGCCAACAAGCCCGGTGTTCAAGGAATACGCGCTGCGCCTGTGCCGCAGACTTGCCGAACACTACAAGGACAACCCGTATGTGACCGCCTGGCACATGGGCAACGAATACGGCTGGAACAACCGCTACGACTACTCCGACAACGCCTTGGCCGCGTTCCGCACGTGGTGCGAGGCCAAGTACGGTACCATCGACGCGTTGAACGAGGCGTGGGGCACGGCCTTCTGGTCGCAGCACGTGAACAGTTTCGACGAGGTGCTGCTGCCACGTCACATGGGCGGCGACGCCATGGTCAACCCGTCGCAGCAGTTGGATTACGAGCGGTTCGGCAACGACATGCTGCTCGACTTCTACAAAGCCGAACGCGACGCCATCGAGCAGATCTGCCCCGACAAGCCGTTCACCACGAACTTCATGGTCTCCACCGACCAGTGCGTCATGAACTACGCCAAATGGGCGGATGAGGTGGACTTCGTGTCCAACGATCACTACTTCCATGAGGGCGAATCCCACCTGGACGAACTCGCCTGCTCGGACGCGCTCATGGACTCCCTCGCGCTGGGCAAGCCGTGGTACGTGATGGAGCACTCCACCTCAGCCGTGCAGTGGAAGCCGCTGAACACACGCAAACGGGCCGGCGAACTCATGCGCGACTCCCTGGCCCACGTGGCCATGGGCGCCGACGCCATCTGCTTTTTCCAATGGCGGCAATCCAAGTCGGGCGCCGAGGCGTTCCACTCCGCCATGCTGCCCCACGCGGGCGCCGATTCCAAGGTCTTCCGCGGCGTATGCGAGCTCGGTAAGGCGCTGAAGACCCTCTCCGACGCCGGGCTGCAGGGCACTGAGCTCGAGCGTGCCGGCACGGCGATCCTGTTCAGCGCGGAATCCGAATGGGCCACACGCTCCGAAACCCTGCCCAGCATGAAACTCAACCACTGGCACGACGTGCGCGACTGGTACCGCGGCTTCCTGGATGCCGGGCTGCGCGCGGACGTGGTGCCGCTCGCCTACGACTGGACCGGCTACAAAACCATCGTGCTGCCCACCGTGCTCAGCCTGTCCGACGAAGACGTTCTCCGTATCGCCGACTTCGCGAAGGCCGGCGGAACCGTCATCGTCGGCTATGCCGCCGGCCTGATCGACGAGCACTTCCACATCGGCCTCGGCGGCTACCCCGGCGCCGGCAACGGGCTCCTACGCGACATGCTCGGCATCCGCTCCGAAGAATTCAACATCCTCGGTGAAGAAGCCGAAGGCGAGCCCAGCGAAATCAGCCTGTCCAATGGTCTGACGACCCGCCTGTGGCAGAACGACGTGACTTCCGTAGCCGCGGACACCACAGTGCTTGCCTCTTACGCAGGTAAGTCCGCCGCCGACTGGGAGCTGGAGCGCACCCCCGCCATCACCAGCCGCCCCTATGGCAACGGTACCGCCATCTACGTGGGCTGCGACCTCAACCGTCACGACATTGCCCAGTTGCTCAAAGCACTTGGCTCCCGATGGCAGGAGTTGTCGGCGCAGCCGACTGAGAGTGGTCAAACTCCAACCTATCCCACCACAGATCCCCGCATCCTGCACACCATCCGCCGATCCGCAGACGGCTCCACCCGCTTCGATTTCTACCTCAACCGCTCAAACCAGCCCGTCGCCATCAACGGTGTGGAAGGTGATCCCATCATCGCCCACCGTTGCGAGACTGACGCCGTTGGATATACGCTGAACCGCAACGCCATTCTTATCGCTAAAACGTCCTGCTAAACCGCGCTAGAATGGCAATGTTGTCCGGATAGAGGAGTGCGGCATGAGCGACGAGAAAACAGCCAAGCGTCGAGTGACGCTACGCGATGTCGCTCAGGCCGCCGGTGTATCGCTCAAAACTGCGTCGAACGTGATCAATGGCTCCGGGCGTATGACAGATGAGACCCGTGCCAAGGTCGAGTCGGTCATTAAGGACCTCGACTACCGAGTCAACGTGGCCGCCCGCAACCTCAACCGCGATCACACCGGCTTCATCACCCTCGCCGTGCCTTCGCTGATTCCGCCATATCTGGCCGAGCTCGCCAACCGCACCATCGAGGCCGCCCGTCAGCGCGACTATTCCGTATACGTCACCACGTATGCGGAAGGCTCCGCGAAAGGCGCGCGCGATCTGCTGAAGAAGTTCAACTCCACGGTGTCCGATGGCATGATCCTTTCCATGAGCGAGGTGGAAAACATTTCGCCCGATGATCTGAAGGTTGATTTTCCGCTGGTCATCGTTGGCGCGCGTACCACGTGGGGCATTGTGGATCACGTGACCCCAGACGATGTATCCGCAGCCGCCATGGCCGCAGGCTACCTGTATGACCGCGGTTCCACCAGACTTGCAGTGATCGGTGCCCGTGACGTTTACGACGAAGATGCATTGCTGAATGCCGTAGAAGGCAACGCGCAGCTGCGTCTGCGCGGCATCATCGAAGAGACCCGTAGGCGTGGGCTCTCCTTGGATCCGCAGCTGATTGGCAACACCGATCAGGATTGGACCATCGGAGCCGGTGCCCGTGTGACCCAGCGGCTCATTGATTCCGGCGTGCCATTCGACGGTGTGATTGCCTTGAACGATCAGTTGGCCATCGGCGCATTGACCGCTCTGCGCACCGCTGGTTATGAGGTGCCCGTGCAGGTGCAGGTCATCGGCTTCGATAACAACGAGGAAGCCCCCTACCTGCAGATTCCGCTGACCACCATGGATTCCCGCCTTGACTGGACGGCTCCCACGGCAGTGGATCGCATCCTCGGACGCATCGACGGCAGCATCACCAAGTCCGAACTGCTCACCACCGAATCCCAGGTCATCGCCCGCGCCTCCACACGCTGAACGACATTGCTGTAATGCTGGTGTTGCTGTACTGGGCCGTACGAGGCGTTGATACACCGGTTGACCAACACGGCATAAAGTGCTAAGGTGGCGATTGCGTGGTACACAGCTGTACCGCGTGGCGCATAAGGAAAGGAAGCGCCAAGCATCACTGGGCGTTCGTTCTGAGCGTTCACCATTCAAAGGAGAAAAAGCATGCGCCGAAATACCGCGCTTACTCGCATTATGGCATCCGGCGTGGCCGCCATAATGCTCTGCGCAGGAGGCACGTTCACTGTAAACGCCGCCGAAGAAGAACCAGTTAAAGCCGACGTCTCGGTCAAGGCCATCCAAGGCTTAAGCGATGATTTCATCGGCGGTATGGACGTCTCATCCATGCTCTCGCTGGAAGAAAGCGGCGTCACGTTCAAGAACGCCAATGGCGAGGTCGAGGATTTGTTCACGTTGCTCAAGGAATCCGGCGTGAACTATGTGCGTCTGCGTGTGTGGAACGATCCGTTCACCGCAGACGGCCAAGGATATGGCGGCGGCAACGTCAACGCCGATCGCGCACTGACCATG